>Ga0105357_10000355_pt1 | contig 23870 bp, 19 predicted proteins | sample GOMGulsemesocosm_4_FD_83660 | JGI IMG/M metagenome (GOLD analysis project Ga0105357, IMG submission 83660) | Methane-oxidizing microbial communities from mesocosms in the Gulf of Mexico - GOM15B Gulf of Mexico | ecosystem: Environmental > Aquatic > Marine > Cold seeps | place: USA: Gulf of...
CTTCTCGGGCCATAATGAAACCACCGAGTAAGTTACTGCGTACCACGGCTAAAAAACCGTTGGCACTGATGTCCTTCAGCTCTGCGGGGAATTGTCCGCCGGCGTTGTTGACTAGGCCAGCGACAGGCCCGTGCTCAGTGGTTAAAAGCTTGATAAGCTCTGCTACACCAGCTTCATCACGAATATCAACGCTGCCGTAACAGGCCTTGCCACCATCGCTGATTATTTCGTCTTGCACTGCTTGCAATTTTTCAACAGTGCGGCCAATGAGCATAACATTGGCGCCCAACGATGCAAGTTCATGGGCAATGCAGCGGCCGATACCCGAACCGCCACCAGTTACCATAATGTTTTTACCATTAAAGCTATTAGGAGCTAGGATAGAATTGTAGCTCATGACATTTGCCCTTATTTCAAATTATTGTTTTCAAATTATTGTTTTCAAACTCTTTTTTCAAACTCTTTTTTCAAAATACTCGCGTAATATGTATAAACATTAATGTGCCGTAGATTGGCAATTTTTCTCGCTAGTATTTTGAAAAATCTACCATTGCTGATGAAAATTAAAATATTGGCAATGGAAGAGCGCAAAGGCCGATTAAAAGGATCGGCCTTTGCAATAAAGCTTATTTGGTTTCGTTGAATAACTCGCGACCAATCAACATGCGACGAACTTCTGAGGTTCCTGCTCCGATCTCATAAAGTTTTGCATCGCGTAGTAAGCGGCCAGCTGGAAATTCATTGATATAGCCATTACCACCTAACGTTTGAATAGCCTGTAAAGCCATTTGGGTAGCTTTCTCTGCAGCGTATAAGATTACAGCGGCGGCATCCTTGCGGGATTCTTCGCCACGGTCACAAGCTTTAGCAACAGCGTATAAATAGGCGCGGCTGGCATTGAGCTCAGTGTACATGTCGGCTACTTTACCCTGCATCAATTGGAACTCACCAATAGATTGACCGAATTGCTTGCGATCATGAATGTACGGCACAACAAGATCCATACAAGCCTGCATGATGCCGATTGGGCCACCTGATAATACCGTGCGCTCGAAATCAAGCCCGCTCATAAGTACTGCGGCGCCCTTGTTTAATTCACCTAGAATGTTCTCTTCTGGAACTTCGCAGTCTTGAAACACAAGTTCGCACGTATTTGATCCACGCATGCCAAGCTTGTCGAGTTTTTGGTGGCGAGAAAAACCAGGGAAGTCACGCTCAACAATGAATGCTGTAATGCCACGGCTGTGGGCCTGCATATCGGTTTTGGCGTAAATCACAAAAGTGTTTGCATCAGGGCCGTTTGTGATCCACATTTTGTTGCCATTCAAAATGAACTTGTCACCTTTTTTCTCTGCGCGTAGCTTCATGCTAACCACATCAGAACCCGCATTCGGCTCAGACATTGCCAGGGCACCAACGTGTTCTCCTGAACACAACGTTGGAAGGTACTTTAACTTTTGCGCATGGCTACCGTTTTTTTGGATTTGGTTAACGCATAGGTTTGAGTGAGCTCCGTAGGATAACCCAACGGATGCTGAAGCTCTGGATATCTCTTCCATTGCAACTGTGTGTGCCAGATAGCCCATATTGGTGCCACCGTATTCTTCTGCTACGGTCATACCTAGCAAACCCATGTCGCCAAACTTACGCCACATGTCCATTGGGAATTCGTTAGCTTTATCAATTTCGGCGGCGCGAGGGGCAAGCTCGGCTTGAACAAAGTTGTAAACAGCGTCGCGCAGCATATCGACGTCTTGGCCTAGGTCGAAGTTCAAAGTAGGGTAGCCAACATTCATAGTAGTGCTCCGTAGCGGTAGTGTTTTAGTCAATAGTATTATTTATTTGGATATTTGCCTTAAGGCTTTAATTGTAGTCGTGCTTCAAAAACTTTTGCTTCAGATTCATTCAAATCCAGCATCATGACTTCGATATCGTGTAATTGTTGTTGTAGGTAGCTTTTACGCTCGCGTATTTTTGCGAGTAAACGATCAAGTTGGTCTACATTCGATTGGCCGGGGCTGTACATCTCGATAATGTCGCGGCTTTCATCCAACGTTAGGCCTAAACGCTTTCCCCTGAGGATGAGCTTGAGTTTAGTTCTATCCCCAAGGGTGTAGATTCGGGTCTGACCTCGACGAGTGGGCGCGAGCAAACCTTTATCTTCATAAAAGCGAATGGCACGGGTCGTAATATCGAATTCTTTCGAGAGCTCGGAAATGTTATAGGTTGCTTCTTTATTCTCGGAATCAGCGGTTTTAGTCATGGGCCAACCGTATTTATTATTGATGAGGGACACTATAAACAAAGTTTACGTTAACGTAAAGGTAAGCTTGTCTGTTTTTTAAACATACATGCCTAAGGGTCAGGTCTTAAGGTGTCGAGCTTGCAGGGCTAGACGGGGAGCTAAAACGGCCACCTTTGGAGTCCCGTGTGTATGGAGTGTCTTATCGCGAGGGTATTATTGGCTCCTAACTATTCTCTCAGTGCTGTGCGCTATGCTTAAATTAGTAGATGTTTGGCCAAAAAACGCGGTAAACACATCGACATTAAGGTTTGTTGTGCGTTGTCGGCAGCTAGGTTCATGGCTTGTTTAATTCCCCTAGGGCTCTAAACTAGTCATCATATAAACGAGTATATCGTGGCAGTGGGCCGTATGCCTGTGAGCGATTTATTAACAGTGTGAAAGTTCGGAGAAATAATGAATAGTTTGTACCAGGATATTAATACTCAGCTCAAAGGTTTACTTGCCGGCGAGACCGACTGGGTTTGCAATTTAGCGAATACCTCCGCGCTATTATGGATGTACTTACCTGATATTAACTGGTCAGGCTTTTATTTACGTCAAGCAGAGGAGCTCGTGCTCGGGCCATTTCAAGGCAAGCCGGCATGCACCCGCATCTCTATTGGCTCTGGAGTGTGTGGTACTGCGGCGAGTACAAAAGAAGCCCAATTGGTAGCGGATGTTCACGAATTTGAAGGGCATATATCCTGTGATGCAGCGTCGATGTCCGAGGTTGTTATTCCAATGATTATTAACGGCGAGGTCATTGGTGTGCTGGATGTTGATAGCCCACTTAAAGGTCGCTTCAGTGCCGACGATGTTGAAGGTTTGCAGTTTGTTGTTGATACACTGTTGGCGAGTAGTGAAATTTAATGACGTGAGGGCAGCACATAGTGTGCTGATCGTTTACTTTAGTTTGATAAGGGTCCATTGGCGTGTGAGCCGCTAACAAACCCTAGTCGAAACTCTCAGTCGGTTAAGTACCAAGATAACGCTTACGTTTAGCGGCTTTTAGTTTCTGCAGGTCAGCAACAAATAAGCCATCAAGACAGTCTCCAAAATCAGGGTCAACACTGAAGGTCAGTAGTTGAAATCCACCCGCTTCGAATAATGCGGTGTATTGTTTGAACAAAACTGGCATTTTGTATCCCGCATCCACAAATCGTGACTGAAGTAATTTCATTGCCTCTTTTATATCGAGATGATTGTAATCTTCAACGAGCTGTTGGCGAGTTATGGTGTCAGTTGTGTAGGGTTGTTTGGCGACAGCCCACTCGTTATCCGATGAATAAAAGTGCTGGTAGTAATGCACTAATTGATCCATCAGAGTACGGGGGTAACGCGCACTCATGCTGACGGGGCCAATTAAATAGCGGATGTTTGAATGGCTGCGTAAATAAGCGCCGATGCCTTGCCATAGGTAATCGAGACTGGCTTTTCCCCAGTAATCGGGGTTTACAAAGCTCCGGCCAAGTTCTAAGCCTTGCTGTAGATAAGGGGCAAACCCTTCACTAAAATCATAAAGAGAGTTTGTGTATAGCCCGTCTTTACCGAATTTGTTGATAATGTTGGAAGCCTCTCCAATTCGGTAAGCTCCTGCAATTTCCAATCGTTCGGCATCCCATAAAACTAGATGTCGATATCGCTTGTCATATTTGTCCAAATCACGCTTGGCGCCGGTTCCTTCCCCCACTTTTCGAAATGCGACTTCCCGTAAACGGCCTATTTCTTTTATCACCACTGATCCCTCAGTGTAGTCGACTAGCTGAATTCGATTGTTGTCTCGGGTTTCGCCTAACAAGCGGGCTTGCTTGAGTTCATGCAATAATTCTTGACGATCCTCCGGGTGAGCAATGGTTTTTTCGGTAACAAAAACTGGCTGCTTACGCTTACCTATTTTGTAGAGGTGTTTCTTTAGGCGATTTATTAGGCCTCGGTCCCCAAGCTTGTTGCTTACCAAGGCGCTAGCCGGAATAGCTTCTCCGACCCGAAACTGAATTTGCGTGGAGTGCTTGTTAAACATTTCACGGGCTAATAAGGCTGTACCTAAAGGTTTAAACAGCATAGATGCGCTATAAAATAACATCGAATTTTTAGCGCCAACAAAGATGGGTAATAATGGAGCTTCGGATTTTCGAGCAAAGTGCAGAAACCCTGAACGCCAGCGCGTGTCTTTTACGCCACTGGGTCTAACGCGAGAAACTTCACCTGAAGGGAAGATGATCACGGCCTCCTCACGTTCTAATGCTTCCATGACGCAGCGATAGCTTTTTCGGGTGCCAGTGCCACTAATATTGTCTAAAGGTATGAATAAGGGGTGAAGGGGCTCAACATTCATCAGCATATCATTGGCGACGATTTTGACATCACGCCTAACTTCACCGATTAAACGTAATATCGCCAAGCCATCAAGGGAGCCAATTGGGTGGTTGGCAATGATAACAACTCTGCCTTGAGATGGGATGTTGGTCCGGTCTCGAGAATTAACCATGTAGCTAAAATCAAAATAATCGAAGACTTTGTCGATGAATTCGAAACCACTTAAGTCAGAATTTTCATCGAGAAATTCATTGATTTGTTTGCTGTGACTTATTTTTTTTATAAACGACAAGGTCGGCTTACGAATGAGGTCGGGTTGCCGAAAAAAATTTGGGTATTTGTCGCTAACTGCCTGCTCAATATCGATCATAATTGCCTGCCTGTATTTAATACAGACAGGATAGGATCGAAAAGTGACCCGCGTATTACGATGCGGTGACGCTTATGTGACAGGCTAAATGAGGCTGGCTGTTTTGCGTCGCGGCCTTAGGCTGTTTGTTTTTGTAATTGCTTCAACTGTTTATGAAGCAGTTCTACATAGGGGGGGCTAATAGCATCGACGTAATAGTTTTGTTGGTCCTCACGAACTTCTAATTGCTGACGTAGACCGGTGGACTCTAGCAGACTTTTATCGACGAGCAAGCTGGCGTGGGGGAGGGCGTCGAGTTGTGTTCTCTGTTGCTTGCTGTCGCGGTAGGCAGAGAATAAATCACTATAACAGCCGCCTAGAGCAGGTTTTAATAAGGCGGCCTTGAAATGCAGCTTGATACCGTCGCGACTGCGCCCCAGATCAATTAATAATTTAGTCGAGCATATGGCATTAAAAACGGCTTGGTCGTAGTTATTTTGGCCATTCCAGTTAAAACCGCAATGAAATGAATCCCCATCAACCCATAAAAGCTCCCCGTGATAGAGGGATAATATCGCCTTTAATTGTTGATTAACTTCAGCGAGTAACTCCTCCAATGCGGCGGCGCTTAGTTGGTTTTGCAGGTCCCCTAGGTTCCCACTTTGAACGACCAGCCAGGCTGCAAGTTGTTTAGATTCTTCGGGGGGGGCAGTTGTAGTTACAGCATCCGATGATTCGTTGTTAGGCTCGGGCGAGCTTTGCTTAATGAAAATGCTGGTTATGGCTGCAACCAGTAATAATAAGGCCGCTAATACTGTGCCGGCTTGGCTAGGTTGGGGGCTGATCGCACTTGGATTAATGCCGACGGTCGTGTAACCCGCCACGGAATCCTGCAGGTTTATGGGAGCTGTAAAGCTCAATTGTTTTTTGTTTGAGCCTTTTTGGCGTTGAGTTTTCCCTGCTTGGGCGAGTAATTTATTATCTACGCTGTGAAAGGTAATGCTTTCGAGCAGATAATCTTTTTTACTATTCTCAGCTAACACCTGAAGGCTAACAAGGTCGCGCTTCAGTGCGGGGCTCTGTGCTTGTTGGGCGATATTCCGAGCCAGCATGCTGCCGTATTGTTGGGCTAGTTTGCCTTGCTGCTGCTCGAGTTTTCCGTAGTTAAACCAGCTCAGCAAGGCTAAGCTCAGGAGAGAGCCAAGGAAGAAAATTGTCCATTTAGGGAGTCGAGAAAATATCATTTAAGCTTACAGTGAAATTGATGAAATAAATAATTAGCGAATGTTGGTTCTTTTCTACCGATATTGAAACTCAGTGAGTAAAGCTTGCTTACGTTTCCTGTGTCAATGAGGCCCGTAACATTGGTTGGGTATGGCAAGCGTGGCGAGATCTGTAGCATTGCTGCTGCCATTAACATGGATACGGCCCTGTATTCCAACATACTCAAGATTTCTGCGGTTATTCTACCCAGTTGCGAGCCGCGTTACTATGAACAACTGTAACTTTGTAATTTGGCGACGCAGCATTGTCCTTGGCGCTGGGAGCGAGCCTCTTTATAATAGCGCCTTGTTTCATGACAAAGGCGATAAATGTGTCCAATCCAGTCTCGATTACCTCTGCTGCTTTAGCAGATACAGCCCTACAGAAAGCGATAACAGAATCAACGCTATCAATTGCAATTGAGCCGTCACAGTTGAATGTTCAATGCGGACGTGTGTTGATTATGGCAGCCTCAGTCCAAACATCAGCACTTGCTGCCCTTTTAAATCGTTTAGATGGAGCCGAACATTGTGTCGACGCGATAGATAGCCTAGGAAGCCGCGCCTGGCTTGTGCAAATGAATAATAAGCCCGAAGGTTTTGAGTCTCTCAAAGCTGACTTGGCTGCGACGGGCTTGGATTTAAACTGGTTACCCAGTGGCAATGAAGCCTCTTGTTTGAATGGGGGGTTGGCGTGCTTCGATATGGATTCTACTTTGATTCAAGTTGAAGTTATTGATGAGTTAGCCAAAGCTGCAGGAGTTGGCGAGCAAGTTGCTGCCGTCACTGAGGCGGCTATGCGTGGAGAGCTCGATTTTAAGCAGAGTTTTGTCCAGCGCATGGCTAAGCTGAAAGGCTTGAGCGAATCAGTATTAGAAGATATTGCGGCTAATTTACCCGTTAGTGATGGAATGCCGGAGCTTATAAAAGAGTTGAAGATGAGGGGTTATAAGACCGCTATCTTTTCTGGCGGCTTTGATTATTTTGCTCGTCATTTACAAAATCTGTACGGTTTTGATTATGTTTATGCCAACCAACTGGATATTCATGATGGCAAGGTAACGGGAGATGTAATTGGCAATGTTGTGGATGGAGCTCGAAAAGCTGAGCTGTTGCAGGAGGTCGCCGCATCTTTAAATTTGCCTTTAGAGCGTACGATTGCCGTGGGCGATGGAGCCAATGACCTACCGATGTTGGGTCTTGCGGGCATGGGTGTGGCATTCCGCGCTAAGCCAGTTGTGCGTGTGCAGGCATCCTATTCGGTCAACCAGTTGGGTCTTGATGGCGTTTTGTATTTAATGGGGCATAGAGACAACTAAGACTTTTCTGAGGGCGTAGCGCTTAGTTTGAGTTGAGGTAATTACAAGCTCGGTACTTTGATGGCGTATCGTTTTAATCAATATCGAGCTTGCCAGTGATCGGTATTGGCTTCCTAGGGCTAGGGAGTGGGCGATACCTAGCCATCCATAGTGAAGTCATAATCCATGTTGGCGGACGGGGCTTGTAAATAATGCCCCTGAATGTAGTGTACGCCGCCTTGCCACAAATGAGACAGGATACTAGCGTTTTCCACTTGTGGAATGAATGTTGTTTTGCCCGCCTCGTGCAAGTCAGCAAGTAACTGCAAAAGCGCTTCGGGGCTTTGATTGTTGTTTTGTATATCCAATGAAAATGAGCCGTCGAGTTTTAATAGGTCGACATCTAAGTGCTTCAGGGTGTTGGCTGGGTCTAATGAACAGCCAAAGTTGGATATTGCACAGAATCCTTTGATTTCATTCACTTCACGTAAAAAGGCTTGGGTATCTTTGAGGTTGTAATTGGCGTCTTTTTCGCTAATTTGAAAGACGACATGACTGGAGTTGATTTTGGCGGTATTCAAAACCAGCATAATCCATTCGAGCAAGCTACGGTCGGCAATCGAGTCGGTGCTTAGGGTTATCATGAGTTTGGTTTTAGGGTTTTGGCTACGTTGTTTGGCCAAAATTTTCATTGATTCGAGGATCACCCAACGATCAAGCTTTGCACCGGCGCCGCTGGACTTGGCGGTGTCGAGAAATTTCCCGGGTGAAACCTCTTCGTCATTATTGTCGAGCATTCGTAGCTGAACTTCGTAGTACTCCTCGCCCGAGCCTCGCAAGCTAATGACCGGCTGAAATAATAGTCGAAAACGTCCTGCGCTAATGGCTTTTTGGATATCGTCGCCGGTAGTCTTTTCAATGCTGACTACTTGTGGTTCGTATAATTTAAAGCTGCTGCTGCCTTGTTCGTTACGGATACTCGCTAACGCTTGGCCGGTTTGGTTTATTATGGAGTCACTGCTGTCAGTGTTTTCATTAACCAGTGCGATACCAATACTGACAGTTACTTGTACTGTTTTTCCGCCGGCTTCAATAATTGTATCGTTGAAGATTGTTAACAGCTTCTCACACCGCTGCTTAATGGTGTCGACGTTGGACTCTTTGCTCACCAGCATAAAAGCGTCGTCGGCGAATCGAGCTAGTATGTCGGTATCATTGCACTCCGGTTGAATGATTTGTGCGACTTTCATCAGCACTGCATCACTGGCGGCAAGTCCAACTTTAGGTTGAACCTGTTCAAAAAACTTGTCAATTTCAATAAGCATCACGCAAGCTTTAGGCTCGCTTGCGTGGATGGCCTGGTTTAGGGCGTCAGTTAGGTATTGGCGGTTGAAGGTCCCTGTGCTGGAATCAAGATACTTTATCTTTTGCATTTCTTCCGCAAGGTTGGCATCTTCTGTAATATTGGGGATTCGTAGCTTCAGGCAGGGTTCGTCTTCATAGCTGCCGTGGGAAATTTCTACATTGATGAGCTGTTGAGTCTCGTCGCTACAAGCACCGTTGATGCTGTATTGAAGTGTTTCGGTGTGCTCCCCCTTTAATGTGAAATTTTGAAGGTAGGTTTTGACCGCAGCCTGGTCCTGCTCGGCAACCAAGTCAATAATGGGCATGCAATCAATTTCTTCGGCGCAGCCGTATTTAAAACTCTCGGCAAATGAATCGTTAACATAGAGACACAGGCCGTCTTGAATGTAGGCGATACCATCTCGAGAGCTGTCGAGAAGGCTGTGTGATTGATGTTCAGCTTCGTGGCGTTTTTTGTCAGCCTGGATGCGTAGCTGGCGCTGCTGTCGGTTGCCTATCTCTCGGTCAATCACTAAGAGTAAATGTTGATCTTCATCTAAAGCCACAACGTCATTGGCGCCACGTTTCATGCCCTCAACAACCGCTTGGGTGCCGCTGCGGTGGGTTTGCAAAATAACGGCCACATCTTTATTTAAGCGACGAATAGTTTGCAAGCACTTGTCTAAGTCGCTTGCCTCATCCTCGGATATGAATAAATCCCAGGCTTGATTTTGTAACAAGGCTTCTATGATCTCAGCATTAGCAAGTTGCGGGCGAACGTTTTTCCCTGCATTTTGTAGCATGCTTATTAGGCGTTCGGCCTCGGCTTGTGAGTCGTTTAAGATCAGCAGGCGTATTGTATGTTCTGGGTTCATTGATATCCGTTTGTACTTCTGGTTCGTTCAGCTTGTTGGTACTTTAAATCGTGCTAGATAGCGTGAGTGGCATACGGCTTTGCAGCCTTAATGACCATACTACCGTATTTTAGTGCCGTATTTTGTGACAAATCTTTAACAATTTGAGCAAAATCACAGCAAAAGCCCTACCCGCCCTCTAATTGCCGGAATTGAAATTGGCTTATTGAGCCGCTGTCCATTATTTTACGTGTGAGCTGCACGGTTATTTTTTCTCCACGACGGTTTAATTTAACCTTTTGACCTTCTTGAAATGGAACTGAGGGGGTGAGTAAGCAGCTTTTGATTTTTCGGGCTTTTTGTTCAGGTAAGAGAAACGCGCGCATAAAATCAGCGTCATCGCCGCTTTTGTGAATGATCGAAGCTCCAAAAGGGCTGGCTAGTGATGACATTAACTCAATACCAAAACTACTAACGCCACGGCTTTGGCTTACCCAGCGAATAATGGCGATAGTCCAAGTCGATGCATCGACTTCACGCAGTGCCATCAATTCACCAGATTTCAATGATTTTGGCACATCGCCTTTCCATTGCAGGCAGTAGCCACTTTGGCTTCTATCTTCGCTGCGCACAATGTGTTCGGGGTACTTGTTGGCAGCTTGCTGGCTTTCACGCTTGGCCATCTGGCTTTCGATGTCCAGTGTCGAGAAGAGTAGTGGGTCGAAATTTCTTCCTGCACCACCTGCGTCAAAAGACTTCGCCCATGGGTCGTCGACCGCAGGGCCCTCCATGCTTTTATCTTTTAAATACGGGTTGTCTTCTTTGTGGAGGTTGGCTTTCCCCGATTGGAGAAGGAAGTTCTCGAAGGGCGTGCCCTCGCATAAATGGAAGTGAATGCTGGTAACGCCAACTACTGCGCTGAACTCGTGTTGATAGCTCATGCGCTCATGGGCACGATGATAATTAGTGCTCCATGAATCGATGATATGGTTGAGTAGTGTCGAGGGAATTCCCTTGGGGATATCGATGATGCTTTTATCACCAGGATCTAAATTGCGCTGTGTTTCCAGTGCGGCGAGCAGGGCACCCATCTGAATATCGATGCAGTCCGGAAGCTCACCCGGTGGAATCAAGCTCTTTGGGCTAGGCGCACGATCTGCTTGCATGTTAATGCTGTAGACGGCTTGATTATCTTCTTTATTGGGTTCCAACTGCACAAAACCGGTCCAAAGCTCTAGTAATTTATACGCTGTTGATACATCGAACTGACGCAGTTTGTTGGGGTTTGCACTGGCGAGCAGCAACACGCGGAAGTATGCATCGCGAGTAGAGTTTTGAGACACATGTGATAGTAGCTCATCGTTGACGGCTAATTGGTCGACCCCGGATGCCTTCGCTACTTGATGGAGGCTATGGAGGGTGAGCCAAATTCCCGGTGTTGTTCGGGCATATAGCTGATAACTGCGCATAAGTTGAGTGCCAAGCCCAGTAACAGCTCGGTGTAGAGATAGGGCTAGCGGTTGCAAGCTACTGGATTGGGGGTCACCATTATTGAGCTTTTCGTTACACGCAATATCTCTAGCGACAATGCTATACCCTTGGGTAATGTGCTTTTGTAGGGCTAGGGCAACAATGGCAGCTTTCATCGCATCATCGGGCAATACAACTGGCTTGTTCAGAAAACTTTGGGCCAAACCCTGAATGCAGCGCTGAACATAGGGGCGCAGGCTTTCCAGCATGGCGAGACGAAAAGATACTTTCGTCTTTAGCCGAGATATCTCGGGCAGAGCTTTGTATAGAATGACACTGGTGTGGTTGACTCGTGTCGCGGGCAGCGACTCCGCCCAGCGGCTGACATCTTGGGGGCGATTACTTGGGCAAAAACTAAGCGCATCCAGATCCTGATCTGGCAATTTAATGCGAGAAAATAAGTTGGCGGCCAAAGCAGATGCGCTCATTGTTTGCGGTGTTCCCTGATGTCTGTTGTGCAGCTGAAGCTTTATCCGAAGCGCTCAGTCTGATTATTAGTATTATTACCATCTAAAACAATGGCCATTTCACATTGACCTTAGTGGCGAACATTGAGCTTTTAGTACTCAATAGACACAGGATATGTGAAGCATATCACAATAATAGACTATAAAAGCGGAGTTTTCGCGCTCTTTCCGGCGATTTCTTGAGTGAGCAAGGGAACCAAATAACCCGGCAGCTGAGCCCTTAATTGGTGGTACAGGGCTTTGGCGTGAGAATCGTCAACTAAAAAATGCGCGGCACCCGCGACGTGATCAAGCTGGTGCAAATAATAAGGTTGGATCCACGCAGTGAAGAGGTCTTCACTGAGCTGTGCGAGAACATCGACGTTATCATTAACCCCCTTTAAAAGCACTGATTGATTAAACAACCTAATTCCGGCTTCTTTCAGTCGTGAGCATGCTGATATCAGCTCAGGAGAAATCTCCTGGGGGTGGTTGATGTGTAGGACTATTGAGGTTTGGAGTCGCTGGTCTTTGAGCCAATTCAAGCATTCGTCGTTAATACGATCGGGCAATACAACCGGTAACCGCGTATGCAGGCGCAAGCGCTTAACGTGGGGAATTTGTTGGATTTGCTCCGTTAACCATTTTAGCTGTTTGTCGCTTTGGGCTAGCGGATCTCCGCCGCTGAGAATCACTTCACTGATGCTTGAGTCCTTGGATATACTTTCGAGAGTGCTCAACCACTGGTCCCGCCCAAGGTGATTGTCTTGATAAGGGAAGTGGCGACGAAAGCAATATCGGCAGTTGATGGCACATTGGTTAGCGGCGATGAGCAGGACCCTGCCGTGATACTTGTGAATTAGGCCCGGTGAGTTATTAAACCCGCTTTCTTTGAGCGGGTCTGCACTGAAGCCATCAACCTTATTCAGTTCTGCTGCAGCGGGTAAAACTTGCTGTAGCAGAGGGTCATTAAGGTCGCCTTTCTTCATGAGTCCGGCAAAAAAGCGCGGCACCCGCAGTTCAAATAATTTGTCGGCTGCAGCACTTAGGTCCTCAACCTTGAGGTCGAGCAGTTCAGACAGCTCTTGGGGGCTGCGAATTAAATCACCGAGCTGCTGCTGCCAGCTTGCAGTGGAGGGCTGCGAGGCAATATTGGTGTATTGAATTTTTGTTGGCTCGACGCTGGGCATGAAATTTCCTGTTTCTGGTGGCGGCATTGTAACAGATAGCCTCGTGCTTCATTGGGACCCAGTGTACAATGAGGTATTTGCGGCCACTTGGTGGCGCATAATCGTATAAATTGTAATTGATCGGTAATTAGAGAGATTTTTTCCATGGCAAATTATTCCACCAACGACTTCCGCAGCGGTTTAAAAGTAATGCTGGACGGTGAGCCTTGTTCAATTTTGGAAAACGAGTTTGTAAAACCAGGTAAGGGCCAAGCCTTTAGTCGCGTTCGCTTACGTAATCTACGTACTGGACGAGTTTGGGATCGTACTTTCAAATCGGGTGAGTCTATAGAAGCTGCGGATGTTATGGATCACGACATGGAGTATCTATATACCGACGGTGAATTTTGGCATTTCATGGAGCCCAACACCTTTGAGCAGCACCAAGCTGATGCAACGGCTGTCGGAGATACTTACAAGTGGTTGCGCGAACTGGATATGGTTGTTGTTACCTTGTACAACGGCTCACCTTTGGCGGTAGCTGCGCCAAACCACGTCGAGTTGGAAATTGTAGAAACTGACCCAGGTGTTAAAGGTGATACCGCCCAAGGCGGAACCAAGCCTGCTACGTTGGCAACGGGAGCTGTTGTTAAGGTTCCGCTATTTGTTTCCCAAGGCGAAAAGATTCGAGTTGATACCAGAACTGGCGAATATTTAAGCCGCGCTAAAGATTAACTTTAAGCGTGTTCGACAATAAAAAAGGGCGTTTTGAACGCCCTTTTTTATTGCGTGCCGTTCGGCATTGTCGATTAATAAGCGCTCAACCTTAGGTAAAATGACACCATGACATCTTCTGAAGCATGGATGCCTTCTGCATCTATCGATAACTTAAAAGCCCGGGCCCAACTTAACCAGCAGTTACGAGGTTTTTTTGAGCGGCGAGGTATCATGGAAGTTGAAACGCCTAACCTTGCAAGTTGTGGTGTGACGGACCCCTATATCGAATGTGTTCAAACGACCTTGGCTGGTCGGCAATACTATTTTCAGAGCTCGCCAGAATATGCCATGAAGCGTTTATTGGCAGCAGGCAGCGGTGATATATACAGCTTGTCGAAGGTTTATCGCAGTGGTGAAAATGGTCGTCGTCATAACGTCGAATTTTCTTTGCTGGAATGGTATCGGCTTGGCTTAAATGATCGTGAGTTGATGGCTGAAGTCGCCGAACTTGTTGAAAGTTTAATTCCCGAACTTGAAGTTCATTATTTTAGTTATCAAAAATTGTTCGAACGTTATCTTGATATAAACCCTCATCAGGCGGGGCTGCCGATATTGCAGGCCCTCGTGAGTGAGCATCTTGATATGGGGGACTATATTTGTGAAGACATTAGCACAGCGCTGGATTTGCTCATTAGCCAGGTCATCGAGCCCTTGTTGCCCACAGGTTTGGTGTTTGTTTGTGACTACCCCGCTGTGCAAGCAGCTTTAGCGCGACTTGCTGAAGATGATGATGGTCAAGTGATTGCCCGCCGTTTTGAGGCGTTTTTAAACGGGATGGAGCTGGCAAATGGTTATTGGGAATTAAGTGACGCAACTGAGCAAGCGAAGCGCTTTGCCGCCGATTTGGCAAAACGTCATGCTGCCGGTTTGCCCCAGCTTGACGCTGACCCGAATCTATTAGACGCCTTAGAATACGGTTTACCTGATTGCGCTGGGGTAGCTTTGGGGGTGGATCGGCTATTGATGCAAATGCTCGATGCGGATTCGATTAGTGATGTAATCAGCTTTGATTTTTCTAGGGTTTAAGGTGTTTTAAAAACCTGTAAACCCTTATAAATCTTCTAGGTCGCAATTAAGGTGATGGTCCATATTCAGCGCTGGTTGCTGGGTGTCGGGGCAGCCAACGACTTTGGCCGGTACGCCCGCTACGGTTGTGTGGGGTGAAACATCTTTTAGCACCACGCTACCAGCGCCGACTTTGGCGCCTTCGCCTATTTCTATATTGCCGATGACTTTTGCGCCAGCACTAATAAGCACGCCAGCTCTTACCTTGGGGTGACGGTCGCCGGTTGCTTTACCTGTTCCGCCTAGGGTTACTGCCTGCATAATGGATACATTGTCTTCTACCACGGCGGTTTCGCCAATAACGATACCAGTTGCGTGGTCGAGCATGATGCCTTGACCTATTCTGGCCGCAGGGTGAATGTCGACTCCGAAAACAACTGAGATACGATTTTGAAAAAACAGGGCCATTGCTTTACGGTCATTTCGCCACAGCCAATTGGCAATGCGAAATGATTGCAGGGCATGAAACCCCTTGTAGAACAAAAACGGATTTGCCAGTGAGCAGCAAGCGGAGTCACGCTGTTGGACCGCCGCTATGTCTGCACGGATAGCCTGGCGAATGCAGGCGTCGTCTCGTAATGCTTGATGCACAACTTCTCGTATGAGCAGAGCTGATGCTTCCGGGCTATCGAGCTTATTGGCTAAATGATAACTTAAGGCGCATTCAAGGGATTCGTGGTTGAGAACCGTCGCGTGTAAAAAACTTGCCAAAATAGGCTCGTTATTAGCGTGCTCTAAGGTTTCTTGGCGAATGGTCTGCCAAATGAAATCTTCTTTAGTGTTTACGGCTACTAAACTCATATTATCCTCTCCATCCAGAGTGACAAATTACCTCACAAAACAGTTCGTTAAGTTGAGGTGATAATCTGGTGCTAATGGCTTATATCAGTTCGGAACCATATACGCAGAACCTTACCCTAGGCTAGGCTAAACTCATCAATTTTTGTAAAGCATTGGCAATGTTATCGACACGCCAACGCTTAGTAAACTTCCAGAGCTGGTTCATCAATAGCGGCTAATTGCTCCCGCAAAGATAAGATATGTTCCGACCAATATCGTTCGGTATTAAACCACGGGAAGGCCTTCGGGAATGCTGGATCCGACCAGCGTCGCGCAAGCCAAGCGCTGTAGTGCATGAGGCGTAGGGTTCGAAGTGATTCAATGAGGTGTAATTCCCGAGGGTGAAAATCGCTAAACTCTCGATAGCCTTCAAGGATTTCACTGAGCTGTAAGCTTTGCTGTGCTCGATCCCCGGAAAGCAACATCCATAAATCCTGAACAGCAGGCGCCATGCGGGCATCATCAAAGTCGAGAAAGTGCGGCGTGTCGTAGCGCCACAATATATTACTGGTATGACAGTCACCATGGCTTCGGATCCAAGTGGCGTCGGCCTCTGAGAATCTAATTTTCACTCGGTCGATTAAGTCTTGGCTCAAGCTCTCATAAGCTGGAATGAGATTGTCGGGGATGAAGCCTTGGCTCAGCAAGAATTCTCGGCTGTTGACACCATAGCTTTGAATATCCAAGGTGGGTCGATGATCAAATGGTTTTTGTTTGCCCATTTGATGAATCCGGCCCAAAACCCGACCAATGCTCAGCAGTTGATCTAGGTCGCCGAGTTCCGGAGCGTGACCACCTTGGCGGGGATACAGCGCGAACTGGAAGCCTTGGTATTCAAACAAGGTTTCATCTTGTTTGTTTTTCCAGGGGGCAACAACCGAAATTTCCAAATCTTGCAGTTCTTCCGAAAACTGGTGTTCTTCTAATATCTGCTCACGGCTCCATCGTCCTGGGCGATAAAATTTCGCAATAATGGGCTGGCCATCTTCTACACCAAACTGATAAACGCGGTTTTCATAGCTATTTAAAGGGTAAATACGCAGATCGCTAATGAGACCTTGGGTTTCAATCGCGTCAATGACGGTATCGGGCACTAGGGCGTCGTATGGGTGTTGTTGGGTGAACTGCATGGTTAATCCTATAAATATTAGACCTTCAGCATACGTGAATTTATCACTCATGTGTTTTAATAAATGTTATAAAACATAGCGTCAGCGTGTGCTGGCGCTATAATGCCTGCTTATTCGTGAATTTTACTGGGGGTCGCATGTTCAAAGGTTTAGTGGAGAATTTAATCACTCCAAAACAGTGTTTAAGTCTAACCATTTTAGCCGTTAGTTCAGCCATGGTAATTTTACCTGAGCCGGCGATTGGCCAGGGCGAAGTTTCTAGCCCAGAGACGATAAATACCCCTGTTCAGGCGCAAACTACTGAAGCTGTTGATTCGCCGGTCGCCGTTAACTCCAATGAGGGGATCGGCGACCTTAATAGTACAGATGGTGAAATTATCGAGATGGCCCCTGAAGAATCAGCTCCGCTAGCGGATCTTCGGCATTGGCAAAAAATAGGCGAGCGCTTTGAGTTGGAATCCGTCGAGCTTAATCAAACTCGTCATTATCAGGTCCACCTGCCCAGTAGTTATTATTCGTCGACCGCCAGTACATACCCGGTGCTGTACCTTTTAGATGGTGAGCGTAACTTTCATGCTATCTCGGGTATGGTTGAACATTTGTCGACCAATAGTGACTTTATCCCCGAAATGATTGTTGTCGCGGTGGCTTCAGAAAGTAGTGCAATGCATCGCTTTAATATGACGCCGGCGACATCGAAGAAGAGAACTAAAAATGTCGGCGGAAATGCGCATGTATTTGCAAAGTTCTTGCAGCAGGAGCTGAAATTAAAAATTGAATCAGAATACCGCACCGCAAATTACGCCGTTTTGGCAGGGCAGGCTGACGCCGGTTTATTTGTCGTTAATAATATATTAACTGAGCAAAGTGCTTTTAATGCCTTTATCGCCATCAGCCCTAAAATGTGGTGGCAAGAGAATCGTATTGAGAAAAAGGCTGAAGACTTATTAAACAATCTGAAGGGGCCGACTCGAAAACTCTATTTATCCCTAGCGAATGAAAACAGACTGGGTGTTTATGGTTTACTCGAGCAATTGGATCGCCATCGCTCTGCAGCTATTGATTGGCAGTTTAAAAAATACCCTAATGAGAATCATGATTCCGTCATACTTCCCGCTGTAGCTGACGGCCTGAAGAACCTGTTTTCTGGGTGGTATCAATCCTATAGTGACTTGTCAGGGTTCCAAGACTTTCAATCAGTTCGAAATCATTATCAAAAACTGTTTAATAAATTTGCGTTTCAACAACCAATTCCAGAGTTCACATTCAAGGCGCTAATGCACCAATACCTCGGTCAAGAGCGAGATGCTCAGTCGGCTGCCTTGTATCTTCAAACCGCTGAGTTTTTGCCTGAGTCCGCTGTTACTATGCGCAACCATCTAGCTGCCTTGGAAATTAAGTCCAAGAACTTTGATAAGGCTGGTGAGCTATTACAAGAGTCTTTCTCCCAAAACCCTGACTCTTACTTGGTTCAGCATGGATTGGCAAAACTTGCAGTCGCAAAGGGAGAAAAAGAAAAAGCCAAAGCTTACTACGCTCGCGCAATTGAGTTGGCAATTCAGCAAAAACAACAGCAATGGTTACTGAGCCAGTTGAGTTCAGAACTGCTGGCGCTTGATGTGAAGGCTCTTGATCGCTAGCGGTTTAAGTGGAGAGCATTAAATGTGTCGCTACAGAATTTCTTAGCGGGCATAAAAAACTCCAATTACAGAAGCTGTAATTGGAGTTAGTGAACCAAAGGTAAAGCTCGTGATTTGAGTTTTACCTTTGCCAGTTATATTGGCTTTTAACTATTTGCTGTGGTCGATGATATGCACATCGCGCTGTGGGAAAGGAATAGAAACCTCGGCGTTGTCCAATGCCATTTTCATCTGCTCATTGATTTCAAAATACACATCCCAGTAATCATCTGGCGTGGCCCACGGCCAAACTACCAAATTAACTGAGCTGTCAGCCATCGCATCGACACCAACGAATGGGGCTGGCTCATTGAGAACCTTGGGGTGATCTTCCATTACTTTCATAATGGCCTTTTTAGCAGTTTCAATGTTGGCGGTGTAGGCGATTCCAACCGTGAGGTCGACACGCAATTTACCTTCACCGCTAAAGTTCACGACGTTGCCGTTTGGCATGGCGCCGTTAGGGATGACCACTTGTTTGTTATCTAAAGTGACTAGGGTGGTAACAAATATTTGTATCTCTTTAACAACACCAAGCTCGCCCTGGGCTTTAATGAGATCACCAACCTTATAAGGTTTGAACAATATAATTAGAACGCCACCAGCGAAGTTAGCTAGGCTACCTTGCAATGCCAGTCCTATCGCTAGACCTGCAGCACCGAGCACCGCGATGAATGAGGTTGTCTCGATGCCTACCATAGAGGCGACGCTTAGGGCGAGAAGCGCTTTAAGGCCCCAGGATACTAAGTTGCTGATGAATGAAATAAGCGATTCATCGGTGTTAGACTTTTTTAGACCACTTGCTGTGATTTTGGCGACGATATTAATGAGCCATAAGCCAATGAGTAAAGTGGCAATAGCAAGCAGTAGCCGAGGGGTATAGGTCATCAACAATTCTGTTGCGACTTCAGTGTAATGGTTAATTTGATCCATTCTAGTATCTCCAGAAGTAAAAATAGTGGGCTGAAGATAGCAAAATGCCCTGAACATTAACTGAACTTTACTTTTATGCCCATTGGGGTCGGTATTCTTTGAATTGGCAGCAGAGCTGAAGCGTCGAAATGATCAGCCATTGAATGGCGGTAAAGCCGCAATGCTGGTTTTTTGCCTCAGCTTTATCTGTCAAATAAAGGTGAGGCAATCTAAAATACCGCCTTTTAAAGTGGAGGTTTACTTTGGAGTTGCTTGGCTTATCTGTTGAATTTATCTTGTTTTTATTTTTTATAGCTATATTAGCGGGGATCATTGATACCTTAGCTGGCGGTGGTGGATTGATTGTGCTGCCGGCACTGATCATGAGTGGAATGCCGCCGTTACAGGCACTTGCTACCAATAAACTACAGGGGACCATGGGTACTGCAACGGCCACTTTAATGATGTTTAAACATAAAAGAGTTAAGTGGGATGATGTGAAATACATGATGCTCACCGCTTTTTTAGGTGCGGTGGTAGGCACCGTTATTATTCAGTTCATCGATACTGAACTGCTGTCCTTTATTATTCCCGCGGTGTTGTTTTTTATTGGCCTGTATTTTTTACTAAGCCCTGTGACAATAAATGAACCGAAAGAGCCTAAGGTTAACGATAGGCAATACTGTAATTTCATCACTCCAGTGATTGGGGTTTACGATGGGATGTTTGGCCCAGGCACTGGATCTTTTTATGCACTGGCTGGGGCTTCGTTGCGCGGCTTTACGTTGGTCAAAGCTACCGCAGAAGCTAAATCGTTAAATTTTGCCACTAACATAGCATCCCTAATCGTGTTCATTGGCGTTGGTAAGGTCGCGTGGGTGATTGGTGGCTTAATGATGTTAGGCCAAATAATTGGGGCTTGGTTGGGTGCTAAATGTTTATTTATAGTTAACCCCAAATATATTCGGGCTTTGGTGGTTCTAATGTGTTTTGCAATGTTGATAAAGTACGTAGTAACGATGGGCTGGTTGGACGTTGTGGGGTAATTAGCGGGACGCTGAAGGTAAGCCTGCCGGTAAGTGATACTTACCGGCAGGCTTCTATATGGTGAGGCGTGGTTTATCGTTTTTTCACAACGAGGCTACCAATGGAGTAACCCGCACCAAACGAACAAATGACACCGTGATCACCTGAGTTTAAATCTTGCGAGTGTTTATGGAAGGCAATTAAAGACCCCGCCGATGCAGTGTTGGCATATTCGTCCAACACAATTGGGGCTTCTTCTAAAGTTGCATCGCGCCCCAGTAGTTTTTTGCTGATTCGTAAGTTCATGTTGATATTGGCCTGGTGTAACCACCAACGCTTAACGTCAGCTGGAGTAAGCTCGTGACGGCCCAAGTGCTCGGCGATGTGCTCGACTGCCAGAGGGCAGACCTCTTTAAACACCTTACGTCCGTTTTGGTGGAAAAGGTTTGCTTTGCTGAAGGGCTCAACATCATTGGCGCGGGCTATATGACCAAAGTTGGAGCGGATGTTGTTAGAAAACGAGGTAAATGCCTTGGTGCTTAAAATATCCCAGCAGTTATCAGAAGTTGCAGTTTCTTCCGCCTCAACGATGGTAGCGGTGGCGACATCACCAAAGATAAAGTGGCTGTCGCGGTCTGAGTAATCAAGCTGGGGAGAAACGAGTTCGGGGTTGATACACAATACAGCGCGAGCGGTACCGGTAGTCACCATTTCGTAGGCTCGTTGCAAGGCAAAGGTAGCGGCAGAGCACGCTACTAACATGTCAAAACCAAAGCCGTCGATACCTAAAGCGGTTTGAACTTCGATAGCAATGGCAGGGTAGGAGCGTTGAGTGTAAGCGCAGCCAACAATCACAGCATCGATGTCAGCGGCGGTTTTATTTGCGGCCGCCATAGCTTGCTTTGCAGCTTCTATCGCCATTAGCGCCTGATCGCAGGTCTCATCTTCATCTTTAACTGGGATCTTGGGGCACAGACGATCGACGTCCAGCAAGCCTTCTTTGCGGTAAACATAACGATTTTTGATACCGGAGGCTTTTTCGATAAATTCTGAACTGGATTTGGCTAGGGGGCTCACTTCGCCGGCTTCGATTGCCTCGGCGTTGGCTTCGTTATACTGATCGGCCCGGGCGTTTAGAGCGGCCACGAGTTCGTCATTGGTGACGACATTAGGTGGGTTGTAGAGGCCGGTGCCACTGATGACAATTTGTTTACTCATAGTACGTCTATCCCGCAGATCATGAATTTATTGGTCAGGGTTGGTAATTTACACTGGAGGCGAGATAAAAGCAGTGACGCCTCAGTAGCGGTGCTTTTGTCGAGTGTAAGTATTGCCCTGATATTCTTCGCTACAAAGCGCGTGTTGTAGATTGGCTGTATTGAAATGCCGACCTGGTATTTTAGTTCAAGTGCTAGGCTATAAATCCAAAGGGATTTGTTTTGGCCTAAAACCCTCGTCACTCAAAAAATCTTTAGTTTTGTAATGCAATTGTCTCCTACACCGGTTGTCTATGTCCAATTTAACAGCGGCATAACTAGTCAGTATGGCTTGGCGTTCTGGCCAAGCAGTACACATCTATAGCCAAGGCCCCTTCTGAGAGAAAGCAACGGCTTAGCTCTTCAGCGGTGGCGCCAGTTGTCATTACATCATCGACCAAAGCAATGCGTAGTCCTTCGACGGGAGCTGTAACATTAAACGCACCTTGTAAATTATGTTCTCGCTGCCGGCGTGTGAGTCCTTGTTGAGTCATGGTGTGCCGGCTTTTTTTCGACAGATTAAGGAAAGGGATACCACTTTGCCGGCTTATTTCTCGGCCGAGTAAATCAGCTTGGTGAATGCCTCTCGACAGTTGTCGGCGCCAATGTTGAGGTACTGCGGTTATGACATCTGGGCTGTTTTGAAGGGGCTGCTGCTCGGTGAAATGTTGAGCCATTAAAGAACACAACAGCTTGGTAACGGATAGGTCTTGCTGGTATTTCATTCGAAAGATGAGCCAGTCCACCGGGTGTTCGTAGCGCCACAGGCAACGTGTTCGCTCGAAGCTGAAGGGGTGTTTTTGGCAATAAGCGCAGATATAAGATTGGGGGTTTACGTGGATATTTGAAGTCAATATTAGGTTTTTTGGGGCTAAGGGCAGTGCGCAGCTACAGCAATAATCCAAGTTCCAGGGTAGTTGTTCGAGACAATTAAAGCAGAGGGGTAAATTTAAAAGTGTGTGCTTACTATCGCACAATGTACACTGTGGTGGTGATACTCCTGCTAATAGAGCTGAAACAGTATGTCTCCAGATACATCCTAGCCTCTCCTCAAATGTCATTAGTTAACCCTTTTAGTTTTTTTGGTTGACAAAGAGTGTGGTGCTTTTATCATGGCTGCATAAATTTAGAAGAGCTAGAGCCCAAAGTATGGTCTTAATCAGTTGTCCGTGATTGATTTCCCCATGAGTCGATGCTCATCAAAAGCCGCCAAACCCAATTGATTGAAAAGTGAGTTAGCCATGTCGACCCTAGTACGCCACGATTGGACCCGAACAGAAATAAGCCAGCTGATGAACCAGCCGTTTAATGATTTGATGTTTCAGGCTCAAACCGTGCATCGACAGAGTTTTGATCCCAACCAGGTTCAGGTCAGCATACTGTGTTCAATTAAAACCGGTGCTTGCCCAGAAGATTGTGCTTATTGCCCCCAGAGTGCTCGCTATGACACTGGGCTCAAAAAAGAACGACTAATGCAGCTCGAAAAAGTCTTGGAAGAGGCCAGAGATGCGAAGGCAAAGGGTGCAACTCGATTCTGTATGGGTGCCGCTTGGCGCTCTCCGAAGAAAAAGGACATGCCCCATGTCTCAGCCATGGTACGAGAAGTAAAAGCTATGGGCCTCGAGACCTGCATGACTTTGGGCATGTTAAGCGAGAACCAAGCCAGCGAATTGGCTGACGCGGGTTTAGATTATTACAACCACAACTTGGATACGTCGCCGGAGTACTACGGTGACATCATCACCACCCGTACCTATGGCGATCGTTTAGAAACCTTGGACCACGTCCGCAGTGCTGGCATGAAAGTATGTAGCGGTGGCATCTTGGGCATGGGTGAAAAACAAGACGATCGAATTGGTTTGATTTTAAATTTGGCTAATTTACCGGGTCACCCAGAATCTGTGCCGATAAACATGCTGATACGTATCAAAGGTACTCCCATGGAAAACATGGACGATGTAGATCCTCTTGAATTTGTGCGGGCTATTGCCGTTGCCCGTATCGTGATGCCGAAATCCTATGTGCGCTTGTCAGCAGGCCGTGAGCAAATGAGCGATGAGCTACAAGCGATGGCGTTTATGGCGGGTGCTAACTCAATTTTCTTGGGTGATAAGTTGCTGACTGCCGCCAACCCCGGGGAAGGTAAAGATGCTCGTTTGTTTGAGCGCTTGGGCATAAACGCCGAAACTTTCGAAGTTGATGAAAGTAATGGGCACAGCGATGAGCAGGTAGAAGAGAGTTTATTGTCGGCGGTTAATGACGCTAAGACGGATAAATTCTTCTACGATGCGACGAAGTGATTTAAGTGTCTTCACCATTGTTGGCGACTTTGC
>Ga0105357_10000359_pt1 | contig 23736 bp, 19 predicted proteins | sample GOMGulsemesocosm_4_FD_83660 | JGI IMG/M metagenome (GOLD analysis project Ga0105357, IMG submission 83660) | Methane-oxidizing microbial communities from mesocosms in the Gulf of Mexico - GOM15B Gulf of Mexico | ecosystem: Environmental > Aquatic > Marine > Cold seeps | place: USA: Gulf of...
GTGCTGATTTTACTGCAACTTTAGGTGCAGCTTTTACTGCAACTTTTACTGCAACTTTTGGTGCAGCTTTTACTGCAACTTTTACTGCAACTTTTGGTGCAGCTTTTACTGCAACTTTAGGTGCAGCTTTTACTTCAGCTTTAGGTGCAGCTTTCACTTCAACTTTTGGTGCGGCTTTTACTGCAACTTTAGGTGCAGCTTTTACTTCAACTTTTGGTACAGCTTTCACTGTTGCTTTTGGTGCGGCTTTTACTACAGCTTTTGGCACAGCTTTCTCTGCAACTTTTGGTGTGTCTTTTACTACAGCTTTAGGTGCAGCTTTCACTGCAACTTTTGGTGCGGCTTTCTCTGCAACTTTTGGTGTGGCCTTCACTGTAGCTTTTGATGCGACTTTCACTTTAGCTTTTGATGTGGCTTTGACATCAGTTACTGTAGTAGGCTCAGATTTCTCTTTACTAAGTACCTTCGGATCAATCGGTTGATTTTCAACTAAAGCTTGAATCGTTTTAGTTGAAAATACTGATAATGAGTCACTAAGGATAACACCTGCTTCTTTTTGAGCTCCAGTAAGAGTTTCAGTTGTTTGCTTTATCACTTCAGTTATTTGATTCTGTACATCGGCACTAAATTTTGATTGTTCTGTAACCAAACTAGTTATATCAGAGGTTCCAGACATATTTTTTCTAAATGAAAGGGTATTTTCGATCAAACTTGCAATGAGTAGTCTTTGTTGCTGTGAAATAATCTCTGCTGTTAATATATTTAATTCGACCAATTTATTCATTGGTTTTAATGAAGTCTGTAATAACTCTGAAAATTGATTAAACATGTGTATCTCCTAAGTTTTGCTGCCTAGCAGCATTGTTTGATGAGAATTTAACCAATTTTTCACTATAGAGTCAACTATTATTTTGTTGCGGTGCAACAAAAAATTAGCTTTTATCTCCGGGGGTCTTAAGTTTACTCCACATATTCATATTTTGTTCAACAATACTGCTAAACAAACCAAATGGAGAATTTTTATTAATGCCACTGCTCAGTTTTAAAATATCATCTTGGTGTTCGATAAAGGCAGAAAGACTTTGCTCAAGAAATTCTTGTAAATAGTTCTGATTATCATTGCCATAAAAACATATCAAGCGCTTCAATAAGGTATTGGTTAATAACGATTGCCGCTCACTAGTCTCTTCTTCACTTATAATTTGAATTAAAATGCTACGGGTTTTATCTTCATCAGTTTTTGAGTCAACTATTTGAAATTCTTGATTCGCAATAACTAATTCTCGAATATAATCCAAGTTTACATAATGGCTCTGTGAAGTGTCATAAAGACGGCGATTTGGATATCTTTTAATTTTGATCAACGGCAACCTCGGTTGGTTATTAATTTTGACTTACGCTATCGACTAACAACTTAAAGGAAGTAGTCTGTATAGCCAGTATAACAGATATACTGGCTATACAAAAAGCGACCTTTGTGGTCGCCTTTAAAATAAACACATAAATGATCTATTAGGTTAGTAAGCTAATTCCAAAAATCAATAATTATCTGTTACATATCCTCAATACGTTTTTTAACATAGCTGCCAGGGGCGGCTTCTAAACTAGCATACGTTTTAGAACCTTGTTTACGCGCTGTTACTTGCTTTCCTGATTGAGGGACAACCCACTCTTCCCAATCTGTCCACCAAGAGCCTTCTTTTTTAATGGAACCTTCAAACCATTGTTCTGCCGAATCACTAGGCTCGTCATTAACCCAATGTGGATATTTACCGTGATCTACAGAGTTAATAACACCAGCTAAATGACCAGAACCAGCTAACACAAAACGAGTAGGTCCCGACAGAGCTTTAGCGCCTTTGTATGATGCTTGCCATAAAACAATATGATCTGCAATTGTAGCTAAGAAATAACTAGGCGTATCAATTTTACTAAGTTCAATAGGAACGCCTTCAATTTCAACAGCGCCATCGTTGATCAAGTTGTTCTCTTGATAAGTATTTGTCATATAGAAATCAAAGGTTTCTGCTGGCAAGTTTGATGCGTCACTGTTCCAGTATAAAATATCAAACGGCGCAGGATCTTTGCCCTTTAAATAGTTATTTACAAAATACGACCAAAATAGGCTATTTTCACGTAGCATACTAAATGCTAAACCAAGAACCCGACCATCTAATATACCTTTCTCTTTAATATTCTTTTTCAAGAAAGGTAGCATTTGTTCAGAAAGATATACGCCTATTTCACCTGGCTCCTCAAAATCTAATAATGTGGTCAAAAATGTTAATGAGTTTATTCTAGTATCACCTTTTGCTAATAAGTATGATTGGGTAGTTGCTAACAACGTTCCACCAATACAATAACCAACTACATTTATTTTTTTTGATTTTGTTATTTCTTCAATAACATCTAGTGCCGCGATAGGCCCTTCTTTCATATAGTCATTAAAGCCTTTATGAGAAAGTGTCTTGTCAGGATTTACCCATGAAATTACAAATACTGTATGCCCCTGATCAACAGCCCATTTTATCAATGATTTTTGTTCATCCATGTCCAAGACATAATATTTATTAATAAAAGGGGGTATAATTAGTAATGGAACTTCATTAACTTTTTTGGTGGTGGCTTTGTACTGTATAAGCTGAATTAAGTCATTTTGGTAAATCACATCACCTGGGGTAAAAGCTAATGTTTCTCCCAAAGTAAACGCATTAACATCAGTTTGGGTGATTTTAAGAGCATCTGCAGGGCTTTTTTGTAAGTCTTGCATAAAGTTTTGTAACCCCTTGATGAGGTTCTCACCTTTAGATTCTAATATGTCCCGACAAACTTCTGGATTTGTTAAAGCATTATTAGATGGAGAAACAGAATTGATATATTGTCGAGTATAAAACTTAACTTGCTCTTCAGCTTTAGGATCATCAAAATGCAAACTATTAACCGTATCTTGCATCATGTTCGAGTTTAAAAGGTAAGACTGTTTTAAATAATTAAAAACAGGGTTCTCAGACCATTCATTGTCCTTAAATCTCTTATCATTACGTGCCTCAGATACCACGGGGTCTACTTTCGAACCAAGTAATGCTTTAGTCGCATTTTGCCAAAGTTCAGTTTGCTGAGTCATAAAAGTCATTTGTTTATTAAGTAACATGGCAGTATCAACTTTTACCCCTTTAGATAAGAGTTGAGTTAACTTCTCTGAATCTAGCATTGAATTTAGATTTTCTTTATCTGAATCATTCAAAACCTGTTTTACCATGTTGTTGAATATTTCAGAGTATTGCTCCAAAAAGTCACTTACTTCTTTCTTTTCGCTTGATTCCATAATATATCCTTGAAAATAATAGGTTTATGATTAAAATGCCCTTAAGTAAGCAATCTAAAATTAAGAGTTGAAATGTCTTTTAAATTATTAATGAACTGTAAGTTATAACTTTATTTGGTACTTATCTATTTTAACAGCCTTTCATTCATATTAAAGACTAACATATAGTTCGTGTCTAAACAGAGAATACTAAGGATAAATTAACTTTTGATGCGGTGCAGCAAAGAATTATTGACCAATATAACTTTACTAGGTATACTCGATTTTAAATCTTTATGCTGTGCTGCAACATATTGAATAAATAAGAGTGTAGAACATTCTGAATCTTAATTACTGTTAACTTGATTTACTACTAACTATAAGTAATCAAATAAGCTCATTAATTAACTCTAACGTAAACTAATTCAATCTGTACTATCGGTATATTGGCCTAATTACCATTTTAAATGCTCAATATGAGAGATAACACAAGTTGAAAATTTATCTGAAGGATAAAACGCATGATGTATCAAAGTTACGACCTCTATAGTCGCTCCGCCGAAATGATGAATGGTTTTATCGGATTAAGTCAAACACTAATGAATAATCCATACAACCCTTTTGCAAAAACCTTACTCGGTAAAAGTATCAGCGCGGGTCTTGATAGTGCCTTCCATCACACTAAAGTTTACGACAAACAACCCTTTGAGATTAAAACATCAGTAATTGACGGTGAAACCATTAACATCACTGAACAAGTTATTTTAAAAAGACCTTTTTGTAATTTAATCCACTTTAAACAAGAGACCAAGGTTGTACAACCTAAACTTCTTTTGATTGCCCCTCTTTCGGGTCATCATGCAACATTACTCAAAGCAACAATCGAACGCTTAATTCTAGACCATGATGTTTACATTACTGATTGGCAAGATGCTAAAAACATTCCTTTATCTGAAGGGGAGTTTGGTTTTGATGATTATGTAACTTACGTGATCGATTTTATGAAAGAAGTTGGCGAAAATACCCATGTATTAGCTGTATGCCAACCTGCGGTACAGGCTTTAATAGCAACAGCTGTATTGGCTAAAGAAAAAGATCCTGCCACACCAAAATCTCTAACAATAATAGCAGGCCCTATTGATACAAGTATTAATCCTAACGACCTCAATAAATATGCTAATAGTAAAGATTTAAAATGGTTTGAACAGAATGTCATCATGAAAGTACCTAATCGCTATCCTGGTGCAGGCAGAAAAGTATACCCTGGCTTTATTCAATTAAGCTCTTTTTTGGCAATGAATATAGAAACCCATGTCACTAAACATAATGATTATTTTGGTCATGTTTTTCATGGAAAAGAAGAACAGTCTAGTAATCACCGTGAGTTTTATGATGAATATTTAGCTGTATTAGACCTTAATAGTGAGTTTTATTTAGAAACTATTGATCGGGTTTTTATTAATCAAGATTTAGCTAACGGTAAAATGACTTACCATGGTGAGCTTGTTGATTTATCAGCAATAACTAATACGGCATTACATACCATTGAGGGGAAAAACGATGATATATGTTCATTAGGTCAAACCCAAGCAGCACATGGTTTATGTTCTGGTATCCCTGCAGAAAACAAATTGGATCAAGTTTTTGAAGGTGTCGGTCATTTTGGAACGTTTAATGGATCTGCTTTTCGTAATCAAATTGCGCCAAGTATTGCTGAATTTATTCAAAAGCATAACTAATTAGCTTATTAGCTAAGTATGTAATTTAATTATTTAATTACATAAATAAAAAAGTAGGTTTGTTTTATCAAACCTACTTTTTTTGATCCTATAGACCCATGCCTATGCCCCTTCAACCTATGTCCCTACAAAAAGCGAGTTTTAGGGCACAGTTTCAATGGTAACAGATTTAGGTAATTTGACTATCTTGCCACCCAACCACCATCTAACACCATGGTTTGTCCTGTCATATTTTTTGCTACATCACTCGCTAAATAACTTACTGAACCACATATTTCTTCTATATCAATAAACGCTTTTTTCGGCATTGGCGCTAACATAATATTATTAACAACTTCTTCTTCACTAATGCCATGTTCTTTAGCTGTATCAGTAATTTGTTTCTCAACCAGCGGAGTTTTTACATAGGCAGGACAAATAGTGTTAATAGTAATATCTTGATCACCTGTTTCTAACGCAATAACTTTAGAAAAACCTATAATGCCATGTTTGGCTGCAACATAGGCGCTTTTAAAAGGAGACGCAACTAAGCCATGTAAAGAGCCAATATTAATAATACGACCAAAATTATTAAATCTCATCAAAGGAAGAACAGCTTTAGTCATCATTGCTGGACCAACTAGAAGTACATTAGTGATCAATTGCCATTTGTCTGCTGGAAATTCTTCTAATTTAGAAACATATTGAATACCCGCATTATTCACTAAAATATCAATGCGATTATTAAATTCATCCGCACGGGCTATAACATTATCAATATCCGCTTGAATAGTAACATCAAGTTTAAACGCCAACGCATCTCCACCCGATTGGTTAATACTTTGAGCAACCTCTTGAGCCACAGTTAAATTAATATCACTAATTAGGACTTTATAACCTTGTTTAGCTAAATCTTTGGCTATTCCTAGACCTATACCGCTGACAGAGCCCGTTACTAATGCCGTTTTTTTATGTGTCATATTTTCATTCCATAGTTTATTTATTGTTTGTAATGAACTACCTCACGCCAAGACTTTTCGCATAGGCCTGTAAGTTAAAGTCAAAATCCTATACGCCGCAAGCGGCGGGTAATTAAAACCCAAGGAATTAAAACAGGATATAACAATAGCTTACTAATGTTAACTAAACACTTCAATTTTAACTAATAGGGAAAGATTTTTAACCTAAAGAACCATTACAGAGCACAATAAAATACAAGGCCACACACTGTATAACATATAACAAAAAGATATAACAATAAAAATGAACGATATTTAATCAACTATCAAAGGTAGAACAACTTTACTCAGAATTACTCCCTATTTAATATTTTAAATCAAATAATAATCAAAATTACATTCAAAAACAAAATAAAATTTAGTCACCCTCTACTTAAGTTTATTAGTTGAATGAATCTGCTTGATATATGATGGATATAGGATCATAAAACTCAATACAGATAAAGCTTTTAAATCTATAAATAATTATTAAATATAACAAGGAATACAATTATGGGACGTATTGCATTAGTAACAGGCGGAACACGTGGTATTGGTGAATCTATTAGCGTTATGTTGAAAGAGAGTGGCTATACAGTCATCGCTAACTATGCGGGCAATGATCAATCAGCTCAAGAGTTCACAGAGCGAACAGGTATTAAAACTTCTAAGTTTGATGTTAGCGATTTTGAAAGTGTTACTAAAAATATTAAAGATATAGAGTCTGAAATTGGACCTATCGAAATTCTTGTAAACAATGCTGGTATTACAAGAGATGGCACTATGCACAGAATGGACTTTGAGAAATGGAATAAAGTTATTCAAACTAATTTATCATCCTGTTTCAATACCTCTCGTGCTGTAATTGAAGGTATGAGAGAGCGTGAATTTGGCCGCATTGTAAATATAGGATCTGTTAATGGTCAAGCTGGCCAATATGGTCAAGTTAACTATGCAGCTGCCAAGTCTGGTATCCATGGTTTTACAAAAGCACTAGCACAAGAAGGGGCAAGTAAAGGTATTACTGTAAATGCCATTGCACCAGGTTATGTTGCAACAGATATGGTTCGCGCGGTACCTAAAGACGTTTTAGCAAAAATTGTTAAAACAATACCGGTAGGACGCTTAGGTGAGCCAGAAGATATTGCTCGCTCTGTTTTATTTTTAGTGGCTGACGAAGCAGGTTTTGTTACTGGTTCAACTTTATCCATTAACGGTGGTCAGCACATGTACTAAAGATAAAACTAGCGCTTATAACTCATAAAGTGCTTATAGTTTTATTTTATCAACGTAGATGAACGCTCATCTACGTTTTTTATTTATTAACTAATCAGAACTTATCTATTTTTCCGACAATCTTATTCCCACAATCCAGTCACCAGATTTTTTGATGCCTGATGCCAATAAATTTAAATATACCACTTATTGCTTATATTAAATTTCAGTAGGCAATGTATCAACAACTGTCATATTATCAACCATTAATTGTACCGTACGCTTTCCACGAAACTCATTAACATCTAATCGATAAGCTAAATGCACCCATATTGCTTGTGTATTTGGCCAGGCCTTAACATCAATATTAAAGGCGATACCATCAAAGATTTCACCCTGCTTTTCTACCACCAGTTTAAGATGTTTTTCACCTACAACACGTTGCTGTACTATTTTAAATGTGTCGTCAAATAAAGGTTCAGGGAAGTTTTGTCCCCAAGGTCCTGCCTCTCGTAATTGCTCGGCAAACGCTAGCGTTAAATGAGTAACTGCCAGTTCACCATCTGATAATATGATGCTTTGTAAATCTTCAGCTTTAAGCCATTGACCTGCTAAGTCATTAAACAAGGTTTGAAACGTTTCAAAGTTTTGCTGTTTAATCGACAAGCCTGCAGCCATTGCATGACCACCAAATTTGATAATGAGGTTGGGATGTTGACTATCAATACGCTCCAACAAATCACGAATATGTAACCCAGGAATAGAACGAGCTGAGCCTTTAATTTCTTGCTGCTCAACGTTAACTGAGTCATCCTCACTACCATTAGCAAAAACAATACAGGGACGATGAAATTTTTCTTTTAACCGCCCGGCAACAATACCAATAACACCTTGATGCCAATCTTGTTGATACAATGCAATAGCATTGGGTAAATTATCTAACGAAAAATTAAACTGTTTAAAAATAGTTTCAGCCTCAGCTTGCATGCCCTGCTCTATTTCTCGACGTGCTTTATTTAAATCATCAAGATCTGATGCCATAACACGAGCACTCGCTAAATCTGGCGCTAACAAGCAATTTATACCGTGCGACATATCATCTAATCGCCCTGCAGCATTTATTCTTGGGCCTAAAGCAAAGCCAAAATCTGACGCTACTAAGCGTTGTTGGTTTTTCTTGGCTACTTCTATCAGTGCCTGAATGCCAGGACGCGTTTGACCCGCACGTATACGCTTTAGACCTTGGTCAACTAAAATGCGATTATTTGTATCAAGTGACACCACATCAGCTACGGTACCTAAGGCTACTAAATCAAGAAGCTGCGCAATATTTGGTTCGTTAATCTGGTGTTCAACAAAATAGTTTTTGTCTCTAAGGTAGCTTCTTAACGCTAACATTAAATAAAAAGCGACACCTACACCAGCAAGTGACTTACTAGGAAATGGGCAACCAACTTGGTTAGGATTAACAATGGCATCAGCCTTGGGTAGTTCATGGCCGGGTAAGTGGTGATCAGTGACAATGACTTGTAAACCAAGCGCTTTAGCACGATTTACACCTGCAACACAGCTTATGCCATTATCAACGGTAACTAACATTTGCCCGCCTTGCTTAGCGGCAATGTCAACTATTTCTGGCGTTAGGCCATAACCGTATTCAAACCGATTAGGAACTAAGAAAGAATGATTAGTGCTGCCCATTAACGTTAACGCTACCATCATCAAAGCAGTACTCGTCGCGCCATCAGCGTCAAAGTCACCAACGATAACAATATTAGTATTATTAATTAAGGCTGAGTGTAATAGCTGGCAAGCATCATTCAAACCTTTTAAAGCGTTATCATTTTTTTTATTTTTATGTAAATTTAGTCCCTGTAAATTACTGACCTTAAGCTCAAGTTGCTGTGCAGATTTAACCCCCCTGCTAGCATAAATTTGTCGAATACTGTCAGGTATCGTATTAGGTAAATGTTCAGTAGACCTTTTTTTACGGCGGATTATTTGTTTGTTCATATGTTTTTTTCAACAACTTAATTTAACAACTTATAGAGTTTGTAATAACTGCTCTAATTGTGCTGGAGGTTGGTAACCCGGCACCATCATACCCGTTGATAAAATAATAGCAGGGGTTCCATTAACACCAACTTGTCGGCCAAAATCAAACTCTCCTTTGATAGGTTTATCACAAACACGATAATCAATGCCTTTATTATTTTTGGCATTAGTCATGGCTGTATTAGGATCATCACTACACCATACTGAGCGTAAGTCTTTAAAACCTTCTGTGTATTTACCAAGATGGTCTTTAATGCCTGAACGAGGATAAGCTAGATAACGAAAAGTGATACCACGTGCGTTATAATCATCCATTTGTTTGTGCATTTTGCGACAATATCCGCAAGTGATATCAGTAAAAACCGTTACTACATATTTTTCATCCTTGGCTTTATAAATAATCATATCGTCTTTAAACTTTTCCATTCCTTGCAGACGCATTTTAACTAAACTTTGCTCCCCTATGTCAGTTACCCCTGTTAGTAGGCTGTAAACTTTACCTTGAATAAAGTAGTCGCCATTATAGCTAGAGTAAAATAAGCCTTGATCAGTTATCAATAAAGCAATTCCGGGAACAGGTGTTTTTTCAACGTTAACAACCGTTAGCCCTAACTTAGTTTTAATTTTTACTTTTAGTAAATTAATATTTAATTGTGTCGGATCTAGCTCAGCTGATTTAGCTTCTGCATTAGATACCTGTGAGACATTCGCAACGGCTTGCTCATTGACGAAAAAGAACACACTTATGACAATAATAACCAAACTACAAATAATCAAACCCGATTTAAACATACTTTATTCCTATATTTTCAGTTAACGACTATATTTCAGTTAGCGGCTACGGCTATATAAATGTTTTTTTAAACGATGAAATTAAAGTCGTTATGGTGATTTTGCAACATTAAATTGAATTGTACTAAATGATTTTGTTAAAATCTTCAGTAATTCTACACTTTCATTTGTTTTTAGGAAAATTTCATGAAAATTGGTTTATTCTACGGCTCAACCACCTGCTATACCGAAATTGCAGCCGAAAAAATTCAAGCCGTCATGGGCGATGATCTGGTTGAAATTCACAATATTAAAGAGGTATCACTAGTTAATTGCCTTGATTATGACTTTATTATTTTCGGCATTTCAACTTGGGATTATGGACAAATTCAGGAGGATTGGGAATCTATTTGGCTTGATATTAATACATTAGACCTTAGCAAAAAAACTGTAGCTTTATATGGTATGGGTGATCAAATAGGTTATAGCGACTGGTTTCAAGACGCTTTGGGTATGCTACATCAACAGGTAATAGCACAAGGCGCACAAGTTGTTGGTTATTGGCCAATTCAAGGATATGAATTTGCAGCGTCCAAAGCATTAACTGAAGATAATAATTACTTTGTTGGTTTATCACTTGATGAAGACAATCAATATCAGCTCAGTGAAGATCGTATTGAACAATGGTGTGAACAAATTTTAATTGAATACAGTGAACAGTAAATTTTTAAGTTAAACAGTCGTTATAAGATAAAATAGTTACAGCTGTCTTTAAAACAACTATAATTATCACCTATTTAGAAAACTTCCAACTTAGTGAAAATCCCTTATGTTTGAGCAATTTGATCTCGACTCAGAATTATTAGCCAGTATTACAGAACTTGGCTATAAAAAACCAACCTCAATTCAAGAATTAGTAATTCCCCAAGCAATGCTAGGAAAAGATATTCTTGCCTCTGCGCCAACAGGTACTGGCAAAACAGCTGCATTTTTGTTACCTATTGCTCAACATTTACTCGACTACCCTCGGACAAAGCCAGGGTTTCCTCGAGTATTAATTTTAACACCAACCCGCGAACTTGCTATTCAAATTGGCCAAGATAGTGAGCAAATACTCAAGCTAACTAAAATTAAAACAGGTGTCATTACTGGCGGGGTAAATTACGGTAGTCATGATGATATTTTAAATAGTACTACCGATATATTAGTGGCCACACCGGGGCGTTTATTAGAGTACATTGAAAATGAGCAATTTGACGCGCGTGAAATTGAAATTTTAGTACTTGATGAAGCAGACCGCATGTTAGATATGGGTTTTAGTGAAGCCATTAATCGAATTGTCGGTGAAGCCCGTTGGCGTAAACAAACCATGCTATTTTCTGCCACACTTGAAGGCGCAGGGGTTATCCGTTTTGCTAAAGAGGTTTTATCTGAGCCAGAATTTTTAGAATCATCTCCCTCTAGAAAAGAAAAAGCCAAAATTCATCAGTGGTTGCATATTGCGGATAGCGCCGAACATAAATTTAAGTTATTAGTTAATATACTGAAACAAGAAGGTGTAGAGCGCACCGTTGTTTTTGCTAATAAACGTGAAACTGTTCAATATTTATCAGGAAAATTATACAGCGAAGAATTACCCTGTGTATGGCTTGAAGGAAAAATGCCACAGGACAAACGTAATAAATCAATTTCACGTTTTAAAAGTGGCAGAATAAAAATACTTGTCGCTACTGATGTTGCTGCTCGTGGTTTAGATATTGATGATATAACTCATGTAATTAACTTTGACTTACCACGCAAGGTTGATATTTATATTCATCGTATTGGTCGTACAGGCCGTGCTGGTTTAAAAGGCACCGCAATATCATTAGCTGAAGCGCATGACATGATGGTTGTTGGTAAAATAGAACGTTATCAAGATGAACGATTGCAACGGCGCATTATTGATGAATTACGACCAAAGCATAAAGAATCACGTGTTGCGAATAAAAAAGCGAAAATAAAATTATCCACTGCACAAAAAAAAGCGAAAGCAAAGAAGCAGGTAAAGAAAAAAATAAAAAAAACGAAGGCTAAAAAGTAATTAATTTAGTTAAGATTTGTGCCAATGCCAGCATTTATAAATTATTGGTATTTTATCAATTCACGTGGATAAGGTGATCAGTTCAACTTATATAACTCAACTTATATAACTAAGAAAAATAGCTATCGTGATTGGCAACCAATAGCTCTTCGTTCACCCTGTTATCATTCATTAATATTTATTTTGCGAGTAAAAACCAATTCATTACCTAGACTTAGATCTCTGCTAAATTGATATCCAGCTAAATCAAAGTCTTTCACTTGTTCAATAGTAGTTAACTGGTTCTGAATTATATAACGGGCCATTAATCCACGCGCCTTTTTCGCATAAAAACTGATTATCTTATATTGATCATTTTTCCAATCTTTAAATTGTGGTGTGATAATAGTCGCATTTAAAGATTTTTTATTAACAGCCTTAAAATACTCATTTGAGGCTAAGTTAATCAGTACATCATCACCTTGCTCGGCTAATGCTTGGTTCAACTCATTGGTAATTATATCCCCCCAAAACTGATATAAATTAGCACCGCGAACATTATCAAGTTTTGTACCCATTTCAAGACGATAAGCTTGCATTAAATCAAGCGGTTTTAGTAAACCATATAAACCCGATAAAATACGAAAATGTTGTTGAGCAAAATTGAAATCATTATCGCTAAAAGAGTTAGCATCTAAACCTGAATAGACATCGCCATTAAAAGCTAATACTGCTTGTCGGGAGTTTTTCGGAGTGAAAGGTAATGACCATTCACCAAATCTTGCTGCATTTAGCCCTGCTAATTTATCACTTAATTTCATTAGTGAGGCAATTTGATCTGATGAAAGTTCAAGGCAACGCTCAATGAGTATTTCACTATGCGCAAGTAAACTTGCTTGGCTAGTTTTTGTGGTAACTAAAGGGGATTCAAAATCTAATTTTTTTGCAGGAGAAACGACAAGTAGCATAATATTTATCTATTTTTTATTATATGGATGACATGAATTACATTTTTAACATCACTATATCATAGGATAAATGCAATCATAGCGCATTATCTTGTTAAACTTATCAACACGGGACTGAAGTAAATAATTATTTAAAAATACAACAATACTTAAGTCATATACTGTTTAAATCCGTACTTTTATATTTTTATGGTGTAATATTTTATCTAACTAAATTCATTCATTTTTATTTTTGCAAAATGCATAAATGCTTAGGTACTGCCATGACAAACTTACTTTCTCAACTTGAACAATTAAAACAAATGACCACTGTCGTTGCCGATACTGGTGACATTGAAGCAATTTCTAAATTTCAACCACAGGATGCAACAACTAATCCTTCTTTATTATTAAAAGCAGCGGCATTGCCTTTATACCAACCCCTTTTAATTGAAGCGGTAACCTGGGCTAAAACACAATCAACAGATGTTAATCAGCAAGTCAATGATGCGGCCGATAAGTTATCTGTTTTAATTGGATTAGAGATTTTAAAAACTGTTCCTGGGCGCATTTCTACTGAAGTTGATGCGCGCCTTTCATTCGACACTAAAGCATCCATTGCTAAAGCACATAAATTAATTAGAATGTACAATGAAGCAGGCATTAATAATGATCGTATTTTGATCAAATTAGCATCTACATGGGAAGGTATTAAAGCAGCAGAAACCTTAGAAAAAGAAGGAATTAACTGTAACCTCACGTTATTATTTAGTTTTACTCAAGCAAGAGCTTGCGCAGAAGCGGGTACATTCCTTATTTCTCCTTTTGTTGGTCGTATTCTTGATTGGTTCAAAAAAGATACTGGTCGAACTGATTACCCTAGTGATGAAGATCCAGGTGTGGTTTCAGTAACAAGTATTTATAACTACTATAAAAGTAGAGCTTATAGCACGGTTGTAATGGGTGCTAGCTTTAGAAATACCGGTGAAATATTAGCGTTAGCGGGCTGTGATCGACTGACTATTAGCCCACAGTTAATGGCTGAATTAGCGGGCTGTACTGACACTATTGAGCAAAAACTTAAGGTTGGTACTGCCCAGATAAACCAAGAGCTCCCCTTAACAGAAGCGATGTTTCGCTGGCAAATGAATAATGACGCTATGGCAACAGAAAAACTAGCCGAAGGGATTAGAAACTTTGCTATTGACCAAGTTAAACTTGAAAAGCAATTAGCTGAAATTCTATAACTGTATAATTTATATAAATAAACTTATATAAACAAACACCCAAGCTAACTTGTTACTTGTTACTTGTTACTTGTTACTTGGGTGTTTATTATCTACATCAGCTTTTTATTCTGTATATATTCGGTTACTTCAGATAAATACTCTTGATATTTCTGCCAATTCCCCACTGATTTATTATTAATGGGTTGCCTTACTTGTACAGCACTTGCTGTTGCAACCGGTGCTGAATTTTTATGAATATCCAGACAATGTTCTTGCCAATCTAAACCACAAAACTCGATAATTTTTTTTGCTTCTTCTTTCGGATTATTTACGAATTTTTCATAATTAATCACATAAAAATTATCAGGGAATAACCTTAACCATAATTTTGTTAACTGTGTAAATTGATGATAAAACTGTGCTGTGGTTTGTAGATCGTAAGCATAGTTATAATAAGAAAAGTTAACCGAAAATAATTGCCGATAATTACTGACAATAGTATCCAAAGCGCCTCTATCTAAACAAATTATTTTCGCTTTTGGTAACGCCTTAATGATGAATCCTGCATATAAAATATTTAACGGCATTTTATCAACAAATTTAGCGCTGCTTCCGGTGATTGCGCGAGTGCTATCGATATAAGCTTTTCCTAACTGACTAAAATTGATTGATGCCGCCGCCATCACCGTTTCTTTATCTATCACTTTATTGGTAGCTGTTTTAGATAATTCTTTTAGCAATAAACCAAAATGTTGTAATTCGCCAGCACTGGTAACCTCTGAGTGTTTTGATAATATTCGTTCAACTAAAGTAGTGCCCGTTCTAGGCATGCCAACTACAAACAACGGTTCACTCGAATCATATCCTGCATTCAACTTGTCCTGTGGCGAATTATTTGTATGCTGTTTAGTAAAAAGCTCAGTTAACGCACTAAACATTTCTTTATCATCAGAAAATTGATAATTTAATTGTGCTAACTTGGCTTTTTTACTTTCGCTAAGATATTTGTAAGCTTTTTTATATTCACCAAGTGCTTCATATTCTCTAGCTAATGCGTGGCCAATATAGAGTAAATCATCTGATTGAGTAAATTGCTGATAAAGTTTGGTTAGCCTTTCAATATGATTGTTGTCGAGTGTTATATCACCTAAACTGGTTAACGCGGCATGTGCTTTACAATAATGAGGCATTAACGCGATTGTTTGCTCGTATGCCTTACGAGCACCGATAAAGTCACCGGTAAACTTCAATGATGCACCTAAGTTAAAAAAGAATTGCCCATTGTGTTTATTAGCCGCTACAGCGTGTTTAAAAAAAGGTACTGCTTGTTGATGTAACCCAATTTGAGTATATGCAACACCAATGGTATCAAGGGTTAATGCTAACTTAGGTGCTAACGTAGGCGTTAACTTAGGTATTAATTTTGCAGCAATATTTGCATGATGTAGCGCTTGGACAGGATCATTAACAAGCGCATAATGTTTGGCTAATTGGGCAATATATTCCACTTGCTCTGGTGCCAACACAATTGCTTGCTTTATGAGTTCAATGGCCTTAGCAGTGTTATGGTGGGCGCTAGCAATCATCGCCAATAAAAAATAACCGTCGGCGTAGTTTTTATCTTGCGATAAAATACTAATGATAAGTTGATGTGCCTGTTGATATTTTCTTTGGTTTATTGCCTGTTGTGCCTGTTTATGTAACTGCTTTATGTTTTCTAGCATTTTCCTATTATTTGTCAAAAGTTATCTTTCAAAAATCACAAATCAAACATATAGTCAAAACGTAAACCAATCTTACGAGGTGTTATCAAAAAATGACCATATTTTCGTTGAATGTCTGCACCATTAGTTACTCCATTGATGATATAACCAGCATTTTCACGTACAGAAGTATAGGCATACTTATCAAACATGTTATCAGCATATAAAGTAACTGACCATTCATACCCTGATAAGCGCGCAGAGATATTACTTAATGCATAGCCGGGGATTTTTTCACCATAATCACGCAAACCTATTTTAGAATAAATATCACTTTGATATGTTAACCCATAGTTAACATCAAGCAACTTATCATCTAAAACTTCAGTGCGGTAAGTTAAACCAATTGAAAATTGTTGTTCCGGTGAACCCGGTAGACGATCGCCTGCATAGGCGTCAAACGAATTATTATGATAATCTTCATGCAAAGCATCGGGATTATCTTCTAGAAACTCGTATTCACTGCTAGGTACACCAAATAAATGAGGAGCATCATCAATTAATTCAACTTGCGTATAGGCATAAGTAGCATAAGCAATAACGCTCTGTGATAGTAAAGCACGCGTTGATATTTCAATACCTTTAGACTCTGCCCTTCCAGCATTTGAAGTAATACCCAATTGACCATTAGCAGTTGCGCCACCTACTTGTGCATCGTCCCATTCAACTAAGAATATTGCGGCATTAAAGTGTAATTGATTAGCATACCAAGCACTTTTAAAGCCTAGTTCGTAATTAGTCGTGGTGTCAGCAGTGTAGAGAACTTCATGGGGTAATGCACAAAGCGCTTGTTTGTCACTGGCAATATCTTCATCAGTACAGGCAGGGACAGGGTTGGAGCCACCAATTCTAAAACCTTCACTTACTGTTGCATACGCTAAAATATCATCATTAAATTGATAACTCACATTCACTTTCAATAAATGACCATCATCATCTGCGGAGTCATCTGTTTTAACTAAATTGATTTCACCTGGAGCATAATCACCAAAAATAGTATTTAAAAGCGGTAAATCAGATGCCGAACTCGATTTTACATCATATTGATAAAAGCGAGCGCCAAATGTGAAGGATAATTTATTAGTAACCTGATAGCTAAGTTCACCAAAGAAAGCCGATTCAGTAATTTCAGTTTCACTCATTGCAATATATTCTAGAGAGTCTGGGCGTAATTGGCTTCCACCCCAATAATCTACTGCAAATTGATCAAAACCTGGAGTGAACTCTTTTGAGCTATCTGAAGTGTTGAATTTATTATAAAAGCCACCCACAATCCAAGATAACGCGGAGTTATTAGTAGACACTAAACGTATTTCTTGAGTAATAGTCTCAGATTCACCTTCGTCACGGGTAAAAGCAGAAAAAGCAGGAAATTCTTCATAGCTATAATCTAAACGAATTAATAAATCGCTTTGATCACGCTGACCATTCGTTTCTGATTTAGAAAACCCTGTTGCAGAAGTTAATTCAGCGAAGCCTAAGTCGGCTGTGATCTCTAAACTTATTAAAGAATCTTCATTTTCAGCGGGTTCAAGGTAACGATAAGCTGAATCATAATCGCCAACAAAAGTTGACAACGGGTTGCTGCTACTTAAACTATTCGCGTGAACTATCGAGCGTCCGCCAATTTCTTGTTGCTGATAAAAATACGATAAAGTGCTATCAATAATATCATTTGGCTGCCAACGTAACATAACTCGTGCGGTAGATGCTTGTTCGCTATTAACATCATTAACACGTTTAATATTTTGCTCAACGACACCAGAGTTAGACCAGTGGGGATCAGGTAATGAAACACCCCCTTCTTTGACTGTATAAGCATAGTCAACATAACCCGGTTCATCTAAATAATTAAAAGTAATACGTAATCCCAAGGTGTCATCAATTAAGGGGGTATTAAAAACAAAACCTACTTCACCACCAACATCATTACTATGAGCGATGTTAAATAAGTCACCATAAATAGAGCCTGAAGTTTCATCTAAAATAGGTTTGTTTGGTATATAGCGGATTGCGCCTCCTAACGTACCTGCACCGTATAATGTCCCTTGAGGACCAATTAGCACTTCAACCCGTTTAACATCAATAATTTTCATATCAACAAAGATTGGAACTTCACCCACATAAGTCGCCACTGTTCCGCCATCAGAGACAGGGCCAGATGAATTAGTATTTAAGCCACGAACTATAATAGGTGAGCTGTCACGGCCACCTTGATCCTGAACAGTTAAACCTGGTACCCAACGAGCCACGTCAGATAATTGTGAAATATTTTGATCTCTCATTACATCACCATCAAGTGCAGTGATATTAATTGATGCTTCTTGTATTGTTGAAACACGGCGCGAGCCTGTCACTTCAATATGTTCAATACCACCTACTTTGCTTTGAGCTTTTTCTGCGAAAACGTAGCCGTTTGTAGTAAAAGCTAAGCTTATCGCCAAACAAAGCACCGACTTTTGAAAAGTCTGCTTATTACTGGTTCTCATTAATTTTCCCTGTGTATAATTTTTATTTGTTTCAACTATTTGCTTGTTTGTAGCATTAGAGACACTTACATAGGGAAAGTAACCTTACTTGCATACATTTGATCTTATTTTTATGCCTTGTATTTGGCCTTTTTTCTCTGTATAAAATAGATCACCTAATCAATGAAACTGGTATAACTAATATTAAAGATATAGTTAGGATCTCACATTTAATAAACATTGTCGCTAATTTTCCATGATGGCCTATTTTATCAAGCTTTCAGTAGGCATAACCATTGCTTTTACTAGCTTATAGAAAATATATACGCTGGAAAGGTTATATAACATCAGATAATTCAAGCAATAGCACCGAGCATGTCTACGCTCAGCTAATTTCTTAAGACATTAATGCCGTATCAATTAGTGATCTATATCCTTTACCCGTTCGTCTAGCGACCAGTTAAGTTCAGTAAAAGCATGTTGCCATTGCTGATCAAACTGAGCAGTAATCAAGATTTTTTGCTTAGTAACAGGATGAATAAAGCATAAAGATTTAGCAATAAGCATTAAACGTTTAAAGCCAAAGTGCTGGATAAAAAAAGGATTTTGTTTATTATCACCGTAATTAATATCCCCAATAATAGGGTGACGTAGATGCGCTAGATGTCGACGAATTTGATGCCGTCGTCCTGTTACCGGTAATAGTTTAACTAAAGAATAACGAACACTATCAAACTTTCCCAAAGCGACAGGTAAGCTTGCCTGTTTAATAACTTGATAATAGGTTTTCGCTGATTGAGCTGCTTTATCACGACTAACATTTTTATCGCCAAGTTTATCTAATTTTTCTTTAAGAGGATAATCTATCAATTGAGCTTGCTCTGTTATAGGCAAGTGTCCTCGTACTAAAGCATAATAGGTCTTGGTTAAATCTGATTCGCTATTTATTTCATTCACGCCATCACTATTGGATTTATTTGCGAAAGCTTCATTGAGCTTTTGAGCAACTTCTTTAGTTAACGCAAACAATAATACGCCTGAGGTTGGTCGGTCTAATCGATGTACTGGGTAAACATATTGACCAATTTGATCGCGTACTAGTTGTAGAGCAAAGTATATTTCATCTTTATCCATATAGCTTCGGTGAACAAACAAACCTGCCGGTTTATCTACGGCAACTATATATTCATCTTGATAAAGAATAGTTAGTACTGGCTTTTCCGATACTTCTTGTTCAATCTCTATCGTATTTTTATTCTTTAACGTATAAGCAAAGTCAGTCATTATTGATTACTGTCCGAAAACAAACAATCAAATTGACCAATAATATCAAGAAGGTTATTTGCTTTATTATCAAGGTATTTAAAAGATTCCTCTGCCATAGGCAATAATGAAATTTCACTTGGCAATGACTGGTTTTTTTCAATCAGTAGGCTGATACGTTCAATAAAAACAAACTGCAACCACTGCTCAAAAGTTAGAGTGTCATAATGAAAAGGTAATGTGCTAGCCATTTTATAATGATTAGGCTTACACTTTTGCCATAAAGATAACACTTTTAATTCTGTGCTTAATTGAGTTAATAACATTAATGTTTGCTGTTCTTTAGATAGTCTCATATCAACTGAGTTATGTTTATTTTGCTAGATAGCACTATTATCCTTATAATGGTGTCTCAACACAATCTCCTATTTATTTTCCTACAAGACTTCAAGAGTTTAGCGCATCTATGGATACTATCGATACTATTTCACAACTTCTACACACATCAAATTCTCAGTTTCGACTTTATGATATAGGCCGGAAAATAGAAAAAATATCAAAAAAACTCTTTGAAAAAATTGAATTAAACCAAGTGCCCTATCCTACACCATCACAAGGCCATGCTTGTATAGCCATTGTTTTTTGGCAGAAAAAATCTTCTCAACCTTTTTTATGGTTATTAAAATTACCACTTGATGAGCGTGGTTTACTCAATCAAGGGGCCAGAAATCACTTTATTGCAATCATTGTTGAGGCATTAGGTGAGGATTTAACCCAATGTGTAGATAAAGATCAGGAAGCGTTATTAAAAAACAATCCTTATATATATACGCCTGCACAATACAAATTAGCCTCATTAAATAGCAAAATAAAGTTTGAATTAAAACAAGAACCAAGTGAATATTTATCCCCTTTTGTCAGCTATATTACTGGAGATAATAGTTGGGATGATTGGCAGGCCGTTGGTGTGCAAGGAATTACCGACTTTGCTGTACGCATAAGAGAAGAAGCAACATCAACAACAGAGAACTATAGTGAAATTTTAGTTAATGCACTGCCACACCTTCCTAGTGAAGTGTTATTACCGCTATGTGGCGCACTAGAAAATGAAGTTTTTTCTGTCGATTTGATCAATGCACTAATAAATTTATTCAAAGAAAAACTGAGATCTACTCCTCAGACTGACCTTGATATAGCGTTGCAACAACATTTATTACGTAGTTTAGCGAGTAATTGTCACCACGTGCTTGTAAAAAAATTAGTTTCTGAATTATTGCAGCAGCAACATGTCGAAAGTGAGCTATTAATCACCCTTTCAGGTCGCTGCTGGCTAGCACTTGCTAATGACGAACAATTAATGGCATTTTTCGAACACTTAATTTTATCCGATGATCAGGCGCTATTTAATAGTATTTTTAAAGACCTTGTATCAATACCAGACATTCGTCCCATTGTATTTCAGTGTATGCGCGCCCCAGATCGAAGCGCTGCATTATCAAAAGCAATAGGACAATTATTTAATTAAGGATTAGATTCAGGTTAGAAATTCACATGGAAAATATATATTATTTATTACTTATTGCTGTGGTTTTTTGGTATTTTATTTACTTGAGAAAAGTATCTGAAGCCGCACGGGCACACGCTAAACAATATTGTGAGAAAAGTCAGTTACAATTTATCGCTATCGCTAGACGGTCAAGCCGATTAACCTTTAACAAAAAGTATGGTTTAGTTTGGTTTACTGTATTTGATGTTGAGTTTAGTGGTGACGGCGAGTCTAGCAACAAGGCGACTTTAAGCTTGTATGGTTTGAAATTCGGTAGTGTTGATATTCCACCTTATCGCGTAAATTAAAAGTATATACCCTAGCGACTTCAAGATGCGCGGTTCAGGACTACAGAGCAATGATTGCTCAAGGCGTATTTTTTATTAAGGGTTATTTAGGACAATATCCTCCTGGATTGTCTAATATGTGACATTATTGATTTCGACAATAAGAATAACTATTCTTTTCAATCAATGCATTGCCTTTAAGCCTTTTAATTCTCGCACAATCCTACATATTGAAGTGGTTTGGGTCTATTTAACAATTATCTCTTTTATTTAAATATTTACTTTTATCCATTTATTAAGGAAACACAGTGCAGTTTTTAAAGTCACTTTTTTGTTTACAAGGCCTTGATAATAGAACCCGTTTTTGTTCTATTTGTAGTGCAGTTTATATAACATTTATCATGCTAATATCTGCTTTTACTGCGAATATTTTCATTTCTCTTACTATCTTAGCTCTATTTATCCCACTACTTGCTTTTACTAGCTTACGCCGACTAAAAGATGCAAAACTCAATAAGAATTGGTTATTTGTACCTAATCTACTTTTCGTCCTGACTGCTTTAATTATTATATTTTCAGAGCAAAGTAGCAGCTATTACCTACTTATTATTCCTGCACTCTGCTCAGCGGTATTATTAACCTACCCTAGCATTACCAAAAAAAACACCTTGCCCCTGCACTATGTACTAGGCTATTTTGGCCCTGTTGACATGACCGAATATCAACAAATTACACACCAAGGTAAACGAGCAAAATTTCGTATTGAACCGAGCTTAGTAGGCGACAGTTCAGTTAGTGATAATTCCATAACCCTTAATTCAAAAACGCTTTGTAGCGATGAGCAAGTCGTATGGCAAAATCACGAAACAACATCGCCCTATAATAAAAATGAGCATAAAATAGATTTAGGTGAAATTGTTCGTTTAAAGCTGGTAAATAATAGAAAGGCTCAACTAGCCATCGCTTTAATGTTAATAATAACGTTAGTCAGTGTTTGTGCGTCTTGGCTGATGAAAAGTGAGCCAAACGATGAACCATCACAAACGAGGCAAGAATCGGGTAAGTTAAATGAAAACACTTCAAATATTATTGAACGAAAGCACCCATTAGCCATGCCGGATAATTTTTCACTCTTTTTATCTCAGCACCAAGGTATTATTATTAGCTGGCAGGCAGATGTAGTAAGTACCCCCTTATTATGGTCTCAATTTAGCGCACAAGGCGAAGAGAATTGCCAACAAATTAACTTTAATAAAGGTAGCCCTATTCGAACTTTGACGGTAAAAGTAGAAAACAGTTCCACGGTGAATAACGGAGTTTACACTAGTTACTTTGCTAACTTCTCACCACTTGATAGCAAAGCGCTGATTAAAGCGCTAGCATTTCGTAGAAGCTTTTCTTTATGTGGGTACGATTTTTCACTAAAAGGTAGCCAGGCAGCTTTAGGAAAAAATAAATATTATGCAGACTGGCTAGAGTTTTAGCCTGTCAGTGACTTCGTCCTAACTCTCACAGGTAGCAACTCTCACAAGTAGCAATAATGCCATAATTAAGATTAGCGACAATTTCTTGATGTTTAAAAAACATGTTTTAGGCGAGTATCAAAGTTTATCAATCCATATTCTAAGCGACTAACTTAGGTTATGATTTAATTCCCATACCTGCTTCAAATAACTGATCATAAATACTTTTCATTGCGATAGTATTTTCAGTTAATGAATCATTCCATTTACTTCGTTTTTCAAAACCTAAGTCACTAATTAGATAATAGTAGTCTGCCTTTAAATTACACGATTCAAGACATGACTTTGTACAAGACAAGCTACAACCATCAATAGCAATAATTGGTCTTCCTGAGTGGGCCAATTCCATAATAGGGCCAACTTTACCAATAACACCTGCAATACATGACATTTCAGCGATGCCATCACCATCAATATTTAACGAGATATTATGCGCCATTTGCGCTAAATTTGAACACCCAGAGCAAGAATAAATAATCGGTTTTTTTTGTTGCTCAATAGGTTCGATTTTTTTATTATCAGACACAGGGCTATCTCTCTCTTAACATTTAGTGGTATAGCTTTAAAATTTAGTGGTATAGCTTTAA
>Ga0105357_10000360_pt1 | contig 23730 bp, 22 predicted proteins | sample GOMGulsemesocosm_4_FD_83660 | JGI IMG/M metagenome (GOLD analysis project Ga0105357, IMG submission 83660) | Methane-oxidizing microbial communities from mesocosms in the Gulf of Mexico - GOM15B Gulf of Mexico | ecosystem: Environmental > Aquatic > Marine > Cold seeps | place: USA: Gulf of...
CAGCCGCACAAATGCTACTGGCCAGTAATGAAATCAGTGAGCGTATTCAGGTGGCGGCCAGCAGCGCCAGTGAAGCGAGTGAATTTGTCAGTCAAGGTAAAACGGTGATTGGCAACGTTGGAGTATCAATTGATTCCCTGGCAGAAAAACTTAGCGCTTCTGCCGAGATTATTACCCAGTTGCAAGATAACAGTAAAAGTATCAGCGTGGTTTTAGAGGTGATCAGTACTATCGCGGAGCAGACCAATTTACTGGCCCTAAACGCCGCTATTGAAGCGGCCAGAGCGGGTGAAAATGGTCGTGGCTTTGCCGTGGTCGCCGACGAAGTGCGAAATCTGGCTCAGCAGACCAAGGCTTCGACAGTACAAATACACAGCTTGATTGATAAGTTTCAGGACAATGTCAGCAGCTCGGTGAATGTTATGCAAGAGGGCTCAAGCGGGGCCGCTAAAGCGGCTGTGGATGCGGATATGGCGATTAAAGCCCTAAACGACATTAGTGATGCCGTCGGCAATATCTTTGATCTCAATAGCCAGATCGCCAGCTCTTCAATGCAGCAACGGGCTATTTCCGAAGAGATTAATAAAAACATTAGCACCATCAATAGCACCGCTAAAGAGACGGCTCTGCACTCTAAAGAGGCCAATCAGTCGAGTATTAATATTTCTGGGATTGCAGCACAGCTACAGCAGAGCGTTGCAGTGTATAAGTTCTGACTAAAGCTAACAAAAGCCTAGCTAAACTAGCCGCGATTTCGCTAATCATTTCGCAATCAGCGACAGCCGATCAATAGTTATGGAGTTGCATAGCGGCCATCTGCAAGTTATTTCTATATTCTATCGGGCGATGGATTCGCTAAACTAGTCAACAACGATCTGCAATGAGGCTAGGCTATGCGAGGAAATCGATGTTTTCTTGGCAGGGCATTTCGATGTTTGGTACTGCTCTTGTCCCTGGGGATAGCGACACAAGCGGCGTTTGCCCAATGCATTGTGAAACTGGGCTATAGGTTGGAAGATAAATCTCCTTTTATGGCGGCTGTACCTGATAATACAGGCCTATACGCAGACATCTATACTCGGGCTGCCGAGATGATAAACTGTCAATTAGTGATAGTTCGCAAACCTAAAAAGCGTATTTTGGCTGACTTAAATGTGGGCAAGATCGATATTTATCCCGCCTATAATTACACGGTGCAACGTGCTAAAAACGCTTTCTTTGTAGCGACAGGGCTAGTAAAGAAAAATGTCGGGATATCTCGTAGCACTTTAGCTGATGTCACTGATCTCTCTCAGTTAAAGGGGCGCAAAGTGATAGTCGCGCTCGGCAGCCTTAATCGCTATAAAAATTTAACGGGAATAAGAGTGATCAGGGCGCCGGGTTTAAGTATCAGCCAAGTAATTGCGTTTCTGTATCTGCAAAGGGCAGATTTTTATTATGCTAATTACTCTGAATTTTTGTATGCAATCAAGCTAAATCCTCTGCAGGGAAATCCCCTAAAAATTCATCATCACTGCTGCGGAGGCGAAAAAGTTGTCTATCTGGCTTTCTCAAGGAAATCCACCAAATTTAAAGAAATAGCCAATCCTAATTTTAAGCCCAGCGAACCCGTTTCAGCGGCTAATTTCCCCACATCTCTCGATCCAAACTCGATCGCCTATCAATTTAATAAAGCGTTACAGCTAATGAAAAATCAGGGTGTTACTGAAAAGCTGTATGACAAATATTTTAGGTAAGGGATTGAGCCAGTTATCAAAAAAATCCATGACGGATAACTCTGCCATTGTAAGTTGTAGCCTTGCTGGTTAGTTCAGTAGCTCTTCAACTATCAGCTTTAACAGAAAAGTCTCGCGAACGATTGAGAGTCCCTTTTTCTCGCTGTGAGCAAGGGTGTGCAAATTGTGGGCGATAGCTTGATGAATATCTATCCAGCAGGGTGTCATGCCATTGGCGATTTCATGGGCCTCAAAACTGGGGCTCTGTAATTGCTCGTCGATAGTGCAGCGATAACAAAAGGATTGCATATGTACTATCTGCATATTGTCTTTGTACCAGGGGCGATACTCTTCATAGCAACCAAATTCGACAATATTACCGATATTTTGCGCCCCGGTCTCTTCGCGCAGTTCGCGAATCAGACCGTTGATAGGTTCTTCCCCCTCATCTATGCCACCACCGGGCAGGCTGTAATCGTCGTAGCGCTGAGTATATAACAGCAGAATTTCCCGGCCGCGCAAGACAATGGCACGTGTGGCATCACGTTTAAAACAAGCAGCAGACAGGTCTTTTATGTCCGGGTGAACAGTGGATTTTAACAGACGCATAAATGGACCGACCCCAGCGGCAAAAAGTGCACATGATACGCTCTGGACTGCGATATCAATAGCAAATTGTGCAGGATTTTTTTACCGATAAATGGCGGCAGCCAGGATAGTGCAAGGTGTTGGATGTTACTTGTTCGAAAACTATTTCAAGCCTATCAATACACTAGCGGCGATTGCTAAAATAGATCAGGATTATTATGCCGCTATATCGCGTAACATTCATTCAGTTTCGGTTTGTTATTCTTTTTAGTTATATGCTTATAAATAAATTAAAAAAAGTAGGTTATTTGTTGAATAATGGTGCTACAGTATTCGCGGATGATTACTTCAGGGAGAAAAAATGCCTAATTTCGCCACTATATCAGCCACTTTCATAATGCTGTTTTTGACTGCCAGTCCCACTTGGGCAGCGCAGTACCAAGTAACAGATTCTGCCTGGCTGTACAGTACTCAGGGAGAGTTCGACGAGGTAAAAGAGTCTCTGATCTTTGCTATTCAAGACCAGGGGGCAGTGGTTAGCTACACCGCTCATGCCAGTGATATGTTAGCGCGCACTGGCAAAGCTCTAGGGATTACGGAAAATGTCTATGATAAGGCGGAAGTAGTGTTGTTTTGCAAGGCTGAAATATCGCATAAGTTAGTGGCAGCGGACCCGCACACTTTAGTGCTCTGTCCCTATCCAATTGCCATTTATACCCTTGCCGCAGAGCCCGGTACTGTGTATTTATCGATACGCAAACCACTGCAGAATCTAATGGAATATCAGGCCATCCAAGGGTTTTTAGAAAAGATAATTGTCCAAGCTTTGGAATTTTAGCTGGCGCTCAATCGCCGCTAATAGATATGTATAAGAACCGATAATAAAGCATAGACCTAAGAGATATGCGGATAAGTCAGGAATGCTCTGTAAGCTCTACTGGGGTATAGCTGTGTCTGACACAGATATGCTCACCTTAGCGCCCGTATTGCAGCTATTGGACTGATTCGTTGTTTCTGCATAAAAATAATAGTAGAGGTTTAACAGTGAGTTTTTTTAGCGACGAGCAAGAACGGCAGTTATTAACAACATTAGAGAGTGAAAGTAAGCCCTTACCCGGCAGTGACAGACGTAAATTTCTGGCATCTGCGATTGCTCTGCTTGGAACAGCGGCGGTTGCCAAGACGGCATCAGCCAGTACCGCGAACTTGCCACCGCAGGTTCCCCAGTGGAGCAAGACCTTAGGGCCAGGGGTGCTAACCAACCCCTACGGTAAACCTTCAGGCTTCGAGAGTGAAGTGATCAGAAGAACGGTTCCCTGGTTGACCGCAGATCGAATTTCTTCAGTCAGTATGACACCGCTGGCGTCCCTGAGCGGCATTATCACTCCCAACAGTTTAGTGTTTGAACGCCACCACTCTGGTGTGCCGGATATAGATCCCGAGCAGCATCGATTAGTTATTCACGGCTTAGTAGAAAAACCTATCATCCTCAGTATGCATGACTTGCAGCGATTCCCCAGCGTCACTGAGATTAAGTTCTTAGAGTGTGCCGCCAATGGTGGAATGGAGTGGAAAGGGCCGCAGATGAAATCGCTGCAATTTAGCCACGGTATGCTCTCATGTTGTGAGTGGACTGGGGTTAGGCTCTCGACCATTCTGGCGGAAGTGGGTATTAAGCCCGGTGCTAAGTGGGTATTAGCGGAGGGAGCTGACGGTGCCGGTATGGCCCGTAGTATTCCGCTGGAAAAGGCCCTTGACGACACGATTATCGTCTATGCACAAAACGGCGAGGCACTGAGACCTGAACAGGGTTATCCGCTGCGTCTGCTCAACCCTGGCTGGGAAGGTAATACCAGTATCAAGTGGTTGAGAAGGCTGAAGATCAGCGATAAACCTTGGTACATGCGCGAGGAAACCTCTAAATACACTGATTTAATGGATGATGGTCGCGCCCGCAAATTCTCTTTTGTACAAGAGTGTAATTCGGTGATTACCTCGCCTGCACCTGAAGCCCCGTTTAAAGGGGCCGGCTGGTATCGAATCGAAGGCTTTGCCTGGTCGGGCCGCGGCAAGATCAAAGCGGTTGATATCTCCCTGGATGGTGGCAACAGCTGGCAACAAGCCGAACTCACCGGGCTGGTGCTCTCTAAATCGCTGACCCGATTTAGTATTATGTATCACTGGCAAGGCAATCCTATGTTGCTGCAGAGCCGTGCTGTGGATGAAACCGGCTATGTACAGCCGACTATCACCCAGTTGCGAGCCGAGCGCGGCACTAACTCTATCTACCACAAAAACTCTATCCACACCTGGAAGTTGGATGCAAACGGCGAGGTGTCCAATGTACAACTTAGTTAAAACATTCAGCTTTAAATACTTTAGCGTGCTGGCTCTGTTATTACTTAGTTCAGTGTCATTACAGGCCAGTGAACAGACTCCGCAAGCGACTTACAACCAAGGAGCTGCCTTTTCCATAGGCACGCCAGCGAGCAGCGCAGAAATTGCCGGTTGGGACATAGATGTTCGCCCCGATGGTGTCGGGTTGCCTAAAGGCTCCGGCTCGGTCGAGCAGGGGGGCGTTATCTACGAGCAAAAGTGCGCTATGTGTCATGGTGATTTTGGCGAGGGAGCGGGGCGTTATCCTAAACTAGCCGGTGGTGAGGGATCGCTGCAAGATGCGCGCCCGGAAAAAACCGTCGGCAGTTATTGGCCTTATACTTCAACGTTGTGGGACTATATCCGCCGGGCAATGCCCTACTATGCACCCCAGTCACTGCAAGTCGATGAAGTTTATTCACTGACCGCTTATGTGTTGAGTCTCAACGATATACTCGATGATGATGCGGTTGTCGATCAAGATAGCTTGATGCAGATAAAAATGCCCAATCGCGATGGATTTTATCTGGACACACGCCCGGATATCCAAAATGCCCGCTGCATGCAGGACTGTGTAAAAGGCACTGAGCTTAAACTGGTCAGCTCTCTGGCCGAGCCGGAGGTGGATGTAGATTAGTTGAGTTAATTCTGCTAATTATAAAAACGAGAAGGCTTTGGGGGGGAATAAAACTTAATAGTTAAAAAAAATGTAGATGACCGCAAACAATAATTATAAGTGCTTAAAAATACTGCGGTAATTCACAGTCTGTACTCTATTCTATATAGCTTATTGTTGTATAATATCCCTTTTATATAGCTATTCGATATATATAATAACAACAATAATTAAAACAAGAGGCAATACGATGATAAGAACATTGAAACTTATGCTAAGTGCCTGCGTATTTATCAGCTTGCTATTTCAGCCGTTACTGGCAGGAGATATCGAAGAAGGTAAAAAGCTCGGCTTTGACCGCAAAAAAGGCAACTGTCTGGCCTGTCACGCAGTGGATGGTGGCTCGCTTGCTGGAAACACTGGCCCGATGCTGATCGCCATGAAGGCAAGATTCCCAGACCGGGATACCTTAATTGCGCAAATTAGTGACCCGCGTAAAAACAACCCGCAAACTATCATGCCTCCCTTTGGTAGTCATGACATTTTGAGTGACGTTGAAATAAATAAAATAGTAACTTGGCTGTATAGTTTATAAGTGCTGAGTTAGTCAGATATCGATTCAAAAGAAGGCAACTATATGAAATTTTCCAGACGTAAATTTTTTACCACTATAGGTAAAGGCGCGGCCTGTTTGGCGGTGCTGAGTAGCTTACCCAGCGTGGTTTGGGCAAAGTGGAATGACTCTGCATTTAACGCCACAGATCTCTCTGCTGCGATTGATGCTAAATACCCGGGAATGGCGATCGAAGACAGTGAGAAGGTGAGCCTGAAGGCGCCCGCTATTGCTGAAAACGGCGCAGTAGTCCCTGTTTCAGTAAAGAGTGATCTAGACAATATCAGCAGTATCAGCTTGTTCGTAGTAAAGAACCCCTCTCCATTAATTTCAACTTTTAACCTGAGCAAACACAGTGTCGCCGATGTATCTATTCGTATTCGCATGGGTACGACTTCAGAAGTGATTGCACTGGTTGAAGCCGATGGAAAACTATACCGCGCGACATCCACCGTTAAAGTAACTATAGGCGGCTGTGGCGGCTAATTTTGGAGAGTAAAGCAATGAAATTAAAAGTAAAAGCTAAGGCCAGTGGCGGTGTTGTCAAAGTTAAAATGCTGGTCAAACACCAGATGGAAACCGGACGTCGTAAAGACAAAAAAGGCGCTCTGATTCCCGCTCTTCACTTGACCGAAATTATGGCGGAGTATCAGGGAAGCACAGTCTTCAGCACAGAAGTGGGACCCGGTGTTTCCAAAGATCCGTTTCTGGCCTTCTATTTTAAAGGGGCGGCTGGCGAGAGCTTAAAGATCTCAGCAATAGATACAGCGGGCGAAACCGGCGTTGTGGATGTGACTATAAAATAATCCTAGCAAGAGGATTCATCAATGAGAAAAATAATAACAATATGTACTGTACTAGCGGCTTTTTCTGTTGCTAGCGCAAGTGCAAACGAAACTCAGTATGACAAGTTAGTGGCTGAAGATGGCAGCAAATTTCGCAGCTATTTTCAAAACAAGTTTGCCAGTGTTGAAATGACAGATTATATCAATGGTGTGTATGCCATCGATGCTAAATCTCGCGAGCAATGGGAAGAGATTGAAGAGTTTCCCCCTTACGAGTTGTCTATCGATGAGGGACAAGAGCTGTTTGAAAAACCCTTTGCCAATGGCAAAAGCTATGCCAGTTGCTTTAGCAACGATGGCGTTAATGTGCGTAAAAACTACCCATACTACGACCTGGAACTGTCAAAGGTAATGACTCTGGAATTGGCTATCAACATGTGTCGCGAGTCCAATGGTGAAAAAGCACTAGGTTATAAGAAGGGTGATATTGCGCTGATTTCAGCCTATATGGCCTATACCTCAAGGGATGAGACATTTAACATTAAAGTGCCTAATCAGGCGGCATACGACGCTTATCTGGACGGTAAAAAGTTCTTTTACTCAAAACGTGGTCAGCTTAATCTGGCCTGTTCCGATTGCCATTTAGTGGCTGCCGGTCAAAAGCTGCGCGCGGATATCCCGAGCCCGGCGCTGGGCCACACCACTGGTTTCCCTGTGTATCGCTCTAAATGGGGTGGTCTTGGGACGTTGCACCGTCGCTATGCCGGTTGTAATAAAAATGTACGGGCTCAGCCATTTCCCGCTCAGGGGGAAGAATATCGTAACTTAGAGTTCTTCCAGTCGCTGATGAATCAAGGTTTGGTTTTGAATGGTCCGAGTGCGCGTAAATAGCGCCTAATATAGGAATGTCACTATGAAAAAATTAATAGTTGTTGCTATGGCAGCGTTGCTCAGTGTACCGGTCGTGGCCAGTACAGAAGTTACGGCACTGATAGACAAAGCTGAAGCTACTCGCGTGCAAGCCGCTGCAGCAGGCTTTGAATGGACTAAAACTGCAGGCCTGATTAAAAGCGCTAACAAAGCGTTAAAAGAAGGTGATGTGGCGCTGGCGCAGAAACTCGCCAGTAAAGCATTAAAGCAAAGTGAAAATAGCCTATTGCAAGCGCAATACTCGCAGCAGCACTGGCAAGACCATACGCCGCAATAATCTTCAGTAAACTCAGTAACGTAACAAAGCTACACAGCTATGCTGTGTGGCTTTTTGCAGCCTTTTTTTAGTTTAATTGCTTTCAGTGGATCTCAATTTATGAATATCAGTCGTCGCGAGTTTAGTCAGTTAATGGCCATGGCCGGAGTTGCGGGCATGCTGCCGCGCAATGTGTTTGCCAGTAGCAGCGCAGAGAAAATGTACGACCTTCCCGCTACAGGGGACGTGCGTCTGCTGCACATGACTGACTGTCACGCCCAGTTGCTACCTATATATTTCCGCGAGCCCAGCGTCAATATAGGTTTGCATAATTCCTGGGGCAAGGCACCGCACTTAGTCGGTGATGCGATGCTGAAACAGTTTAAATTAGATCCCGGCAGCGTCAACGCGCACGCCTTTAGTTATTTGAATTTTGCCAACGCCGCCGGCGACTTTGGTAAAGTGGGTGGCTTTGCCCACTTAAAAACCTTAGTCGATAAGTTGCGCGGGGAATACGGTAGCGACAAAACATTACTGCTCGATGGCGGCGATACTTGGCAGGGGTCTGGTACCTCCTATTGGACCCGCGGTAAAGACATGGTTGGTGCCTGCAACTTACTTGGGGTCGATATCATGACTGGACACTGGGAGTTCACTTACCAGGATTCAGAAGTACTAGAGAACATCAAAGCGTTTAATGGTGAGTTTTTAGCGCAAAATATCTTAGTTAAAGAAGACGCCCTGTTCGACGGAGCACCCGCTTACGATGAAGATAGTGGCCACGCATTCAAACCTTATACTATTAAAGTGCTAAATGGCCACCGGGTTGCGGTGATAGGTCAGGCTTTTCCCTATACCCCTATAGCCAACCCGCAGCGCTTTATCCCCGACTGGACTTTTGGTATCCGCGAGCCGGAGATTCAGGAGCTGGTGAATCAGATTCGCAGCACTGAAAAGCCTGCAGCGGTGATACTGTTATCGCACAATGGCATGGATGTCGATTTGAAAATGGCTTCGCAAGTCACAGGCATAGATGCTATTTTTGGCGGCCATACTCACGATGGGGTACCGCAGGCGATAGAAGTGAAAAATGCCCAAGGCATGACCTTAGTGACAAATGCCGGCTCTAATGGCAAGTTTCTCGGGGTGATGGATTTAGAGATTCAGGGCGGCAAAGTGACAGGTTACAACTACAAACTGCTGCCGGTATTTTCCTCCATGCTAAAAGCGGATCCACAGATGCAGCAGTATATAGATAACATGCGTCAGCCATTTTTAGACAAGCTGCAACAACCGCTGGGCACTGCAGGTAGTCTGCTGTATCGGCGCGGTAACTTTAACGGTACTTTCGATCAGGTGATATGCGACGCGCTGCGGGCGGTGAAAGACTGCCAGATATCACTATCTCCAGGGTTCAGGTGGGGTACTAGTGTATTAGCCGGGCAGAGTATCACTATGGAGCACGTCTTAGATCAAACTTGTATCACTTATCCAGAGACTTATGCCCGTGAAATGAATGGTGCGCAGATCAAGGCTATTTTGGAAGATGTAGCAGACAACTTGTTTAATCCAGACCCCTACTACCAGCAAGGCGGGGATATGGTGCGCGTAGGTGGCTTAGATTATGTACTGGATCCGCTGGGCAGCGCCGGTAACAGAGTCACAGAAATGCAGCTAGACAACGGACAAAAAATCGATGCCAATAAAAATTACAAAGTTGCCGGCTGGGCGACTGTCGGCAGTCAGGCACCCGGTGCTCCTATCTGGGATGTGGTCAGCCAGTACATGCAAGATCAGCAGCAAGTTGACTTTAAAAAGCTGAATACACCGAAACTGCTAAATGTCGCCAATAACCCTGGTTTGAACTAAAAACAGATTGTTAGAAGAGGTCCAAATGTTGCGATCAATATTCAAAAATACCCTGTTAGCACTGGTACTTTTGCAGATTACTAATGTGACAGCAGCGGTTGTCACTAGCCATTATCAGGGCCTGGCAGTGAATGCCAATATGGAGCTTACTGAAGAGGGCGACAAACCGGTATTTTTGATTTTGCATGGCACATTAGCCTGGCATGGCATGGAGTTGCCCAAGGCGCTGCAAACTTTATTGGCAGATGAAGGCTATCCGAGCCTGGCAATCAGCTTGAGCTATGGCGTCGATAATCGCAGTGGGTTTTACAACTGCGAACAGGGACTCTACAGTGGTCAGGGAGCGGCGGTTGCTGAAATAGATCACTGGATAGATTATCTGCAGCAGCAAGGCTATACAAAAATTGCTGTGATAGCGCATTCCAGGGGTGGCGCGCAAATGGCCGATTACAGTTTGCGCCACAGCGATAAGATAACCCAGCTGCACTTGATTGCACCTATGCACTGGAGTATGCAGAGCAGTCGTGAGCGTTACGATGCCCAGCACACTGAGTCACTGGCGCAAGTGCTGGAGCGAATTGAGCAAAACCCGCAGCAGCTATTGCTAGAACAAGACGTACTCTCATGTGAAAAAACCACTGTATCTGCAGCGGCCTTTCGCAGTTACTATAGCCCTGTTCCAGAAAAGAACACCCCGGCGCTACTCTCATCAGTGAAGGTTAAAACCAGTGTGTACCTGGGTAGCAATGATCCACTGACCCCGGGTTTTATGGCTCAGCAAGCTCTGTTTTCCAGCAATCCACTGATCGACTTGGTGATGATAGAAGATGCTGACCATTTCTTTCGCGATTTGTACGCGGATGAGATTATTGAAGATATACTAGAGAGATTAGAATAAGCTTGAATAGCGCTCTTGTTTATCTATGTTATTCAACGGAAATTGATTATGTTTGCTAATTCAAGAAGGCTAGCCCGTATCTCAACAGCGCTAATGCTGCTGGTGTTGATGAGTGCCTTGTCAGCTGTTGCTGTACAAGCTGCAGAAGAGCAGCATACTTCCAAAAATATAAGTTTGGCCAAAGACTTACAGGCATCCGCTGCCCAGTTGCTAGATAAAAAGGTTTTGCTGTTGTATGTCTCGGCGCCAAGTTGCAGTTATTGCGAGCGCCTGGAACAGCAGATTCTTGACCCGCTGCTGGTCAGCGGTCACTATACAGACAAGCTGCTGCTGCGAAAAATTAATTGGGAATCGGATATCGAAGTGATTAACTTTGCAGGCGTAGGGCAGCTGCCGGTGGATTTACTGCTAGATTATGAAATTATAGCCACACCCACTTTACTGCTGCTGGACAAAAATGGCCGGCAATTAGCACAGCCGATAGTCGGTTACAACGGCAGTGATTACTACTGGCACTATCTGGATCTGGCGATCGACGAATCCATTGCAATCCTCGCTGGGGCGGATTAAACGCTGCTGGCGCTACCAGAGTAGCTCTGGGCCTGACCAGAGCGTAACTTTGCGGTGACAAAACCGCCTGTGGCGATGGCCAAAGTGGCAATAATAGAAGAGATAGACAGTAAACTTATTCCAGCCAACCCCTGGCCAACAGTACAGCCTAGTGCCGTTACTCCACCAAATCCCATCAGCATCGCGCCGCAGAAATAGCGGATGATATCTCGTTCTTGGGTAAAGCCCTTAAAACTGAATTGACCGCTCAGCAGTGCTAAGGCAGATGCTCCGATCAGTACCCCGGCGATTAAGGTGCTAGTAAAATTGGCGCTGGAGCCGGTGTAAGTCATTAAAAATTGCAGGGCGTTGGCCACAGGTGCAACAAAAGATAAGCTCTGTGCGGGAACAGGTTCGAACTCATCGAAGGCTATTACACCGGTAATCAACCAAGTCAGTGGTATCAGGGAACCTATCGCCAGACCGTAAACTAAAGCGCTTAAATGACGCTGGCGTAAAGCTCGCAATGATACCCCAAGCAGCATAATTGCTCCCAGACCCAGCGCTAATACGAATTGAACCTGGCTCTCATCAGTGAACAGCTGGCTCAATTGAAGTTGGCCAGTCGCGGCGCCTATCAGATCATAGTTGCCCAGGGCGTTAAGCTCTATTCTGCCCAGTGCCAAGAAGCCTCGCAATGTCGCATAAGCGCTGATAGCGATGATCAATAACACAAACCAGGATCTGGCACTGCCCTGTGCAGCTAAGATTAAATGACGGCCGGTGCAGCCACCGGCCAAAATCATGCCTGTACCAAACATCAGTCCGCCGAGCACGATTCCTCCCAGAGAATAGCTATCAAGCAGCGGGATAATACCTTGTAACTCAATCTCGGTACTATGGAATAACCATTGGCTGCCCAGAATAGCTAAGCTTAGCGCGGCAAAAAACATTGTTGTGGCCACACTCCTTCTGTTTTCAGCTAGGTCGACAATCATCATGCGAAAGCAGAAAGCAGATTTTTGTGCCAGAGCCCCAAACAGCAAGCCTATGACCAGACCTGAGTACAACATAATGTCTGTCGGCTCGAGTTCGCTAGTTAACTGGATGATTGCATCAATCATAATTCACCTTAAATGGCTGTCGAAACAGGGTATGAAATTTTGCATAAGCTAGCACAGTTGTCACTATTAGTCTGTTAATTCCATGTGGATTAAAAGCAATAGATGTCAGCTGCTTTTCTAGGAGTTTTTATTAATTAGCGACTTTCTAATGGCCAGGGCCCATTTTTCAGTAAAAGGCCTCAATGTCTGTGTATAAAAAGCTGTTAATATTTTGGTTGTTTTGCTGGAGCTCGCACGCGTGACATTTTTAGCTCAACTCATTCTCAGCCCAATGCTGATATGCAGACATAGGAGGCAGTGTTGCAGGAAATACGTCTTAGTTTGGTGCTTTTAACCCTGTTACTTTTTAGTTGGCCGGTGATTATACAGAGTGCATTTTCGGTGTGGGTGATGTGGTTATACCCTTATGTCATATGGCTGATTATTATTTTGCTGGCTAAGCGCGATACAAACCAACAGCGCCAGGATGACTCTGAAGGCAAAGATTAATGTATAGCATTTTCAGCGCCTTCACACTGCTGGCAGTTTACTGTGTGGTACTGTATTTAATTGCACAGTGGGGAGCCTCTAAAACTCCGTTGGCAAATAAAGTAAAGGGCTCAGCGACAAATTACAGTCTGAGTCTGGCGGTTTATTGCACTTCCTGGACTTTCTATGGAAACGTCGGTCAGGCTTCCGGGCAGGGACTTAACCATATCGCCTTGTATCTGGGCAGCACCCTAACCTTTGTGTTTTTTACCCCCTTGCTTAAGAGCATGGTGAGGATAAAAAATGCCTACCACTCCACCAGCATCGCTGACTTCATCTCGACCCGATACGCTAAGTCCCAGCGACTAGCGGCTCTGATTAGTCTGCTCTGTCTACTGGGAATCACTCCCTATATATCCATTCAGTTAAAATCCGTGATCAGCACTTTCGATTTATTGCTGCATAGCACAGTGAATGGAAGCGAAGCTGCGGCCAATCAACTGGATTTGATTATTGTGTTTCTGATGGCATTCTTCACTATAGTTTTCGGAGTTCGCAAATTGGACCCGACAGAGCGTCATCCGGGGATGATGGTAGCGTTGGCCGCGGAGGCCGTTTTTAAGCTGCTGGCTTTTCTGGCGGCCGCAGTGGTGATTTGTTTTGTATTATTTGATGGCCCGACAGATATTGTAGCGAAAATTGAATCTCAGATTAAACTCGATAGCAGCTTCTCTGCCTTTACAGATCCACCGGCAATGTCAGCCTGGTTTGGCGCTATGTTGTTAGGTGCTATAGGCATTGTGGTGCTGCCCAGGCAATTTCATGTCGGCATTGTCGAGTGCTCAGATGAGCGATTATTAGATACCGCCAGATGGCAATTCCCTTTATATCTGCTGGTAATTAACTTGTTTGTGATGCCAATAGCAATGGTAGGTGCTCTGACCTTTGCCGATGATTACCAGGTAGATTTTGTATTACTGCAGTTATTGATCAATGCCGACTATTCGCTGATTAGCGGACTGGTTTTTTTAGGTGGATTTGCCGCCTCCACTGGGATGATTATGATCAGTGTCATGACGTTATCGACAATGGCGACCAATCACATAATCGTCCCGGTGTTAGAAGCACTTAAATCACTGCATTTTTTGCGCCGCTACCTACTCTTTGTTCGCTGGGCAGTAGTGATCGCAATATTATTTTTGAGTCTGTTTTGTTATCGCACTATTGGTGAATCAGCATTGTTGGTGAAAATAGGCTCTATTTCATTTGTCGCAGTTGCCCAGCTGATGCCGGTATTGTTGGGGGCGATGTGGTGGGAGCACGGCAACTTAAAAGGGGCCATCAGTGGGGTACTTGGCGGGGCGCTGCTGTGGCTGTATACCTCATTGCTGCCTGCTATTATTGCCAGCGGCTGGTTGCAGTGGGACATAATGGAGCAGGGATTATTCGGTTTTTCCTGGTTGCGCCCGGAGCAATTGTTTGGTTTGGAAATGGAGTCGGCAACCGCACACAGCTTTTTCTGGACGCTACTGATTAACGCATTGCTATACGTGTTAGTGTCGCAGTGGTTTAAAGAGACTGATCTGGAAAAGTTAAAGCAGGCTAAAGAGTTTATCCGGGTCGGTCAAGGTGTGGTAATCCAGCAGCGGATGAAATCCAAACTAGTAGCAGACATACCGCTGTTAGATAAGTATGAACACTTGCTAGGGTTGCTTAGAAATTACCTGTCACTGGAGGCCGCTACTGCTAAGCTGGATCTGTATTTTGCCGCCAGCGATTTGAGCCGAGAGGGCAAAGTCGATATTTTACAATTGGCGCAGTTGCGCACAGGGGCGACCGGGCTACTGGCGGGAATTGTCGGCATGGCCAGTGCCAATCGCTCAATCCAGAAGATAGAGTTACTCAATAGTACAGAGCAGCAACAGCTATTGACCTGCTATTCAAAACTGTTGGTTGAGGCGCACTTATCACCAGATGAAATGTTGGAAAAGGTAGACTTTTATCAGGAAAAGCAGTCGATGCTGGAAGACCATGCCTATCGACAACAACTGACTATCGAGAAGTTGAAGTTTGAGCAAGAGCTCACTGTTAACGCTAAGCAATCGTTAAAGAAATTAAATGATGAGCTGGAAGCCAGGGTTCTGCATCGCACCGAAGAGCTGTCACAGGCAAACCAGGATATCTCGGATACTCTGGCTGAGTTGCGTAATACCCAGCAGCAATTGGTAGAAGCAGACAGGATGGCTTTTTTGGGCGGATTAGTGGCAGGAGTTGCCCATGAAATAAATACTCCGGTGGGTACTATCTTAACGGCTATCACAAAATTGGAGGAACAGCAGCAGCACTTTAGCGAGCTCTGCCAACAGCAGCGAGTGTCTAAAAAAGAGCTGTTGTTATTTTTAAAGCAGATTGGTTCTGCCTGTAAAATTACCATAGAGAACATTAATAGTGCCGCAGAATTGGTGGCCAATTTTAAACAAGTGGCAGTGGATCAGAGCAGTGAGGAGTGCCGGACATTTTTATTAGCCGAAAATTTAAACAGTATCGTATTGTCGCTGCAGCCAAAAATTAAAGTCACCAATTTAAAAGTAAACATTGAATGTGACCCTGCACTACTGATTCTGAGTTATCCTGGCGCTTTTGCTCAAGTGATAACCTGTCTGATCTTAAATTCTATAGTGCACGGTTTTAAACCGCTGCAACCGGGCAATATACTTATTAAAGTCGAGTATTCTGAGCATGCTTTGGATCTGTATTACTCTGACGATGGAGTAGGATTGAGCTCACAGGGACAAGAGAAGTTATTTGAACCTTTTTATACCACTATTCGCGGTCGTGGCGGCAGCGGCTTGGGCGGGCACATCATTTACAACTTGATAACCCAAACGCTGAAAGGGGATGTTAAAGTAGATAAGCATTTCGGCGAAGGTTTTAAGTTAGATATCAAGTTACCGCAAAAGATCATTGTAGGCTCCAGCGGCTCCAGTTAAGCGGCTTTTGCGGTCGCTTATTGGCTGTCCATACTATAATTTTTGCCGGTATATCGCTGCATTATTTCAGAGAACTTGGCGCTGTTTTTTAGAGCCTCTAAACGCTCTGAGATGTCTTTGGCTAAATGGGCACAGGCAGATGTTTTGGAAATAGCAAAATACACTTCTAAGCTAGATACTACCTTGGGCAAGGCGATAATCTGCTCATTGTAGCCGTATTTTTGCAGTGAATATAACACGTCGGTATGGTCCGAAAGCATGTAATCTATATTCCCTTTAAGCAGTTTTTTAATACTGGGAAGGAAGCTGGCCTGACCGGTGATAGTCAGATGCTTGCGGGCAAATTGATCAAATTCATCGTCAAAGCTGGCACCTAACAGAATTTCACCATGTTTACCGATCAGATCCTGCAGCTGCTCAAATTTAAAGACCTTGGACTTTAGAACAAATACCCGAGTCTGATTGCGCAGAATCGGCTGCGTATAATGGTATATTTTGGACCTGCGCCTGGTTTTGTAGATGTCGAGAATAATGTCGATGCGACCTTTTTCAAGATACTGCAAAGAGCGTTTCCAGGGCAGTTTTTTGAACTCTATCGGCAGTTTTAAATCGGTGGCTATCTCCCTGGTTAAATCTATAGCGATGCCTGTTAATGGATCTTCCTCAGAATCCTGAATCAGCAGGGGAACCCAGCCAATATAGCCTGAAACTTGCAGGGTGTTACAGCTACTGGCGCTAGCATGCAGGGGCGCAAACAGCAAAATAGCGAGCAGTAGGATTGAGTATTTCATGGGGTATCTGCAGTAATTTAAACGATGCATTTGACCTGAATTAACATAGATATAGCACATTAAATAGTGCGAAAAATATTGATCAGATCTATCCAAGATAAAATAGAATTACACCTACACTGGCGCTGATTGCCAAAGCCTTGAGCATGCTTAATTTAAACTTTTGCATGGCAATTAACGAGCATGCGGCAATACAAAGAGCCGGAAAATCCAGGCTGGACCAAATTGGCAGTGAAATGTCTAAACCTAGTAATTGCAGTGTTTGTGTCTGCGCGAAGAGAACGTGTAGGCTGAACCACAGGGCCAGATTTAAAATAACGCCAACAATGGCAGCGGTGATAGTCGATAATGCCGCGCTGAAATATTGATTACCACGCAGCGCTTCTACGTAAGGTGCGCCTAAAAAAATCCACAAAAAGCAGGGCACAAAAGTAACCCAGGTTGTCACCAGAGCTCCTAAGCTCCCCGCCAGTATCGGGTCGAGCATACCCGGATTGCGAAACGCACCCATAAAACCTACAAACTGAACGACCATGATCAGCGGCCCTGGGGTTGTCTCGGCCATTGCCAGTCCATCAAGCATCTCCCCCGGGTTGAGCCAGCCGAAGACGCCAACGGCTTGCTGTGCCACATAGGCCAGCACCGCGTAGGCACCGCCAAATGTAACCACCGCCATCTTGCTGAAAAATGTGGCTTCATCTGTATAGACATTATCAGTACCTAAAAACAGGCTCAGGGCCAGCAGTGGTCCCAACCACAGTACAGTAGTACAACAGATCACTTTAACGCAGCGGCGCAATGAAGGTTGAGTATGCTGCATAAAGCTGCCGTTTTCTGCATGATAGAGGGCTCTGTCCAGTGCGGCACTGGGCAATACATCAGTGTTGTTGGCCGATGTTTTGGCTCTGATAATTTCAAAATTTCGCGCAGATATTTTACCGCCAAAAAACCCCACTAGCGCCGCCGTTATTATTATTAACGGGAAGGGCAGTGAGAAAATATAGATGCCGATAAAGGAACAAGCGGCAGTAGCATACATAAAATAATTCTTTAGTACTTTTTGCCCTATGCGTATGACTGCCACAATAACGATGGCTAAAACAGCGGCTTTAATGCCGTAAAACAGCGCCGCGACAATACTCAGTTGCTGGTAACCGGCATACAAAATGCTGAGGGCAAGCACTACCAGGGCGCCAGGCAAAATGAACAGTACCCCTGCCACTACTCCACCTAGAGTGCGATGCATTAACCAGCCCAGATAAATAGCCAGCTGCTGAGCTTCAGGCCCTGGCAATAACATGCAATAGTTTAGTGCATGCAAAAAACGCTCCTCTGAGATCCATCTCTTTTCTTCCACTAACACTTTGTGCATCAAAGCTATTTGCGCGGCGGGTCCGCCGAAACTGAGTAAGCTTATTTTTAGCCAGGTAAAAAAAGCCTGGCGAAAACTGATGCCGTGCCCCTGGGGTTGGTGATCGGTATTCTCTTGCTGTTGGCTGGTGTATTGCATCGCTTTTCCTCAGCTTTATCGGCTTAGTATCTTTTCTTTATGCTGTTTTGTGTTTCAGCTTAGCTAAGCCGCTGTATAAGGCGTCGAAGATTTGTAGCCCCTGTGCAGAGCAGTCCCGACCGCTATAATAAATACTGACTAAGCCGGCAATAAGAATGGTCAAACCAGCGGTTTCAGGCACTCTATCGTAATCCTTAGCCGTGGCGGCATTAACAATAGCGGCCAAGTGTGACAATACCGGGTCAGTCCCTTTAAGTTGCTGAATTAAGGTTGTAAAGCTACTACTATCGGCGCTGTTTAACGACTCTGAGTCGACATCATTGATCGCGAAGGGCAGCGCCAGACACTCATCAGAAATTTCCTTGCTGAACTGCTTATCGACCCAATGGATTGTGGCTTGCGGGTTGATAAACCGGCGAATCAACCAATAACAGGCGATGCGATTAATACTGGGGCGCTCGTGAGTAAGCCAAGCTGTAGCTTGATACTTTTGCGCTGCCTGGGCAGATATTGTCGGGCCGTTGATTGCTTGCCAGGCGGCAAAACCTCCGCGTAAATAGCGGGCTTTTTTCCCTGTACTTTGCAGTAGCGTTGCTGCCGTTTGGCTGACCTGATGGCCGTGGACGCAATAGAGTACAATTTCAGTGTTCTCGCTCAACCCGTGCCCCCAAATGTCTGTTTGCAGATAATCTTGCCAGCAGGCTGTGGGGATGATGCTGCCGGATTGATCAAAGGCAGGCAATTTACGAACGTCTATCACTATAGGTGCAGCCGAAGTGAAAAGTTTGTTTTGTAATTCTATAGGATCAATAGTATTTTTAATAACGGTCACTGTGATTGCCTTTGAGGTGAGTAAGTTGTTCACTTATTTTGTGGGGTTTAACAGTAGATGACAAAGCATGGATTTTCATCGTGTCATTAAAATAACTCATGAGTAACAATAGAATGCAGCAGCTTCCCTCAACCAATGCCCTGAGATCTTTTCAGGTATCTGCCCGCTGTTTGAGTTTTACTCAGGCGGCCAGAGAGTTACATGTCACTCAGGGGGCGGTCAGCCATCAAGTTAAAGCTCTGGAAGAGCTGTTAGGTGTGGCTCTGTTTTTGCGGGTAAAGCAGAAATTACAGTTAACTGAGCTGGGCAGAGGCTATTTGTCTTATGTCAACGAGGCGCTGGCACTTTTACGCACAGGCCATGAGTATCTAAACGAGAGTAACCAGTCAGGCGTTTTGACAGTCAGTGTCTCACCCAACTTCGCCAGTAAGTGGTTAGTGCACAGGCTGGGGAGTTTTATTGCCGCTCACCCAGACATTGAATTGCGGGTCAGTGCATCAATGGGGCATGTGGATTTATTTAACAGCGACATTGATTTGGCAATCCGCCATGGCGACAACCAGTGGCCGGATTTACAGGTCACTAAATTGTGTGATGAAACGATTTTCCCCGTGTGCAGCCCAGGCTATTTAGCTCGACATCCTCAATTGCAACAAGCTGAGGATCTAACCGCGTTACCGCTACTGCACGATCGCAGTCGAGGTGATTGGCCGCGCTGGTTTGCCTTTGCCGGTGTCGAAATGGGGGACTTAGTGACTGGCCCACAATTTGACCAGACCAGCATGGTTTTAGACGCCGCAGTGGAGGGGCAGGGTGTGGCATTGGCGCGAAGCGCATTGGCGGCACGAGATTTACTGTCTGGTCGGTTAGTGAGGCTTTTTGCACCGGCTATGCCGGCACCTTTCGGCTACTATCTGGTCTGCGCAACTGCTGCAGTTGATCGCAGTAAAGTGCAGCGCTTTAAAACATGGATGTTACAGCAAGCTAAAGAGGAAGTTAGCCGCTTAATAGCGCAAAATTAACAGTGCATTATTGACTGGATAGGTTTGCTGGCGAAGCCAAATTATCTGCTAGGTTATTTCTGGTTTTCTCTAACCAATCGCAATCTTTGCTGTCACAATAAGGGGTGCCCAGCAGTTGCTTTAATATTCATTGACAACTGATTAGAAGTATCTAAAATATGCATATTCAAAAATAGTATATGCATATAACTAAAATTTATAACGGAGGGTTTTGTGATGCAGCTGGCGGTTCAACCTATAGTCAGATCGTTTTTCGACCAAGCGACATTTACATTCAGTTATGTAGTGCAAGACCCTCAGTCTAAGAGCTGTGCCATCATAGATTCAGTTCTTAACTTTGACTACCCTTCGGGGGCCACCTCCTATGAGGCTGCCGATCAACTACTGGCTTATATTTCCGCTAATGGTTTACAGGTAGAGTGGATACTTGAAACCCATGTGCACGCTGATCACCTCTCTGCAGCACCCTATCTGAAAGAAAAAACTGGAGCGCGCATTGGTATTGGCAGGCATGTAACTGAAGTACAGCAGGCATTTAGTCAGGCTTTCAACAGCAGTAATGATATGGATTGCAAAGGTGAGCAGTTCGGCAAGTTGTTTGATGACGGTGAAGTGATTGAGTTGGGCACTCTAAAAGGTAGTGCTATGCACACCCCTGGGCATACTCCCGCTTGTATGACTTATGTCTTTGGTGATGCCGCGTTTGTTGGCGATACCTTATTCATGCCGGATTTTGGTACTGCCCGCTGTGATTTTCCCGGCGGTGATGCCGCGCAGTTATATCGCTCGATAAAAAAGATTTTCACCCTGGCTGACAGTACCCGACTGTTTATGTGTCACGACTACAAAGCTCCGGGGCGAGATGAGTACGCCAATGAAACTTCTGTGGCCGCAGAACGCCTTGGCAATATTCATGTAGGAAAGGGCATTAGCGAGGCAGAGTTTGTGAAAATGCGCTCTGAAAGGGATAGTTTATTGAATATGCCCAAGCTGATTCTGCCGGCGGTTCAAGTGAATATTCGCGCTGGCTATATGCCCCCCGCAGAAAATAATGGTCAGACCTACTTAAAAATCCCGGTTAACTTGTTCTGAGTGCAAACTGTTCTCTCAGCATAATTAACTGGCTGATTTTAGAGCAAATTTGACTTCTGTTTACAGATGGGCACTAATGACTTCTCAATAAAAATAAAATTAACTTCTTTTAGGAGCATACCATGGAAATTCATCAGCTGACTTCTCTTCTCAGTGTTAGCCCACAGCTAACTGCTGAAGATTTGGAACAAGTTGTTGCGGCAGGATTTAAAACGGTCATTTGCCACCGTCCTGACCGAGAAGCTGAGGATCAGCCGGCCAGTGATGAAATAGCAGCGGCCTGTGAAAAACTGGGTATCGCCTGGCACTATCAGCCAGTGAAGCCCAGGGCTTTTACCGATGAACAAGCACTGCACTTTGGTGAACTACTAGAAGAAGCAGCGGGGCCAGTATTAGCCTTTTGTCGCACTGGCACTCGTTGCACAAACTTATGGGCGCTCAGTCGGGCCGGTAAAACGGCATTCCCGGATGTGCTGCACAGTGCCAAAGAGGCCGGGTACGACTTAACAAAATTAGCGGATAGATTTAGCGCACTAGCGGCGGCTCAAACGACTGCAGCAGAAACTACAGCAGACGTAGAATCAGAGCAGCCTAACGCATTGGCAGATAAGGCTGCAACAACTAGCCAAGAGCCCTCTGCTACTATGTGTGGCACCCACGACGTTGTCATAGTCGGGGGCGGTGCCGGTGGACAAGCGGTCGCGGCTAGCCTGCTTAAGCGCCAGCCGAATTTAGATATTGGCATCGTTGAGCCCAGTGCTGAACACTACTATCAACCGGGTTGGACTATGGTGGGTGGTGGTATTTTTGAAGCTTCAGACACTATGCGTGACATGTTAGATGTAATGCCAGAACAAGCGAAGTGGTACCAGACATCGGTCGCATCATTTGTCCCCGATCAGCAGGTAGTCGTATTGAGCGATGGCGAATTACTCGGCTATAAATATTTGGTGGTAGCCCCTGGCCTCAGCCTGGATTGGGGAGCTATCGAAGGATTGGAGGAAGCACTGGGCAGCAACGGCGTAACTTCAAACTATCGCTATGACCTGGCGCCTTACACTTGGCAACTAGTGCAGAAAACGCGTAGTGGCCGGGCAATTTTTACCCAGCCGCCGATGCCAATTAAATGTGCGGGAGCACCGCAAAAAGCAATGTATTTGGCCTGCTCTGAATGGTTGGATAAAGCGTGTCTGAGCAGTATTAAAGTAGAGTTCTGCAATGCCGGGCCCGGGTTATTCGGGGTGGCAGACTATGTGCCAGCGCTGATGGAATACATAAAAAAATACAACATTGAACTGGGCTTCTCGCAAAACCTGATTAAGGTCGATGGTCCCAATCAAATGGCTACCTTTGCTGTGACTGATGCCGAAGGCAATAAGTCAGAAGTGGAAAAATCTTTTGATATGCTGCATGTCTGCCCAGTGCAGAGCGCCCCTGCGTTTATTCGTGACAGCCCACTGGCAGATGCTGCTGGCTGGCTCGACTTGGATCCAGAGACAATGCAACACAAGCAGTATCAGGACATTTTTGGTCTGGGTGATGTCAGCAATACTGCCAACGCCAAAACGGCAGCGGCAGTGCGTAAGCAGGCACCGGTAGTGGCTGAGAATTTACTCTCGGCGATGAATTCGAGTGCGCTGCAGGCGGTGTACAACGGCTACGGTTCTTGTCCGCTAACAGTGGAGCGCGGCAAAATTGTACTGGCTGAATTTGGCTATGGTGGCAAGTTGCTACCCTCTTTCCCGAGCTGGTTAATAGAGGGGACAAAGCCTTCCAGGCTCTCCTGGTTCCTGAAAGAGAAAATGTTACCTTGGATCTACTGGAACTTGATGCTTAAAGGTAAAGAGTGGATGGCGGCGCCTGGGCGAAAGGGGGAGTAAGAATATTATTAACGCTGAACCACAAGCTAATCAGTCGGCTTGTGGTTAAGTGTATTGATTTCCAGAGCATTACCCATAGCTGCTTTTAACTTAGTGGCACAATAACCGAACATTTAAGAACTGCAAAACAGTAATAAAATCACAGCTTAAATATTGGGATACTGATTAGTTTTAAAAATTCACCATAACCTCTACCAAGCTGCGGATTTTTACATGTTTAAACACTATTTTCCCATTTTAGAATGGCGAAAAACTTACGACCGAGCTGCCCTTAGCAGTGATCTGGTGGCGGCCATAATTGTCACTATTATGCTTATTCCCCAGTCTTTGGCCTATGCTCTTCTGGCTGGATTACCCGCCGAAGTTGGCTTGTATGCCAGTATTCTACCGCTGCTTGCCTATACGGTATTTGGTACTTCTCGCACTCTTTCAGTGGGGCCTGTGGCTGTAGTATCACTGATGACGGCTGCGGCGATCGGCAGCTTGGGGCTCTCCAGCACTGAACAATATATAGCTGCTGCGGTTGCCCTGGCATTTATTTCTGGATTGATGCTGATCTTGATGGGGGTTTTTCGTCTGGGTCTGCTGGCAAATTTTCTCAGCCACCCGGTTATTTCCGGTTTCATCACCGCTGCAGGTATCATTATTGCCGCCAGTCAGTTGAAGCACATTTTTGGTGTGCCAGCCGAAGGTCACAATATCCTGGAAATTCTAAGTGCCTTAATACAGCAGAGGGATGCAATTCACTACCCTACTTTAGGCTTGGGAATCTTCGCTATAACGATGTTGTTTTGGCTGCGAAAATCATTTAAAGCTGTGCTGCTTA
>Ga0105357_10000362_pt1 | contig 23726 bp, 25 predicted proteins | sample GOMGulsemesocosm_4_FD_83660 | JGI IMG/M metagenome (GOLD analysis project Ga0105357, IMG submission 83660) | Methane-oxidizing microbial communities from mesocosms in the Gulf of Mexico - GOM15B Gulf of Mexico | ecosystem: Environmental > Aquatic > Marine > Cold seeps | place: USA: Gulf of...
CTCTTCCATACCAACGACGTATTCTGCCTCTTCAACAGCCACATCATTCTTGTTGGATGTGTAACACACTGTGAACTCAAGTTCAATTTCCTGTGTGACAGGTTCTAAGCTCACCACACAAGATTGTGTGACATTAGTCTTAAACTTTGCACTCAGATCAAGAAGTTTACTGTTTTCTTGATGCTCAATTGTTCCCTTGGCCTTCAAATAGTCTATTCCAACTATTCCAAGCCCTTTTGCCAGCAGAGCTCGTTCATTTTCTGATGCGATAAATTCAAAGTTAATCGGATCTCGTTTCAGTTTTTGAACATCAATCCACTTAACAAATTCTGCCCCGGCATCTTGCATGGAGCAATCCTTTCCAACATATCTTGATCATAATGAGCGAGTGTGGCTAAAAACCTACGGTCTCGAATTCGAAGGCGCGAAAATAAGCGTTTCAGCCCACCGGGTCAACGAGTTTTACATATTTATGATAACACCTTGTAAACACAAGAAATTTCTTAAGTCATCGCACATATTTTCTTCAAAATTCCTACTGACCTGCTTCAAAATCAGCAAATTGAACAATCCCCTTTTTAAGATCTACAATTGTTTGCGACTTTAACATTTGATCGTTTCGGCGAATATAATCGGCCATCTGCCCCAAAACAAAACTATCCGGGGGGGTATCAAGTGTCCCATAATGATTACGCTCAAGCGCAACTTCAAGATCTTCGTTACCGCCATCCAACGCTGTTTCATAGGCAATAATTCGCCCATAAAACACTTCAGCCATCGCTTTTATTCGTTTTCCAACACTTAAATCGCCGACACCGATCTCCCTAATCGAATGGTCCATATCGGCGAACATTCTATCGAATAGGGCCTGTGATAAATCTTGAGCCTCGGCATCTTCACTCTTCAAGCGCCGCATAACGAGAAAGGCTTGTAAGGAGATCATTTCAAATCGGCCATCAACGGTATCTGGGACAGCAGCCTTTAAATAAAACACTGGCTGCCGAGCCTGACGGACAATTTCCGTATACAGCTTTTCTGCAACTTTTATTTTATGTCCCCGGCCGAACAACTTCTTTAGAATCATATGCAATCTCACGAAGGCGGAATCAAGAAAATCAGCATAATCCAAAAAGGACGCGGCAAATTGCCTGAATAATTTGACACCCCCCGTCGGAAAGTGGCATGTATAAACGCATGAATTAAGGGGTTCATTGGCAGGTGTCAACTGCTCATCCCCCTAACGTAGCAATCCCATAGATTGGTGATTAAAGGCTGAATGCTCGAATGAAGAAAATTTTGACTTATACCCTGTGTGCAGGCGCTGTTGCGATCACGTTGGCGGCTTGCGACCCAGTTCAACAGGAAAAAGGGTATCGTATTGACCCTGAAGTGGTTAAAAATATCGAAACCGGCATTGCCACCAAGGAAAGTATTATTGAAACTCTAGGCTCACCGTCTAGCGTCTCAACTTTTCCAGGTAGCGGGGAAGCTTGGTATTACATTACCAAAAGAACCGAGCATTTTGCCTTTCTAGATAAAAAGATCCTTGAGCAGAGTGTCATCGTCATACAGTTCGATGAAAACGAAGTCGTCAAAGGCATCAAGAACTATAACAAAGAAGATGCCCAAAACATTAGCATTGTTGACCGCAAAACACCTACTGGCGGTAACGAACTTGGTTTCTTTGAACAGATTTTTGGTAACTTTGGCCGCTTCAACCCGGGTGCCAATTAATCCAACACCGAGTTTGCAAGCCAGCAAGCATAAAAAAGCCCCCGATATTTCGGGGGCTTTCTTTTTTGATCGTCATCTTAGTGAGCTAAAACAGCCAACAATAGTAGCGCGATAATGTTGGTGATTTTAATCATAGGATTAACCGCAGGACCTGCTGTATCTTTGTATGGATCGCCAACAGTATCTCCGGTTACCGCAGCCGCATGGGCATCAGTTCCCTTGCCGCCGTGATTACCATCTTCAATATACTTCTTAGCATTATCCCAAGCACCGCCGCCTGCTGTCATGGAAATGGCAACAAACAAGCCCGTGATAATGACACCAAGAAGCATTGCACCGACAGTTGAGAACGCGGCAGACTTACCTGCAATCAATTCAACAACGAAGAACACGACAATTGGAGCCAGCAAAGGAAGTAGCGATGGGATAATCATTTCCCGAATAGCCGCACGGGTCAGCAAGTCAACGGCTTTACCGTAGTCAGGCTTACCTGTTCCATCCATAATTCCCGGAATTTCCTTAAACTGACGACGAACTTCCCGAACCACGGAGCCCGCAGCACGGCCAACAGCCATCATGCCCATAGCGCCAAACAAATAAGGGAGCAGTCCTCCTAAAATCAAGCCCACGACGATGTATGGATTTTGCAGACTGAAATCAAGCGTCACCCCTTGAAAATACGAATATTTCTCAGGCGTTGCGTTGGATATGAAGTATGTTAAATCTTCCGTATAAGCTGCAAACAGAACCAAAGCCCCAAGACCAGCTGATCCGATGGCATATCCTTTAGTAACAGCTTTTGTCGTATTACCAACGGCATCTAGTGCATCAGTTGTTTTACGAACCTCTGCATCCATATCGGCCATCTCAGCAATACCGCCAGCGTTATCTGTAACAGGGCCGTAGGCATCTAGCGCCACAACCATCCCACAAAGCGCCAGCATCGTTGTTACCGCAATGGCAATTCCAAACAGGGCTGCAAAATTATAAGACATGATAATACCGGCGCAGATAATAATTGCCGGAATTGCGGTTGCCTCCATTGAAACAGCTAAGCCTTGAATAACGTTAGTTCCATGGCCCGTTTCAGATGCCCGTGCGATACTTCTCACAGGTCTGTATTCAGTTGATGTGTAGTATTCGGTTACCCAGATGAGCAGCGCCGTCACCGCGAGACCGATTAGTCCGCAATAGAACAAACTTGCACCCGTGAAGCTCTTCGCTCCAATGGTGAATTCAGTAGCCGTCCCAATTGTCATCTCTGTGATTGGCCACAAAGCGATCGCTGACAAAATTGTCGTAACAGCAAACCCCTTATACAGCGCACCCATGATGTTAGTACCGCTGCCAAGTTTCACAAAGAACGTGCCGATGATCGAAGTTAGGATACAGATACCACCAACCATAAGCGGATAGGTCATCATGGCAGAGTTACCGACGAAATAAATAGACGATAAAATCATCGTTGCAACAATAGTTACCGCATATGTTTCAAACAAGTCGGCGGCCATACCGGCGCAATCACCAACATTATCACCAACATTATCCGCTATAACAGCTGGGTTACGTGGATCGTCTTCGGGAATACCGGCTTCTACTTTACCCACTAGGTCAGCACCAACATCAGCGCCTTTAGTGAAAATACCGCCACCAAGTCTTGCGAAAATTGAAATAAGTGAAGCACCAAAGCCAAGGCCAACAAGGCTATCAATCATTGCACGACCTTCAACACCCATTGAAAGCAACACCATATAATATCCGGCAACGGCTAAAAGCGCGAGACCAACAACCAACATCCCTGTGACAGCGCCCGCTTTAAAGGAGATTTCCAAACCTTCTTTAAGACCTTTGGCCGCAGCAGCAGCTGTCCGCACATTCGCCCGAACAGAAACATTCATTCCGATAAATCCGGCAGCACCTGAAAGCACCGCACCGATCACAAATCCGATTGCAACTAAGCTGCCCAAGAGAAACCAGAGAATTGCAAATATCACAACTCCAACAATACCAATTGTCAGATACTGCCTATTTAAATAAGCACTTGCACCTTCCTGAACGGCAGCAGAAATTTCCTGCATCCGAGCGGTCCCCGCATCAGCAGCCAAAACTGACCGCCCCGCATAAACACCATATACTAACGCGATCACCCCACAGATAATCGGAATCCACAATACTTCTGACATAAGTCCCCACCCTATTTTTCAGCAAATTCCCTTATTGCTGATCGTGTGAATATTAAACCGAAGTCCAGATACCTAAATTCGTAAGACATCTGGCTATTCGGATGAAAATTTAGAATGACAGATAAATATTTGTGGCGCAAGAATGACTTTTGGAGGCGATTCTTACCTCGTTTTTATTTACTAATTATTACAATAGATACAAAATATTCGTATTTATTCTTAAGTATTATTTTAAATAAAAATATGTATTATATAATTTTTACTTCAAATACTTCAGATTATTCAAATATTTACAAATAATTAACCAACACCAGATAGGGGAATTACTTAGGTTTATCTTTTGATTATTTAGAAAAAGATCAATTACTTTTATACAATATTTGTAACATTTACTCTATTCATCAACTAACTAGCAAAAAAATATCCGTTTTTTTCATTCCTCTGTAGCGCACGCCTCCTGAACGTGTTATGCGAACGCCAACAAAGTTTTAAAGCTTATAAGGACCTTGCAAAAAAATGGATATTTCCAAAATTTCCGCGGGCAAGAATGTCCCTTGGGACGTTAATGTTGTTATTGAAATCCCAATCGGTGGCGTTCCGGTAAAATACGAAGTCGATAAAGACTCAGGCGCAATGTTTGTCGACCGTTTCTTGCATACAGCTATGTTCTACCCATGTAACTACGGCTTCATCCCCCATACGTTGGCAGATGATGGCGATCCAACTGATATGCTTGTTGCAGGCCCAATCCCTGTCATTCCAGGCGCTGTCATTCGCGCGCGCCCAGTTGGCGTACTCATCATGGAAGACGAAGCTGGCCAAGACGAGAAAATCCTCGGCGTGCCAGTAGACAGCTTGCACCCTTATTATTCAAACATCGAGAACTATACAGACCTTCGCGATGTTCTTCTTGATCAGATCGCTCATTTCTTCGAGCATTACAAAGATCTTGAAAAAAATAAATGGGTGAAAATCAAACGTTGGGGCGACGCTGATGAAGCGGCTGAAATGATCAAAGGCGCTCTTCTTAAAGATGCCTTGATCGGTTAATCTACCTAGATCACAAAAAACCGCAGACCCTGCAAAGGATCTGCGGTTTTTTTGTGGGTATTTTCAACCTATTCAGCAGGTGCTATTTCCCGCGTTCCGCTAATTACTTTATATAATGCAACTCCGGCAACCAGAAGAAAGAACGGCAACACCGCCATATTAACGACGTCCCACCCAAATTTCTGTTGAAGTATACCTGCGGACAAAGACGCAGTCGCAACGGTACCAAAAACCAGAAAGTCGTTAAAGCCTTGCACTTTTGCAGCTTCCGCTGGACGGTACGTTGTTGTTAGTAATGTTGTCCCGCCAATAAACATAAAGTTCCAAGACAGACCCAGCAAAACAAGCGCAATCCAGAAGTTAGATATGCCTAAGCCAGACAGGGCAACGATAACGCAGAGAACACCAAAAACAGCTCCAGCAAAGATGACTTTAAAATCTCCGTATCTCGCGATTAAGGAGCCTGTAAAGAAACTCGGGCCAAACATAGCGACAACGTGCCAGCTAATCACATTGAAGCTATCGCTAACGGTTAGACCGCAGCCAATCATTGCAAGCGGTGTTGCGGTCATTACAAAACTCATTCCAGCATAACCGATCATGGCACTTAAGAGCGCCAAGATAAAAGTCGGTTGCTTGGCAATTTCACGAAGTGATCTCACTTCACCTTCGACGGACGCTACTTCCATTTTGGGAATTTTGACGAAGCTGATGCAAATCAGCGCAATAACGCCTAGACCGATGATGGCAAGATATGGGCCAAGGAATGTATAAGGTGCATAAAAATCCTTGGTATGATTCGCGATTTGAGGGCCGATAAAGCCAGCCACCAGGCCACCTGCCATAACATAGGACACCGCTTTACTTCGGTTCTCAGGGCCTGCCACATCAATGGCGGCAAAACGATAATAGTTACCAAACGCTGTGCAGGTGCCGATCATCATAGCGCCCATGGTAAACCCTAGGAAACTTCCCATGTAAATGGAATAGCCTGCTATTGCAGCGCCAACCATCCCCAGCAAAATCCCAAATATAAAGCCGAGCTTACGCCCTGCTCGCTTCATAAACATGGATGCTGGGATTGTTGCAATGGCTGTGCCCGTGACAACGGCGGTAACTGGTACAGTTGCAAATGACTTATCTGCATCTAGCAGCAACAAAGCCACTAGCGACGCAGAGCTGATTAAAATAGACGTGGTACTATTAAGCATGGCCTGAGCACCGGCCATCAATAGAATACTTAACTTGGTGCGGTTGCTTGTCACAATCGCCACTCCTTATACAAAGGGGCGATTATTCAGCCCCCTAATTTCCCTTAAATACTTTTACCACATGCATGGACGTTGGGGCATTTTTTCCAAGCACTTTTTTTGCATGCTTCAACAAACGTTTTCTGACTTGAGCGAAATCCAGGCCTCGACTTTTGTCTTTATGAAGGACCGAATGGCCGCTTAAATCCTGCAAAAATGCATCTCGCAGTCGAGGCAACATTTTTCGCGAATAGCTTTTCTTGTCTTGCTCGTCAAACTCCATGCTCATTGCCAAAAACATGTAGTATTTAATTGCGCCACTTTTTTTCCGGATAGGGACACTTAATGGATCCATTTCCAGATAAAACGGGCCATCTGCCGCGCCTTCTTCTGCTGGCGCAGACGACGCGAGTACATCCACACTGCCCGTAGTCCAGAAACACATAACCAGAGCCATAACTCCAAGAATTCTAACCATAATCAACACGCATTCTTTTAAAGTAAATTCAAGATGCTGTGATTGTCGCAAAGAACACTTACTTAATGGTTTACAGAGTTCAATTCTTATGCGGCGCCAGATAAGGGAATTTTCTCTTTTACAACTTCATACTCATAAACGCAGTCTGCTTTAGGCTTGTAGCTTTTCGGTTTTTTTGACCAAAGGCTACATCTTGAAATTTCCCAGCGGTCAGGATCAAGAAGTGTCATATGTGCAAACAGTCCCTCTTGCGCCAACATTTTTTTATGGTGCTCTGCTTCAGATTGTTTCAACAAGGATAAAGAATCCTTTGAACAAACCTTATCCACTTCAGCAGTCATCACAACTGGTTCTAAAGATGAAGGTCCGTAGGCAAAATCTAAAATCTGCCAACTTCGAACGCGCGGGCGCCCAAAATCCTGGACAACATCCCCGAACAAACTATTCATCAGGAAGTCTTGAGCTGACTGGGTATTTTCCCAAATATAGAGCGGAGCGTATAAGTGCTCTTCTTTCTCATAGAGATAGAATTTATGCGCAAGCCCCGGACATCCATCAAACATAGGACCTCGAAGTGAGACGCGTTCGTATACTTTGTCGAGGTTAAATTCTGAAGGTAACCGGACGGAATACTGCATTGCGAGCATATAGCTCTCCCAAATAAACTCTATCTTGGAAACGGAGTTTTTCAAATGAAACCAAATATGACAACAGGCAGAAACGCATAGCTCGCATGCGTCAAACGAAGGTACGCCCGGATTCAAATCAAAAGTGAGTCCAACCCATTGAAGATATTGGTATTTCCGCACCATCATCATCAATCAAAGAAACACCTAACCTTGTCACCATTTTCCCGATCACGCTAATCGGAACATCTAAACTTTCTGCTTTTCGGATAACTTGCCCATATCGGTCTTTAGGTACTGTGAAAGCAAGTTCATAATCGTCGCCACCACTAAGAACTTTTTCCATTAAATCCGGCGTCTTCAAAAGCACTTCTTGGGCCGCGGCAGAAAGTGGGATTTTTGACTGTTCAATCACCGCACCAAGATTAGAATTTCGGCAAATATGACCGACATCCGCCAGCAATCCGTCGGATATATCAAGGCAAGAACTAGCGACACCGATCAGCGCCGGTCCCAACAGCACACGCGGGCGTGGGACAAAATAGCGGTTCAATAAAAACTGGTTATGGTTATTGTCGGAGATTTCGAGCTCTTGCAACGCTACTTTTAAACCTAAAGCAGCATCTCCAATTGATCCGCTCACGCAAAGAAGATCGCCCTCGTTTGCGCCATTACGGCGAAGACATTTGCCGCTCTCAACCGCCCCTAAAAGCGTCAGAGATAACGTAAGCGGTCCAGACGTACTTACCGTATCCCCGCCCAATAGTGAGACATTGTATATTTTCTGATCCTCTGCCAATCCCTTAGCAAACCGTCGGATCCATGCCACGTCGCAAGATTTAGGCCATGCTGTTGCCAATAGATAGGAAAGCGGTTTTGCTCCCATGGCTGCAATGTCAGATAAATTTGTTCTGAGGAGTTTTTTGGCAATATGTTCTGGCTCATCCCCTTCAAGGAAATGAACCCCGGCAACCATTGCATCTTTTGTCACAACTAATTCTGATCCGGCTGCTAATGACATTACAGCCGCATCATCAGTTAGGCCAAATGCCCCCGGTGCTTTTTCTGACAGCGGGGAGAAGATGTCTCGAATGACATCAAACTCACCAAGTCTGTCGTTGTCAGCAGTCATATCATTCAGTAAATTCACTGGAACGCAGGTCTCTTGCAATACGATCCAAGACGCCGTTCACAAAAGCAGGTTCTTTTCCGGTAAAGAAGGTCTTTGCCAATGCGACATACTCAGTAATGATCACAACAGCTTTTGTATCGATCCGCGCCATCAACTCATAGACGGCAATCCGCAAGCAAGCTTGCATCACCAAGTCAAGACGCTCAAGCGTCCGTTCTTTGTCTAATTTCGATTGAATTTCTGCGTCGATTTCGGTCAAGCGCTCATCCGCGCCGGTGACCAAGTCACGGAACAAATTCTTATCAGTATCTTTGAACTGATCACCGTCGATTTCCGCACCAAGACGGTGAGAAAGGAATTGTTCGACCACATTCGCAGCGGAACACTCTTCCATCCCCATTTGATAAAAAGCCTGAACAGCATTAAGCCGCGCCAGTGTGCGGCGACTGTGCTTGTCCCCTCTTTTTTCTGATTTGTTACTCATCGTGGAAATAGACCAAATTTTTCTTTTAGGTTAAGCATATCAATTGCAGCCTGCGCAGCAGCACCGCCCTTGTCTTTTTCTGTTTTGCGAGCCCGTGCCCAAGCCTGAGCATCGTTTTCACATGTAATAATACCGTTTCCGATGGCTAAGCAGTACTCCATACTTAAATTCAAAAGTCCGCGAGCACTCTCTTCAGACACCGTATCATAATGCGACGTTTCTCCGCGAATTACGCATCCGAGAGCTACATATGCATCATAACGGCGGCGACCACCAGTATATTCCATCGCTTTCATTGCAAAACAAACAGCGGCAGGAATTTCAAGGCAACCTGGGACCTGAACAATATCGTAACTGGCGCCCACATTATCGAGCACCGTTTTTGCGCCATCTAACAGGGAATCTGAAATATCGCGGTAGAAATCAGCTTCTACAATTAAAATGTTCAAATCATCCATATTTGTCATGATGCTTACTATCCTTCGGAGTTAATTGGACGGGTTTCAGTCACTGAAAGACCATAACCGTCTAGACCCACAATATTTCTTTCTGTATTGGACAGCAGGATCATATCCTTAACGCCAAGATCAAGAAGAATTTGAGCACCTATACCATAATCCCGCAACTCTTGCGGTGTTTTAACGGGCTCACCTAGTTTCCGTCGGACCCGATCAGAAAGCCCCATTGGATTTGGTTCCCGAATAAGAACAACAACACCCCGGCCTTCTGCATCAATCTGCTTCATGGCATTTTGTAGCATTGATGGGTTTTCATCCGTCTCACCCAACACGTCCCCAAGCGGGTTCATGGCATGCATCCGTACCATAACTGGTGCATTCGATGAAATATCCCCCTTAACAAGAGCCACATGTTCTGCATATTCAGGTTTGTTGGAAAAGACTGTCATTTTCCAATCGCCACCGTAAATACTTGAAATATCGGCTTCGATTTCACGGGCAATTAAACTGTCATTGTGACGGCGATAGGCGATCAAATCAGCAATCGTGCCAACTTTTAAACCATGTTTCTTAGAGAATTCAATCAAATCAGGCAATCGCGCCATTGTGCCATCATCGTTCATGATCTCACAGATAACGCCGGCCGGGATAAGGCCCGCCAGGCGGGCGATGTCAACAGCGGCTTCCGTATGACCAGTCCGGCGCAATACGCCGCCTTCACGGGCGACCAGCGGAAACACATGCCCTGGGCTTACTATATCTTGTTTGCCTTTGGTCGGATCAATCGCCACAGCGATAGTATGGGAACGGTCTGCCGCAGAAATTCCGGTCGTCACACCTTCACGTGCCTCAATAGAAACTGTGAAGTTCGTATGCAAGCGGGATGCGTTTGATTGTGCCATCAAGGGCAAACCAAGTTCATTAATCCGATCTTCTGTCATGGACAAACAAATCAACCCGCGACCAAATTTGGCCATAAAATTAATAGCGTCCGGTGTTGCCATTTGAGCAGGGATAACCAGATCACCTTCGTTTTCGCGATCTTCGGCATCAACGAGGATAATCATTTTGCCGTTCTGGGCATCCTCAAGAATTTCTTCTGTGGAGGAGAGATGCGATTTATAATCCATTTTACTTTGATACCTCATTCATACGAGCCACATAACGGGCAAGGACATCAATTTCCAAATTTATTTCTTGACCAACTTCCAAATGCTTAAACGAAGTGTTCGCACTGGTATGAGATATAATATTCACAGTGAAGAAGTCATCCCCCACTGCGTTTACAGTCAAAGAAACACCGTCTAGTGTCACAGATCCCTTTGCGGCAACAAAGCCAGCATAGTCCGATGGCAACGCAAAGGTCAGCTTTATGGAATCTCCAACAGGTTCCAGCGCTGTCAGTTTGGTGACCACGTCAACATGTCCAGTAACAACGTGGCCGCCCAACTCATCACCAATTTTCAACGCCCGTTCCAGATTAACCGGAGAGCCCGTTTTCCAACCACCAAGGTTGGTGCAAGAAAGTGTCTCATCCGACGCTTCAGCCGCAAACCAATCATTTCCTTTATCGGTTACGGTCAGACAGACCCCCGAACAGGCGATTGAAGCGCCTATATCGATATTTTTGGTGTCAAACGACGTTGTTATTTTTATTTTTGTGTCGCCATTTTTATCAAGGGAGGCAATCGTCCCGACGTCTGTGATAATTCCGGTAAACATCGTTCACTCATTTCGAAGAAGATAATTTTCCATTTGATCCTCGCCCAAGCGACGAGTTTCAACTAATTTCAACGCAGGGGCCTTATGGACCTCTGTCAAACCGATGGATTGAAGAACAGAAATCCCGTCCCCACCGATAATCTTGGCAGCTCTAAACCAATAAAGCTGGTCGACTAAACCCTCTTTTACCAACGATGCTTGCAGATGGGAACCACCTTCTACCAACAATCGTGTAATTCCCAACTCAACGAGCTGTTCTAGTGCCCGCTTCATATTCGGATATCCTGACGCGTCTGGCTCGCACTCAAGAATACGAACTCCTAATTCTTCAAACGCTTTTATACGTTCCGGATTATTCTCAGGCGCCGTAATGATCCAAAGCGGTATGTCTCTTGCAGTTTTAACCAAATTGCTGGTTAACGGAAGACGTAACCGACTATCTGCGACAATACGACCCGGTGCATAATTTTCAAGACCCGGCACACGGCAATTGAGCATCGGATCATCTGCAAGCGCAGTTCCAATACCAACGAGAATAGCATCATGTTGAGATCGGAGCATATGACCGTATTGCCGGGCTTCGGTGCCCGTGATCCATTTGCTGTTTCCTGTTCGGGTCGCAATTTTACCGTCCAGTGTGGTCGCCATTTTCAAGCTAACCAGCGGTCTATTTATAGTTTTTGCGAGAACAAAACCCAAATTATTCTCAAGCGCTTCCGCCTCGCAAACTCGCGTCGTGACTTGAATGCCAGCATCTTCAAGGAGTTTAATTCCCCTGCCATTAACCCGTTCATCAGGATCTTGCAAAGCAGAGACAACTCGCTGAACACCCGCCGCAATCAAAGCTTCACTGCAAGGTGCTGTCTTTCCGTGGTGTGAGCAGGGTTCTAGCGTTACGTAGGCTGTCGCACCTTCAGCTAAGGCACCAGCTTGTCCCAACGCCATCGTTTCCGCGTGGGGGCGCCCCCCATCTTGGGTCCAGCCGCGACCAACGATCTTGTCACCCAGAACCAACACGCATCCCACAGCCGGATTAGGGGCAACATGTCCCCACCCGCGCCGCGCCAAGCGAAGCGCGATGGTCATATAGTGAATGTCTAAGGTTTGATCTTCAGCTTGTGACGCCACTGTGCAGTTCGCCAATAAATTCTTCGAAATCTTTAGCTTCCCGAAATTCCCGGTAAACCGATGCAAAACGAACATAGGATACACTGTCGACGTTTGCCAGTCCCTCCATCAGAAGTTCGCCGATCTTGTCTGACGCGACTTCTTGATCTCCGCTACTTTCAAGTTGTCGGACAATCCCGTTAATCATCCGTTCAATTTTATCGGGATCAACGGAACGCTTGCGGGTTGCTATTGCAACAGCTTTTTCAAGCTTTTCGCGTTCAAACGGGTTTCTGTGGCCACTTTTCTTGATAACAGTTAATTCGCGCAACTGAACACGTTCAAACGTTGTAAATCGAGCCCCACAAGAGGTACAAGCACGTCGCCGCCGAATAGCCGTATTATCTTCCGTCGGGCGACTGTCTTTTACTTGAGTTTCTTCACTGTTACAAAATGGACAACGCATTCACAAACTCCCTAATCAAGCAATAGTACTGTTGGAGCACTTTAAATCACCGGCGCTCCAACAATTAGCTCTATTTATAGAGACGGGTAGATCGGAAAAGCATCACAAAGTGTTTTAACTTCAGCCCGAACCTTCGCCTCAACTGTGCTGTTATCCTCAGGGTTTGCGACCAATCCGTCAAGGACTTCAGCAATTAGGTCGCCGACTTTGGTAAACTCAGCGACACCAAAGCCACGAGTTGTCGCCGCTGGAGAGCCAAGACGAACACCAGAAGTCACCATTGGTTTTTCTGGATCAAACGGAATACCGTTTTTGTTGCAGGTAATATTCGCATTTTCCATTGACCGTTCAGCGAGCTTGCCTGTCAGTTTCTTCGGACGAAGATCAACAAGCAACAAATGCGTATCTGTACCGCCAGATACGATGTCTAAACCGTGACCAATAAGGGATTTAGCGAGCGCATCAGCGTTATCGACAACTTGTTGTGCATATGTTTTAAACGCTGGTGTTAAGGCTTCGCCAAAGGCGACAGCTTTACCCGCAATCACATGCATCAGGGGTCCGCCTTGAAGGCCTGGGAAGATCGCAGAATTTACCTTTTTCGCAAGAGCCGCATCATTTGTCAGGATCATGCCACCGCGTGGTCCGCGAAGTGTTTTATGGGTGGTCGTTGTTGCAATGTCTGCATACGGGAATGGGCTTGGATGAATACCTGCGGCAACTAAACCCGCAAAATGAGCCATATCAACCATCAACAATGCGCCAACTTCATCCGCAATTTCACGGAATTTCGCAAAATCCAAATGACGTGGGTACGCAGAACCACCAGCAATGATCAATGCCGGTTTATGTTCATGAGCCAAGGCGCGAACCTCGTCAAAATCAACAAGATGGTCTTCTTTGCGAACACCATATTGAACTGCATTGAACCACTTTCCAGATTGGTTAGGTGCCGCGCCATGAGTGAGATGACCGCCAGCTGCCAATGACATGCCAAGAATTGTATCCCCAGGCTTAATCATTGCCATAAAGGCACCTTGGTTCGCTTGAGAGCCTGAATTCGGTTGAACATTGGCAAAATCACAACCAAAAAGTTCCTTAGCCCGCTCAATTGCCAGATTTTCAACGATATCAACATATTCACAGCCGCCGTAGTAGCGACGACCGGGGTAACCTTCAGCATATTTGTTTGTAAGAACAGAGCCTTGCGCAGCCATAACAGCTGGGCTTACAATATTTTCAGATGCAATTAGCTCAATCTGGTCGCGTTGGCGACCCAGTTCCTGCCCCATTGCTGCAAAAACACTTGGATCGTTTTTCTGAAGATCCGCACTAAAGAAATTAATATGATCTTGGTTTTGCTTGCTCATAAAGGTCACTCCATATCTAGACACCCGGGGTACAGAATATATTTCTGCCGGGAAAATAAATCGTAAAGGCGGCTTTCATAGGTGAGAAAACACCGTCAAAAAGAAGTGTTAGTTGTCTCTCCTTTTGTCCAAGGTAAGACCACAACAATTCCCCCCAATCAGCCAATGTAGCGCGGGTTGGATATCACAACATCGCTGCGCGTCCTAGCGTTAGTTATGAAAAAAGGCTGGTAAATATCCGAACCCCAACAACTCCGGGTGCTGGGCCTCTCTCTGCATCGCTTTTTTCTTGTAATTTTTACTGCAAATCTCTATACATTAGCACTGCGTAATATTTTGGCAGAATTACAAATTAGGACTGGAAATGGATTTCATGTCCTCGTCCATCTGCCCACACCAGATTCTGCCGTCTTTCTCTTTAAAATAATGAAAGGAGTAGACCATGGGAATGGCCTCAACATTAGAAACTTATATGCTCCGTGCTGGAATTGAATATGATCTGGTGCATCATATGCCGTCTGCCACCATTTGCGAGGCTGCCCAAAAGGCTCATGTCCACAAGAAATGCGTCGCAAAAGCGGTGGTCCTAAAAGATAAAACTGGATTTATATTGGCTGTAATCCCGAGTGAAGAGCGTCTGTCACTAGACAAGATTGAAGCACTGACCAGTCGTCATCTTTCCTTATCTTCCGAAACAGAATTCAGCCCCATGTTTGATGATTGCAAATTGGGCGCTGTTCCCCCTGTTGGCAATGCGTACGGCATGAACGTTCTTATGGATCAAGCGCTTGAAGAAAATACAGACATTTATTTTGAAGCCGGTGATCATGAAAATCTGGTTCATGTGACAGATTGGGATTTTGAAATTCTAATGCGCGGCGCTCTGACCGCTGAAATCTGCCAACACTGACAAACGGTCGCTCCAGCAAAGGGAGGCAAACAGCTTAATCAGACGATTATGCCCCGTTTTTTGTTTGGTTCCTTTTGCGCCTTGTTATTTTTCTGACCGTTATTTTTTTCGATCACATAGTGGAGTTTTTGGATGGCAGTCCGCTGCAGATCCAGTTTTGACGCTTTCGCGGAGCCAACAATAGAAACTTCAGTTAGAGTTGCAGGATCAAACGCGGAAACCTTTACAGAATTCCCGATCTTCACAAATTCAATGATGTAATTACCTTCACTTGCCGCCATTTAATCGCTCATCACCTAAATTTTACTGACAATATCGTGCTGTTTAAAACCTTTTATGCAGACATTGTTGAGTTCCTGTTGGAAATTATATAGACACATATATACAAACTCAAAAAATTAAGTAAAAGAATTTAAACTTTTCAACAGCCCGATTTGGAGCCCCCCAATGAGCAAATCCCCTGCCAAACATCGTCCTGCATTTAATGCAGAAGATCCGTTCCTTCTAGAAGATCAATTAACAGAAGAAGAAAGAATGGTGCGGCAAACCGCCCATGATTATTGTCAGGACAAATTGATGCCTCGCATTTTAGAGGCTAACAGACACGAAAAAATGGATACTAGCATTTTTCGCGAAATGGGCGAACTTGGCCTTCTCGGCGCAACGATCGAAGGATACGGTTGCGCTGGACTGTCATATGTTTCATACGGCTTGATTGCCCGTGAAGTGGAACGTGTCGACAGTGGTTACCGCTCGATGATGAGCGTTCAATCGAGCCTTGTTATGCACCCCATCTACACATACGGAACTGAAGCCCAACGTGAGAAATACTTGCCGAAACTTGCCACTGGTGAATGGATCGGCTGCTTTGGACTTACAGAACCTGATCATGGATCAGATCCTGGCAGCATGATCACCCGCGCAAAATCAGTTGATGGCGGCTATCGGATGAACGGTGCGAAGATGTGGATCACCAACTCACCAGTTGCTGATGTATTTGTCGTTTGGGCAAAAACAGATGATGATGTCATTCGCGGTTTTATCCTTGAAAAAGGAATGGAAGGCCTGTCTGCCCCAAAAATCGAAGGTAAATTTTCTCTTCGGGCGTCTGTAACCGGCGAAATCGTTATGGATAACGTTTTCGTTCCAGAAGAAAACTTGATGCCAAATGTCCAAGGTCTTGCTGGTCCATTTGGCTGCCTTAACAGTGCCCGCTTTGGCATTGCATGGGGCGCTCTTGGTGCCGCAGAATTCTGCTGGCAAGCCTCCCTCAACTATACGTTAGAGCGTAAACAGTTCGGACGCCCACTTGCAGCAAACCAGCTTATCCAAAAGAAATTGGCTGATATGCAGACAGAAATCACACTGGGATTACAATCTTGCTTGCGTGTGGGACGCCTTCGCGACGAAGATCGCGCCGCTCCTGAAATGATTTCTTTGATCAAGCGGAACTCGTGCGGCAAGTCTCTCGACATTGCTCGTGTCGCTCGTGACATGCACGGCGGCAATGGTATCAGTGATGAATACCATGTGATCCGCCATGTGATGAATTTGGAAGCTGTTAATACCTATGAAGGTACTCATGATGTGCATGCTCTGATCTTGGGGCGCGCGCAAACAGGTATTCAGTCTTTTACAAACTAAAAGACTATTCCGGCTAGAATTAAAGGCGCCTTCGGGCGTCTTTTTTTTGTTGTGCTCCCTTCAATACTCGCTACCATGATTGCCAAAATCGCTCCAACAACCAATAATAAAAGGCGGAACAAATGAAAGTTACAGGGAAAAATATTGTCATTACTGGCGGCGCAAGCGGCATTGGTAAAGCACTTGCAGAACGCTTCCATAAAGAAGGCGCAAGATCCATAACAGTTGCCGATCTTCAAGATGGCTCCCTTCAAGAAGTTGCCGCATCAGTAGATGGCCTCGCAGTTACATGTGACGTTGCCAAAGAGAGCGATATCCTGAACCTTATCGCCAAAGCAGAAGAGGCTTATGGGCAAATTGATATTTTTGTCTCAAACGCTGGCCTCGCCCGTTACGGATGGGAAGAACTTCCCAATGATATCTGGAGCTTACATTGGGATGTTCATGTGATGTCTCATATTTATGCAGCTCGCGCACTTGCCGATAAAATGGTTGCACAAGGCGGCGGATATCTTGTTAACACAGCGTCAGCAGCAGGCCTGTTGAGCCAAATTGATTCCGCCCCTTATGCCGTTACAAAACATGCTGCCATTGCCTTTGCTGAAACAATGGCTATTCGCTATGGCGACAAAGGTCTTCGCGTCTCTGTTCTTTGCCCGCAGCAAGTCCGCACTGCCATGACAGAAGGCAGGCTTGATCAAGTCGCATCTGTTGACGGTACTCTTGAACCCGAAGAACTTGCTGATTGCGTCATTGAGACTATGGATAAAGAAGAATTCTTGATCCTCCCGCACCCACAAGTTCTTGACTACATGCGCCATAAAACAGCGAACTACGATCGCTGGTTAGGCGGTATGCGGAAACTGAGAGATCGTTTTCTCGCATAAAAGCAATAATGTCCCGACAAAAACAAAAATAGGGGAAAAACGATGCGATCATATGCAAACGGGAAAATAGAAGTCACCCAAGACGGCGCGGTTACAACCGTTACCATTAACCGACCAGAAGTTCGAAACGCTTGCGACATGGAGACTGTAAAAGGCCTCCATGATGCATTTTCGGATTTTGAAAAAGACAACACTGCGAAAGTCGCTGTGTTCACGGGTAAAGGTGATGGATTTTGTGCCGGTGCAGACCTTGAAGAGGTCTCGTCCGGTGCCTCCATTGGGTTTAGCTGGGCGGGATCGGATAAAGGCGTCACACGCAGACGCCTTTCCAAACCCGTCATTGGCGCTATTGAAGGGCATGCCGTTGCCGCCGGGCTAGCCCTTGCGGTTTGGTGCGATATGCGAGTTGCGAGCGAAAGTGCGATCTTTGGCGTTTTTTGCAGACGTTTTGGTGGCCCTATGCCGAACGGATGTACAGTTCGCCTCCCCAGAATAATTGGGGAAAGCCGCGCCCTAGATATGCTTATGACTGGTCGACCCGTTGATGCCAAAGAAGCCTATCATTTTGGCCTCGCTGATCGGCTCGTTGCTAAAGGCGAAGCGTTGCAGGCAGCCCAGCAACTTGCCCTTGAACTTTCAAGTTTCCCCCAAACAGCGATGCTATCAGACAGGCATTCTGCTTTGACACAATGGGATTTCCCAGAAGCCGAAGCTATCGAGCGCGAAATTAAAGGCAGTCAAGCTGCCTTTAAAGATGGATTTCAGACAGGTGCTGGTAGATTTGTCAGCGGCACAGGTCGCCACGGTGAATTTGAAAAACCTGAGTAACTCAGCTCCCTTTGAAATCGGGATCCCGTTTTTCAATAAATGCGCTCACGCCCTCTTTGTAATCATCAGAGAGGGTGGCGAGCGTATATTGATCTATATCCATATAACTCGTTGCATGATTTAGGGCGGTTGCCGCGGCATTCGCCCCTTTCTTGATCATCCGAACCGGGAGCGGTGGGCGAGCGGCAATTTTCTCCGCATATTCCAGCGCTAAATCCAACGCGTTTGCTGTTTCGCTTATCTCCTCAATCAAATGCCATTTTGCTGCTTCTTCTGCTGAGATCATATCCGCAATAATGGAGAGCTGTTTTGTCCGTGCAGGACCGATCAAGTTGACCATGCGCGGCACTGAGTTCCAGCTCATGTTCATGCCATTTTTGATCTCCGGCACATAGAATTTGGCATCCTTGCTGGCAATGCGCATATCGAGAGCCACAGACAAGGCAACACCGCCGCCAATACAGTATCCATCGATAGCCGCTATTGTCATGGGCTCTATGTCTTCCCACGCTTGGCACATAACCGGGCCCACGCGTTGCATTTGGCGACGTTCCATGATGCCCGCCTGCATCCGGGCTTTCAGTGCAGCATCTTTCAAATCAAAGCCTGCCGTAAAGTTGGTCCCGTTTCCTGTGAGGATAACCGCATTTGTTTCAAGGTCAGCCTCAAATGATCTCGCGGCTTCTGTAAGCTCCAGCATAAGATCAACCGACATCGGATTTAAGTCATGGTTTCTGTCAAAACGGACAATTGCGATCCTATTTTTCTTTTCGATAGTTACGTACTTGTAGGTCATTGATTTCCCCTTTATTATTTATTTTTAATCACGTTAGCAGATTTTTTTACCAACAAAAGGAAACTTTCATGCCAGCCTATATGGTCGCGCGGATCAATGTGACTGATCCTGCTCAATATGAGCAATATAAAGCCCTAGCACCGATCGCAATTAAAAAGTTTGGCGGTGAATACATGACCCGTGGCGGTGAAATGGAAACACTAGAGGGTCCAGAAGAAACTTTACGTGTCGTCCTCGTAAAGTTCCCTGACATGACAGCTGCTCGTGGATTTTATGACAGCCCAGAATACAAAAAAGCCCGCGACGCCCGCGAGGGAGCTGCCGAAGGCCAGTTTGTTATTCTAGAAGGCTATTCGCCCGAATAATCAGATATCAAGATCACCATCTTCAAGGGGGAGGAAGTAACTTTCCACATCTTCCTTGGAGATATCTTCCAGTGCTGCCGGTGACCACGCCGGTGACTGATCCTTATCAATCAGGACAGCGCGTGTGCCTTCGTAAAAATCCACACCTTTTACGATACGGTTCACCATCCGCCATTCAAGCTGCATACATTCATCTATATTACGGCTTGCACCTTCACGGATTTGCTTGCAGATAATTTTCAGGCTTGTGGGTGATTTCAGGCGTAGCGTCACCAAAGTTTTCGATGCCCACTCTCCGTCATCTGCTTCGAGGGATGCAAAAACTTCTTCCACAGTATCAAAACCAAAATGCTGATCAATGTTTGCTTGATCGACTTTCAACTTAGCCTCTCCAGCGTTATCTACATAAACGGAAATTAACTGGTTAATATCACCATGTGGGTCAGCAGAAAAAGTCATGGAAGCCAAAGACGCTTCTAACCCTGCCAAATCAGCAGAATTCACATAAGCAGTCGCAATACCGGCATACAGGGTGTCTGCCGCCTTTAAGCGATTTCCCGTAAGCCCTAAATACATACCAGATTCCCCGGGACAACGCGGCAGAAAATAAGTACCGCCCACATCAGGGAACAATCCAATGCCGGATTCAGGCATGGCAAACATAGTCCGTTCCGTGGCTATTCTGTGGGAACCATGTACAGATACACCAACGCCGCCGCCCATAACAATGCCGTCAATAAATGCCACATAGGGTTTAGGGAAATGACTTATTCTGGCGTTACACACATATTCGTCATGGTAAAATCGATAAGGGTAATCACCACCAGCCTTACCTTCGTTATAGAGCTTGACAATATCTCCGCCTGCACAGAAGGCTTTCTCGCCAGCGCCTTTGATCAAGACTGCCGAGATACTGGCATCGTCCGCCCATTCAATAAGCTTCGCATCCAGCGCTAGCGCCATCTCATGGGTCAACGCATTCAACGCTTTTGGGCGGCTCAATAGAACAACGCCGAGCGCTCCCTTTTGCTCAAATAGGATGTCGTATTCACTTGTCATTTATGATCGTCCCTGACCTTCTTGCATTTTACGTGAAATCACAACGCGCATGATTTCGTTCGTACCTTCCAGAATTTGATGAACCCGAGTATCTCGGACAAATCGTTCAATAGGAAAGTCTTTCAAATATCCATATCCACCATGCAATTGAAGAGCTTGATTGCAAACGTTAAAGCCAACATCTGTTGCAAACCGCTTTGCCATTGCACAAAAAAGAGTAGCCTCTGGATCTTTGGCATCCAGTTTTGCCGCAGCTTGACGGATCATAAGACGCGCAGCCTCAAGTTCCGTTGCCATATCCGCTAAACTAAACTGAAGACCTTGGAAACTGCCAATGGCTTTTCCAAACTGTTTCCGATCAGCCGTATAATCTTGCGCAGACTCAAGGCAAGCTCTAGCGGCACCGATGGAACACGCACCAATGTTAATCCGCCCTCCATCAAGTCCCATCATAGCGATTTTGAAACCTTGCCCCTCTTCGCCCACAAGATTCTCGGCGGAAACTCGGCAATCATCAAATCGCACTTCGGCTGTGGGTTGTGAATTCCATCCCATCTTGCGTTCTTGGGCACCGAAACTTATTCCCGGTGCGTCTTTTGGGATCGCAATACAGCTAACGCCGCCCGCTCCGTCTTCACCGGTTCGAACCATGGTTACATATACATCGGCTTTACCACCACCAGATATAAACGCCTTACTACCATTGATGACATATTCATCGCCATCGCGCACAGCACGCGTTCGAAGCGCCGCCGCGTCTGATCCTGCGCTGGGTTCCGTCAGGCAATAACTGGCGAAATGTTCCATAGTGGTCAGTTTTGGCAAAAACTTTTTGCGCACTTGGGCTGAACCAAAACGGTCAATCATCCAACTCGCCATGTTGTGAATGGAAATATAGGCAGCTGTTGACGTGCAACCCGCGGCCAATTCCTCAAATATAATGGCAGCGTCAAGACGCTTTAAACTGGAGCCGCCATGCTCTTCGTCCACATAAATGCCCGCAAAACCCAATTCAGCAGCTTGACGCAATTGGTCGACGGGAAAAATCTTTTCCTCGTCCCATTTTTCTGCGTTGGGCGCAAAAACATCCTGCGCAAAGCCTCTCGCCATCTCTTGGAAAGCAGCTTGATCTTCAGTCAGATTAAAATCCATATGATCGTTTCCTTGAATTCCCTTTGCACAGTGATAAGCCTTTGCTCTTAAGCTGTCAACGCTTACCAAACGATCGTTTGGTAAGCGTGTTTTGGAAATCCGTTACATCTTCTCCTAAAAACACTGTTTTAGATTTGCTCACACCACTCAACCGTTCTATTATTCTAAAAAAATCTGAGCTGAACGAAAGAAATCACATGTCTAATCCAACTCCTGCGTATCCTCGGACACGTTTGCGTCGTACGCGTACATTTGACTGGTCTCGCAGATTAGTTTCCGAGAACGCCGTCACTCCAGACGATTTGATTTGGCCTGTTTTCGTTCATGAGGGCAAAGATCTCGCCATCGATATTCCGTCCATGCCAGGCGTCCAGCGCCTTAGCCCGGATTTACTTGCAAAAGCAGCCAAAGAAGCTCGTTCCCTTGGCATACCGGTTATCGCCTTATTTCCAGCAGTTGATCCATCTCTTAAGTCAGAAAGCGGCACAGAAGCTGCAAACCCTGACAACATCATCTGTAAAGCGATCAAAACGTTGAAAGATGCTGTACCGGATATGGGGGTTTTGTGTGATGTGGCGCTTGATCCATTTACGACCCATGGTCAGGATGGAATTTTGGAAGACGGCTATGTAACAAATGATCGCACCATCGATGCATTGATCGCCCAAACTCTAAATCAAGTGGAAGCGGGCTGCGATATTATTGCGCCATCGGATATGATGGACGGCCGAATTGGCGCTATTCGGGATGCGCTTGAAAATGCAGGACACGTAAACACCTCTCTCATGGCTTACTCTGCCAAATACGCGTCTGGTTTCTACGGCCCGTTCCGGGATGCGGTTGGATCAACAGGAAATCTTGGATCAGGCGACAAACGTACCTATCAAATGAGCCCCGGCAATACAGACGAAGCAATCCGCGAAGTTGGCCTGGATATTTCCGAAGGCGCAGATATGGTTATGGTTAAGCCGGGCATGCCCTATCTTGATATTTGCCGCCGGGTCAAAGACGAGTTTGGCGTTCCCACCTTCGCCTATCAAGTCTCTGGTGAATACGCCATGTTGAGCGCTGCGGCTCAAAACGGCTGGTTAGACGTCGACAAAGTCATGATGGAATCGCTCCTTTGCTTTAAACGCGCCGGATGCGATGGCATTTTGAGCTATTTTGCTGTTGAAGCGGCAAAAAAACTAAACGGCTAAGTCAGGATGCGGGGAGGTTGCGCAAATGCGCTACCCCTCCAACGCCGCTTTGAGATCGTCAATCAAATCAATAGCATCTTCAATACCAACAGATAACCGAAGCAGATCCACGGGGCACGGCGTATCTGGCCCTTCAATACTTGCCCGGTGCTCCACAAGGCTTTCCACGCCGCCAAGTGAGGTTGCCCTTTTGAACAAGACAAGACGTGCGGCAACGTCCATAGCCTCTTGCTCTCCGCCTTTAACGCGAATGCTGAGCATGCCGCCAAAACCACCGCTCATTTGCCGTGATGTAACTGCAAAATCTGGATGGCTTGCAAGGCCCGGATATAAAACGGCTTCAATGTTCGGATGATTTTCAAGGGCCTTAGCAACTGCCATAGCACTAGTTGAGGCGCGCGCTACTCGCAAAGAAAGTGTTCGCATACCCCGCATCAGAAGCCAAGCTTCAAAAGGCCCAAGAACCGCGCCTCCTGCGTTCCGTACGCGGCCAATTCGCTCCCAAAAATCATCTTTTGATTTTGTAACCAAAGCCCCTGCTAACACATCTGAATGTCCATTCAGATACTTGGTTGCAGAATGCATTACCAAATCAGCGCCATGTTCAATGGGCCGTGTCAGTATGGGTGTTGCAACTGTGTTATCTACGGCGAGTAGGGCACCTGACTTTTTCGCGACCACTGACCACGCTTGAATATCGTCGACAACCCATGTTGGGTTTGCCGGCGTTTCCATCCAAAGCATTTTCGTCTTACCCGGAATGACCGCTTTTTCAAGGGCGTCAAGATCACCATTTTCAACGAAACTGGTCTCTAATCCTCCGTCA
>Ga0105357_10000368_pt1 | contig 23567 bp, 21 predicted proteins | sample GOMGulsemesocosm_4_FD_83660 | JGI IMG/M metagenome (GOLD analysis project Ga0105357, IMG submission 83660) | Methane-oxidizing microbial communities from mesocosms in the Gulf of Mexico - GOM15B Gulf of Mexico | ecosystem: Environmental > Aquatic > Marine > Cold seeps | place: USA: Gulf of...
AAAGATGTTAAAAAAGGTCCTCTTAGTTATTTACTGAAAGGCATATCTTACTTGCCTCTAAGTGTCAGCCGCGCTATGGGACGAGGGATCGGTAGTTTGCTTTGGTATGTCGGCAGCAAAGCGGCTAAGACCACTTTACGGAATATAGAGCTGTGCTTTCCAGATATGCCTAAGCTAGAGCAGCTAGGATTAGCAAAGCAAAGCTTGAAAGAAACCGGCGTAATGATGATGGAAACACCGGCAGTCTGGATGCGGGATATGTCTTGGCTGGAAGATAGAATTTTGGAAACCGAGGGTTGTGATTTAGTTAAAGACATCCAGGGTTCTGGCAAGGGTTTGGTCATTATCGCTCCTCATCTTGGTAACTGGGAGGTGGTTGGTCTTTATACTGCGCGATTTGGGGAAATGACGAGTTTGTTTGAGCCCCCTAAAAATGCGGAAGTTGGCGCTATTATTCAGCAAGCGCGTGAAAAGTCTGGTGCAAGTTTAGTCCCGACGAATCGACGCGGTGTCATGTGTCTATTAAAGGCAATTAAAGCCGGCGGGATTACCGGTATATTACCCGACCAGGTTCCAGATGATGGCGCCGGTGAGTTAGTCGACTTATTTGGTCGGCCAGCACTGACCATGACACTGTTGTGTAACCTAATTAATAAGACCGGTTGCGAAGCCGTAATTAGTTATGCCGAGCGAATCCCTGGAGGCTTTAAATTAGTGTTTAAAAAACCAAGGCCAGAATTGTTCAGTGAGTGCTGCAAAGAATCTTTAGTGGGGCTCAATAAAACAATAGAAGACGCGATTTTAGAAACTCCCGCCCAATATCAATGGGAATATAAACGGTTCAAATGTTTCTTGGAAGGATATGAAGACCCGTATAAATAATTACCCTTTTCATAGCCCTCTCGCTACTGCGTGAGGGCTCTTAGGCGGATATAGCCTTTGCCTAGCTTGCCGCACTGCCTGTAAACAACAAACGAAAAATATCTCTAGCTGGGTCTGCAAATACTGAGTTTAACATTAGCCGGTGAACGCTTGCTTAGCTTGGGATCAGAGGCATGCCTGTGATGTACTGGTGGCCCCACATCAATGCCCCGTAAATAATCAACGTAATTAAAATAGTGACAGCTTCTGCCAATATTGGTGGGCGTTGTTTGAGGGGTATAGCACCACGTTTATTCCCAGTAATAATACTAATAACAGAAAATATACCGAGGCTCGAAAAAAGAGCCACATGAGCCACATCGCCGTTTGCTAACAAGTGGCCTGTCGACCAAAAAATTATGCTCCAGTTTACCGGGTGAGCCGTTATAGTTTTTGCTGTAGAGGGCGCGGGCAATGCTGTGTTTGAAAGAAACAAGTAAATAGCAGGGAGCATTAACAACATATTTAAATGTCGGCCCCAAGTTGGCGGCGTATATAAGTCTTGAAATGGCGCTGCCATTAAGCCTTTAACGATGAGAACCAAGGACGCAATGCTGATTAGACTGAATAGAATTTTATAAACGTTTGGCCCTGTTTTGGAGGTGAAACCTTGTTTAAGGTGAGGAAACGAAGGAATGAGATGACAGGCAATAAAAAGCGTTAAACCAATGAATAGTAATTCCATGATAGATTTCCTCAAAGGGCAGGGGGTACAGCTTGGTATTTATTGTTATAGTAACGTGCCTAGTGTGTAAATTGGCTGCCGCATAACCATACCATATAAAAATCAATCAAAATAAGCAGCTTCCAACTTTAATTTGTTAAGAGCGATTCAGGTATGGCTGTAAAAACTCCTGCACTTCGTCTGCGAAAGCCCCCTCCACAACATTAATACCAGACTGCCTGAGAAGTGATATGCCCCTGCCATTGTTCCTAGGGTCAGGGTCGGTGATAGCAACAAAGACGGTGTTAACTTGTTTCTCGATAAGTGCTTCTGCGCATGATGGTGTTCTACCGTGAAAAGAGCAGGGCTCAAGGGTGACGAATACAAAAAGAGGAGAGCTATTGGGGGAAAGTTTTGCAAGAGCTGCTGCTTCTGCGTGATATTGTCCAGGCGAGAGGGTGTGTGATTTTGTGACGTTATTACGGTCATCGACAATAACACAGCCAACCGGAGGGTTCGGTAAACAATTGGGGAGCGCTTGTTTGGATTCTTTTAGAGCGAGGGACATATAGTATTGTGCTTGCTGTATATCCATCGCTCGCTCCTCAATCTTCGACTTGAGATTTCGGCCTTAAATACCTAATTTTTTCAGTATATTGTCTACTTCAGTTTTTATTCTTTTTTCCCACTTTGGCTTCTCGTCGGCGAGCAATTGCTCTAAAGGTATCTTGATGGGAATTTGTAAACCTTGACAGTTGAGCATAGCTTCAGGAATTGGCACATTGATTATTATATTCGACTCAACGAGGTCTTTATCAAACTGTGGAGTGATTATTAAGGCGCTCGTTGTGTTGAATTGACCCTTACAATCCATCTTTAACAAACTGCCAAAAATTTCCTTTTCGGCTTTGCCGCTTAGCGCAACATGAATAGGCAGCTCTCCGTTGAGGGTGTTGCTGTTGCTTTTAAATACTCCCTGCCCAGCTTTGCTTATCTTTAAGGTATAGACACCATAGTCCCAGGGGATATCAGCTTTATCATAAAGTACATCGGGTAAGTTCTTTTCGAGTGTTCGCGTAACAAGCTGATCAACAACGGATGAAGCCGCTAGGACATTATTACTTGAAACCAAGGATAAGACTGAGCAGGCGATAAAGAGTAATGGACGCATAATGATGACTTCTGTTTATTGTTTATTAATAGTTGTTCGTAAGATACTTCAAATAATACTACGGCCTTCTGTATTGAGGAGCTGTCATTAGACATCGAATACGCTTAACGGCGCCAAAAGCTAGGAGAGAGCAATACTAATAGCGTAAATATTTCTAAGCGACCTAATAGCATCGCAAAACAGAGAATCCACTTAGCTGGGCTATTGATGTCGGTATAGTTAAGTGCAACGTCTCCCATGCCTGGGCCTAAATTGGTAATGCAGGCGCCGACAGCTGTCACCGAGGTTAGAAAGTCCAAGCCAGTGGCCATGAGTAAAATAAACATAACCATATAAGAAATAATAAAAACGGCAAAAAACCCCCAGACGGCTTCAACGACTCGGTCAGATACTGATGTTTGGCCAAGTTTTATCGGGATGACAGCGTTGGGGTTTATTAAACGTTTTATTTCTCGAAGGCCCTGCTTGCAAATCAGTAAGACGCGAATGACTTTCATGCCGCCACCGGTAGAGCCAGCGCAGCCTCCCATAAATGCAAATAGGAAAAGAAAAAATGGTAAGAAGCCAGGCCATATTGAAAAATCAGCGGTGCCAAAACCAGTGGTGGTCAATATAGATACAAATTCAAAGCTGCCATGAATAGCGCTGGTGACCCAATCGTAGGTATCTGTATATGAAAGATAGGCGATAGTGATTGGGATTCCGATCCCGATACAGCTAATGTAAAATTTAAATTCAGGGTCTTGCCAGTAATGACTAATAGTATTGTTACGACTGGTATAAAAATGGAGCGCAAAGTTAACGCCCGACAAGATCATAAAAATAATACAAACAAGGAAAATAAGAGGGCTGTCAAAATGTCCCATGCTGGCGTCGTGGGTTGAAAACCCACCGATGGCCACGGTTGAGAATGCATGGCCTATGGCATCGAACAAGCTCATGCCTGCTGCCCAATACGATAAAAAGCAGGTAACAGTAAGGGTGCAGTAAATTAAAAATAGTGCCTTTGCAGTTTCGGTGATACGAGGGGTAAGTTTTGAGTCTTTAACCGGCCCAGGTGTTTCTGCTCGGTACAGCTGCATGCCACCAATACCCAGCATAGGGAGGATCGCTACGGCGATAACGATAATACCAATTCCACCTAACCATTGGAGCTGCTGGCGATAATATAGAATAGAATGGGGTAGGTCATCGAGGCCGGTAATGACAGTTGCCCCTGTAGTTGTTAAGCCCGAGAGTGATTCGAACATCGCGTCAGTAAAATTTAAACCAGGGGCTTCAGAGAATATAAATGGAAGACTACCCGCAACGCCGAGAACAACCCAAAATAAAACAGTAATTAAAAACCCGTCGCGGGTTCGTAAATCGTGTTTAGTTTTATTACTCGGTAGCCATACACAAAGGCCGGAGGTAAAAATAAGCGCCAGTGCACTTAAAAACGCCACTAAAGTGTTATCGTTATAGTATAGCGATACACCAATAGGCGGCAGCAATGTCATGCTGAAAAGCATGAGCAAAATACCTAATACTCTAAAGATAACGGAAAAGTGCATTGCGTATTAGTTCGCCTTAAAAGAACGAGTTCTCTGCTTGAAACAAGTATTCGATATCGCGGGTGTGTTTTTTGTTAACCAAAAACAAAATCACATGATCGCCATCTTCAACTACTACGTGGTCGTGGGCAATTAATACTTCGCTGCCACGTTTGTTTTCTCGTACGATTGCGCCAATCGTCGCGCCATCGGGTAAATCGATGTCTTCAATAGCTTTGCCTACCACGCCTGAGTTTTCGGGTTTACCGTGGGCGATAATTTCAATTGCCTCGGCTGCCCCCCGGCGCAGTGAGTACACATTAACGGTATCACCTTGGCGAACATGCGTAAGCAAACTACCTAGAGTTGCCTGTTGCGGGGAGATGGCAATATCAATGTCTCCGCCCTGCACTAAATCGACATACGCGGGGTTACTAATAAGGGCCATAACTTTACGGGCGCCTAAACGTTTGGCCAGCATCGATGACATTATGTTGGCTTCATCGTCATTGGTTACCGCCAAGAATACATCGGTATTTTCAATGTTCTCCTCTAACAGCATCTCTTGATCAGAAGCGGAGCCATGTAAAACGATGGTGCGCTGAAGCTGCTCGGATAAAAATTGGCAACGTTCAGAGTGGTATTCGATGACCTTTACCGCATAGCGGCTCTCGAGCCGCTTAGCTAAGCGATAACCGATATTACCTCCACCGGCTACAATGATGCGTTTGTAGTGAGTTTCCAGTCGGCGTAACTCACTCATGACGGCTCGAATATTAGCCTTTGCCGCAATGAAGAAAACTTCGTCATCTGCCTCAATAACTGTCGAGCCCTCAGGTGTGAGAGCTTGACCGCGACGATAAATCGCAGCTACTCGAGTATCAATAGACGGCATATGTTGGCGTAAAAACCGGAGCTCTTGCCCAACTAATGGGCCACCATGATAGGCTTTGACGGCTACCAACTGCACCTTGCCATCGGCAAAGTCGACAACTTGAAGTGCGCCTGGATGCTCGATTAAACGAAAGATATAGTTGGAGACCAGCTGCTCGGGGCTGATGAGCACATCAATAGGGATGTTATCGTCGTTAAAGAGCTCTGGTTTGTTCAAGTAAGACTGTGCACGAATTCGAGCGATCTTTTTCTTAGTCTTAAATAGGCTATAAGCAATCTGGCAGGCCGCCATATTGATCTCGTCGTTATTGGTGACAGCAACCAACATATCAGCATCTTCTATGCCCGCCCTGATTAACACATCAGGATGACAGGCGTGACCGGTTACAACGCCAATGTCGATATGGTCACGTAGCTCACGTAAACGGGCCTCGTCTGTATCGACAATCGTAATATCATTGGCCTCGTTAGCGAGGTTGTCGGCTAAAGTACCGCCAACTTGTCCGGCGCCGAGTATTATAATTTTCATAGTATGAACAGCTTAGCGAAGCATTATGTAGGGATACGCTTTTCTTTTTGGCCAATTCTACGCCTATTGTTCTATCTTTTGCACACGCGCGTAATAAAAACCATCATGGCCCTGGGTTTGGGGGAATAGCTGCCTTCCAAAGCTTGTGGCTATGCCCCAGTCTTCGGTAATTATCAGCTCTTGAGCATCACTGTGATTGAGGAGAAACCGTTCAATCTGCAGGTGGTTTTCTTGGGGTAATACTGAGCACGTGGCGTAAACCAAAATGCCGCCGGGCTTAAGACATGCCCATAAACTTTCTAGCAGTTGGCGCTGGATCTCTACCAGCTCCTCAATATTGGCCGGCTTACGTAATAGCTTGATATCCGGATGCCGGCGAATAACACCCGTTGCGGAACAAGGTGCATCCAATAATATACGGTCGTAAGCTTTACCATCCCACCAAGCGTTGGTGTTCCCCGCGTCTTCACAGACTAGTTTGGCCTTGAGCTTTAATCGTTCTAGGTTTTCTTCTACTCGGACCAAACGCTTAGCTTCTGTGTCGATGGCCGTTAGATTTAAGTCCTGTTGTGCTTCAAGCAAGTGACAAGTCTTGCCCCCAGGAGCACAGCAGGCATCGAGCGCAAGCTGCCCGTCTTCTAGCTGAAGAAGCTCGCAAGCGAGTTGGGCGGCTTCATCTTGGACGCTGGCCCAACCGTCTGAAAAGTGCGGCAACAAATCGACTGAGCAAGGTTTGACAAGGGTGATTCCCATACGACTGTAAGGTGTTGCGTGTGCATCGATGCCGGCATTGCTTAAGAGCTTGAGGTAGTCCTCTCGGGTGGTAATAGCTTGATTTACCCTTAGTGTAAATGGAGGGTGGTCATTGTTATTGTTCAAAATACTTTCAAAGTGCTCAGGCCAGGCATCTTCAAGCGACTTGTAGAACCACTTTGGGTGGCTTTGGTTCAACCAGGCTTGCTTGCTGTCCAGCTCAATAGGCATTTGGCGCTGATATTCACGCAAGATGGCGTTAACCAGCTTGCTAGCCCATGGCTTTTTAAGTGCTCTACAGGCATCAACACAACTGGCGACAGCGGCATGGGCTGGGACTCGGCTGAATTCCATTTGGTAAGCGCCAATATAAAGCAAAGCCAAAACATCTTGGTCTTTGGCTTTTAATGGTGTGCTCAGCAAGGGCTGCAAGCCGGCGTTTAAGCGGTGAAAATAGCGCATGCTGCCATAGCAAAGGTCTTGTAACAGACCTTTGTCCTGGGGCTTCACTTGCTTGAGCAGTGGCGGTAACGCACTGGCGAGAGAGCCCTGTTGTCGGAACAACTGGGAAATCGCTAGGGCTGCCGCAGCGCGGGTATCTTTGGCCAATGGCTTTCCTTAAGCTAGGTTTTGGCCGGCGAGGAACAAATCCGCACGGCCGTTTAATAAGTCTTTAACCGACATCGGCTTTTTACCTGGGAGCTGAAGTTTGGTAATCAGCAGGCTGCTGTTTGAGGCGCAGGCAATGTTCAAACCCTCAGCATCAAAGCTGATTACTTGACCTGGGGTAAAAGGAGAAGGCGAGGAAGATTCCGTCGGCTTAGCTTCCCAAACCCTTAAACGTTGCTCTTTGCCTTTTTCAATATAACCACAATGGGCTACAGGGAAGGGGTTATAGGTTCTGACTAAGCGAGATAGGCTATCAGCATCTCGATTCCAATCGATGGCTGCATCGGCTTTGTTGAATTTATGGGCATAACAGACCCCGTCAGTTGGCTGAACCTCGGGCTGAGTAGTGCCTTGCTCAATTTGAGTTAGAGCACAGAGCAGGGCGGGGCCACCAATACCCAGTAGTTTATCGTGCAAACTACCACCGGATTCATCAGCATTGATGGAGCAAGGTTTGATGACTAACATGTCGCCGGTATCGAGTCCTGCGTCCATCTGCATAATCGTCACACCGGTTTGGGTATCTCCAGCTTCAATACAACGTTGAATCGGAGCCGCACCGCGCCAACGAGGTAACAATGAAGCATGAACGTTGATGCACCCGAATTTTGGCGTATCCAATATGACCTGGGGCAACAGCAAACCATAGGCAACTACGACCATTAGGTCGGCGTTTAAATCAGCTAAGGTCTGTTGCTCACAGTGCTCTTTAAAATTTATAGGTTGAAATACCGGTAGTGCATGCTGTATTGCGAGCTGCTTTACGGGGCTTGCCTGTAAGCTTTTACCTCGGTTAGCAGGGCGGTCAGGTTGGCTGTATACGCCGACAATGTCGTGTTCGCTATCAATTAAACACTGCAAGTGGTGAGCAGCAAAATCCGGAGTACCGGCAAAAACAATTCTTAAGGGCATTGTTTATCCTTAGAGGAGTCGCTAGTCGCGACATTTATCCTTAGAGCAACCGCTTAGTCGCGGCACTCATTCTTAGGATAATCGCTTAGTCGAGGCATTTATCTTCAGAGCAGCCGCTTAGTCGCGGTTACGGTGCTGCTTTTCAAGCTTTTTACGAATGCGAGTCCGCTTCATATTGGATAGGTAATCGACAAACAATTTACCATTCAAGTGATCCAGCTCGTGTTGTACGCACACCGCCAAAAGACCTTGCGGCTCTAAGCTAAATGTTTTTCCGTCTCGGTCTAGAGCAGTAACGCGGATCTTATCGGGCCTCTCGACGGTTTCATAAAACCCAGGTACCGACAAGCAGCCTTCGTCATATTCATGAACTTGCTCATCATCAAGAACTTCGACTTCTGGGTTTATAAAAACCTGCGGTTCATCTTGTTCTTCGCTGACATCGATAACAACAATACGCTTGTGAACGTTGATTTGCGTTGCCGCCAGGCCGATACCTGGGGCGTCGTACATCGTTTCAAACATATCGTCGATAAGCTTGCGTGTGTTGTCGTTTACATCATCAACGGCTAAAGCTGTTGTGCGTAATCGTGGGTCGGGGAATTCTAAAATTTCTAATATAGCCATAAGTGGATTTTTAGCGCCTGTGACAAACTTCTAGTAAAAACATAAGGTGCGCTGCTAACATTATGATCAAATTACAATTATTGGATACATAAACGGCGCCTTTTGCCTGCCGCAGTCGTTGCTAAGATGCTATATTAAAGGCGTCGTAACAAACTGGCTGGGAATGCAGGCTATTTGGCAGCTATTATAACGGGATTCTGTCGAAGGGCCGACTACAAAGGGTATTTTCTATGAAAAAAACACTGCTGGCAGCAATGGTAGGGATGTCAGCCTTGTGGATCTCCACGAGTGCATTGGCGGAAGAACCACGCCTTAAGAATAGTCATCCGGATACTTATTCGGTTGTTAAGGGCGATACGCTGTGGGATATATCTGGACGATTCTTGGAAAACCCTTGGATGTGGCCCGAAATTTGGCATGCAAATGATCAAATTGCTAACCCCCATTTGATATTTCCTGGTGACAGGATCCGTTTAGTTTATCTAAATGGTAAGCCTAGGATCACGATCGATCGCGGTGATGCAGGCCGAACCTATAAAGCTAAGCTTGGGCCAAAAATTCATATCGTCCCGCAAGAAGAGGCAATTACGACGATTCCTTTAGACAGGATTAACGCTTTCCTATCTCGTAGCAGAGTGGTTGACGCGGTTGATCTGGAAACCGCGCCTTATGTGTTGGCTGGTGGGAAGGAACATCTCGTTACTGGTGCGGGCGATTACCTTTATGCCCGTGGCGATTTCCCCGAGGATGTTACCGCTTATGGGGTTTACCGCAAAGGCGAAGTCTATATCGACCCAATAACGAAGGAGCCTCTTGGTGTTCAAGCTATCGACATAGGGAGCATCAAGCAGAGGGCCCATGAGCGTGATATCGGCACCTTTAACGTATTGCGTACGACTCAAGAAGTTCGCTTGGGCGACCGCTTATTGGAAACCGTAGAACGCTCAATAGATTCGACGTTTTTCCCCTCGGCACCAGAAGATGATGTTAAGGCTGAGATCATAGGGGTAGAAGGCGGCGTGAACCAGGTGGGTAAGCTCGACGTAGTGGCTATTAATTTAGGTTCTCGTGAAAATATTCAAATTGGTAATGTATTGCGAATCTACAAAAATGGCGGTACGACTCGCGATCGAGTTACCAACGAAATGATATTGCTGCCGGATGAGAAAGCTGGGTTGTTGATGGTGTTTAGCATCTTTGAAAAGATGTCCTATGGCATTGTTCTCGAGGCTGATCAGCCCTTAAGAACAGGGGACCGGCTGCGACGTCCTTAGGCAAAAGCTTTGCTCAATAAGTTTTAAAAAGCCCGGCAATTTCTAGCCGGGCTTTTTTATGCCTAGCGTTTGAATACAGCTCTCTTGGTATATTCAGGGTGTGTAAAAGCCCTTTGTTCAGTTTCGGTTCATTTTCGGAGAGCTAATCGAAAGTTTCTTAGTCAGCGATTCTAAATATCCCTCTATATCCTTCAAAACCCTGAGTCTTGTGCTAAGTTTAATTGATAAGGTTAAATTTTCAGGTAGTTAGATGAGTTCTGCTTTCGATATTATTACAGCATTGGACAAAAGCCCAACTTCGCAAGTTTTTAAGGCTAGGCGTAAGTCCGATAATCGAGATGTGATTTTAAAACCAGCAGAAAAAACTACACCGGAGCAGACTAGTGTGTCCTGCGAATATGAATTGGCTAAACGTATTAATTCAAAATTTATTGTGCAGCCTCTAATGTGGGTTTCATTGATGAGCGAGAAGCTTTGATTATCGACGATGATAATATGTCCTGCCTAGAGGAATTAATCCCTAGACAAGGATTTTCTATTGCTGACTTTATTAGTTTAAGCCTAAGTATTTGCCATGCCCTTGAAGATTTACACGCACGCAATGTTGTTCATAGAAATATTAGCCCGAGTAACCTTATTTCGAATAAGGAACTGAACTCTATTAAATTGATAGATTTTAAATATGCGGCAGAAGTCGGTATAGAAATTGTTGAGTTTACGACCACAAGAAAAATATTAGGAACACTAAATTATATTTCCCCAGAGCTCACAGGGCGTTTTTATCGAGTGGCTGACCATAGGGTGGACCTTTATTCCTTGGGCGCTACCCTTTTTGAAATGGCTACTGGTAAGCCACCATTTAAAGCGGCATGTGAAGAGGATTTAATCCAACATCATATCGAAACTATCGCGCCAAAAATATCAGACAAAAACGAGTCTTACCCTGTTTGTATATCGGAAATCGTTTCGCATTTGTTAGAAAAGGAGCCCCAATCTCGCTATCAAACAATTTATCAGGTGAGGCAGGATTTAGAAAAAGTTAAAGCGGTTTATGACGTTGAAAAATCATTTAAAAACTATCAGTTTACTTTACCGATAAACTTATCTGAGACATTACTGAATTGTGTTGTTTATGGCCGGGACAAAGAAACTAGAGCCCTACGCCTGGCCTGGGAGCGTTGTCCAGCTCACGCCCACACAGTTTGTATTTATGGATCAGGAGGAATGGGCAAGTCAGCTCTAATTAAAACCCTCTACCCTGAAGTCAACCGTAATCATGGGGTTTTAGCTTCCGGGTATTTTGATCAGTATATAAAACAAGAGCCCTATGGCGCTATTACAAAAATATTGAACCAGCTCTTGGATCAGTTGCTTAATGGGCGGTATGAAAACCTGGCTTGGGCGGAATTATTTTCATCTAGTTTTGGGAATAAGGCAGGCATAATATCGTCGTTGGTTCCGTTGTTTAAGAAATTACTACAAGAAAGCGGCAGTTTACTTGAATTAAAAGATGACCTTTCACCAAAATCAATTTCTTTGTTGATAAACGACATGTTTTCGACGATATGTGAACAGGGGATATCTGTTGCTTTGGTGTTTGAAAATCTACAATGGGCCGATGAAGACAGCCTTGTACTAATTAATAGTATTATTGAAAGACAACATAAAAATTTACTGTTGGTTTTATCAGCACGACAATGCGATAGTCAAAGCTCAGCACAAAGTGTTTTTGATACAGCGATGGCCTATAAAAATGGTTTGACAACTATAAACTTAGAGCCGTTAAGTATTACTTCAATGGATCACTGGTTGAGTGATCGTTTGAATATGACGGTTAATGAAAAAGCAAAATTAATCGGACAGTTATTACTTCACAGCCGGGGTAATCCTTTGGCTATAAGCTATTCATTGAATAGCTTGATTGAAGACACGACTCAAACATTTCTAAGTGGTGAAGAGTTTATCGTTAATGATAGTGTGCTTGATAAATTATCGGATAGTGGTGCTTACGAACAAGTTTCTAGAAAAGTTCAAAACATAAATATAGATTTATTTAACACACTATGTAGTTTATCGGTCTTGGCTTACACCTTCAAAATAGATGATGTTGTTTTATTATATGATAATGATCGTAGCCATGAAGAGGTAGCGTCATCACTGATGGCCCTGTGTAAACATCATTTACTTATTCGCAGTGGCAGTGAATTTAGGTTTTCTAATAATTATGTTCAGTTGGCGGCTAAGAATTTTTTGCAACCACAACAAGCATTAGCGCTGAATAGAGCTGCCTCGGATAAGCTAATCAAGGAATATATCCCAGAATTACCTTTTTCTTTAGCCCGAGCTATTGGCTTCTTAAATTGTACTACCGAATCAATGACTGATGTGGAGCTGTTGGCAGCGAGCCGATTTAATCATAACTTAGCCCTGTCGTATCGGCCTTTTGGTGCGTACCAAAGCGCTGAAGATCATCTTCGAATTGCTACTGAACTCTATGAGTCTATATCAGATGCTAGTACTCAAGATGAGATGTTCGAATCGCGACTAAATTGTGATTACGCTGAAGTACTTGCTCTTAATGGCCGATTGAATGAAGCTGAAAGTCAATTTTCAATGTTGATTGATAATTGTGACGATATAAATATTCAAGCGAGAGTGTTGAAGCAATACAACCGTATCTTATTGAAAAACAGTCGAAACCTACAACTTCAATTAGGGCAACAACGACAAGAAATTACAAATAATCGCCAGGAATTGAGTTTTGTAAAAGATAAATTGTCTGATAGCCAGGTAATACTCAGAGACTCAGAAAAAATGGCCGCACTTGGCAATCTAGTTGCGGGAGTAACCCATGAAATTAATACTCCAATCGGTATTTGTATCACCGGAATGACGCATTTTATAGATAAGACAAAACAGATAAAGCGCGATTATTACGCACAATCTATGAGGCAGGAAGATCTAGAGAAGTATTTTGATTCGTCCTATAGAGCTGCGGAAATAACATTTAAAAATTTACTTAGAGCAACTGATCTTATTCGTAGCTTTAAAAAGATATCAGCCGATCAATCGACAGGACTTGAGCGCCGTTTCGATTTTTTGGAGTATATTCGTGAAGTACTTGTTAGCTTGAGTAGTCAGTACCGAAAGAGGAATATTTCAGTAAATTTGGTGGACCGAGAAGATTTTCAAATAAAATCACATCCAGGTTGGTTTTCTCAGATACTAACGAATATGATTATGAACTCGTTGATTCACGCTTATGACGACGTTGATTCAGGGACTATTGGTATAGATGCTTGGCTTGATGATGACTTTTTAATTATCCAATATCAAGATGACGGTAAGGGAATCGAAAAAGACAAACAAGATAAAATATTTGATGCTTTTTACACCACTAATTCCGATGGCGGTGGCACTGGTCTAGGCTTGAGTGTGATTAGTGATATAGTCAAAGAAAGCTTAGGTGGCGAGTTACTCTGTGAGAGTGAGCTTGGGCATGGTGTTAAGTTTACTATGTCGATACCTCGGGAGAATGTAGAGTTAAGTAGAAAGGTTTAAATGTCACCAGGTTTTACTCCCATAAAAAAGCCGCTATAAACTTAGTTTGTAGCGGCTTTTTTATGGGAGTAAATCTTACTGGTTGTTGGTATATATATCGAGGATGTCATCTAGGTTTTCAAATAATGAATCGACAACGGCAGGGTCAAATTGTTTCCCGCGCTCCTCCTTGATTAGGTTCAGGGTGTCCTCTACTGACCAAGGTTCCTTGTAGCTACGCTTACTCAACAGTGCATCAAAAACATCCGCCACAGCGGTAATTCTGGCCTCTAGAGGAATGGCTTCCCCCGAAATGTTACGTGGATAACCACCACCTTCCCAACGTTCATGGTGACCACCGGCGAGGTTTGCAGCTGTTCGAATGATTTCTAAGTCAGAACCAGAAAGCATTTCTTCGCCAACAATGGCGTGTTGCTTCATTATTTCCCACTCTTGAGCGTCGAGCTTACCTTCTTTATGAAGGATTGCATCTGGACAGGCAATTTTTCCAATATCATGCAGCGGAGAGGCAATTTTAATAATAGTGGCTTTAGCTGCCGACATGCCGCAACCCAGTGCCAATAACTCTGACATCAAGGCTACACGTTTCACATGGTTGCCAGATTCTTTCGAGCGGTTCTCAATGGCCTCACCTAGACGATAGGCGATTTCTTTTTGAGTCCGTTCAGTTTGAGCTTGTAAGGACAAGTTTTCATAAGCAATGTTTACATTGCTTATGAAAAGATTCAGTAGGGAATATTGGTTCTTATTTTCACTGTTATACGACATATTGTTGAGCAGTAAAACAGTAGCATCTGAAAATGGGCAGCGTAGAATAATAGCCAATTTATTATTGGGTAGGTTTACGATACGCTCATCAGTTGCTAATAATTTTTCAATTGTGGTGCCAAATTCCGTCTGAACATCAATATCGGTACAGCCGCTGTAGCAACCGGTCGCCGCGACGACTTCAAATTCACTGCCGTTTTTCTGAATTGCGACAGAATTGTCTTCGATGACAAGGTTAACGCTGCGCTCAATTTTACTGAGAGAGAAGATTTGCTCTAGAACACCTTCAACAAATAGCCCTAAGGAGCGTTTTCCAAAGATATCACCGGTAGACTCAATAACTTTCTTCATGCCCTGTTCGTGGGCCATGAGGGAGCGAATATCTTGATACGAGCGGAGTGAACTACAAGTAACGGTATAAAGCTTATTTGCAGTTAGCTCAGACTTCTCTTTATAGCCGTTAATATCATAGTCACGTACTACTTGGCGCTCGGGGGCATCCCCAGGCTGGCCAGTACGTAAGACGATCCTAACGCTATTGTTCTTGAGCTCTTCACGAATCCATACGACCAGTAACAGACCGGCGTCACGGGACTCCATGACTACATCTAAGAGAATCAGACCAATGTCTTCTTCTTCTTGCAGTAAAGTTTTGGCTTCTGCTGCTGAATTCGCATGCAAAAGCTCAATACCTCGGCTTTGGTACTCAAAGTCACTTAAGGCAAGTTCGGTAATAGTATGAATATCTGGTTCATCATCTACTACTAGAACCTTCCATGGGTTTCCTTGATTCTGTACTGGCTCAAAGCTTGATTTCTCATTACTTAAAAAACTATATTCGGGCATTAGAGCATCCTTAACGACATCTCTTTTTATACTAGACGACAAATATTAAACTCGCACCTTTGGATGAGCTTTTTTGTTGTCGTTTGGTCGTAAAATCAAAACATCTGTGAGTCTGACAATATTCAAAGCGTAAATTAGGTGCTTTTGTCAGTAGTCTCGTACTAAAAACTCACTAAGATGGTTGATACTATTCTACTGATACTATCCTAACGACTCAATTTATCCTCGTTATTTTTTGTTCTGATTGGGGTAAATGCAAAACTGGTACTTTAAATGGATATAGATGACGAAGGAATGTCGATTCTAACGGTGCTAAACCTTAAAGGTTTGGGTGCCGGGAGGTTTTGGAAGCTAAAGGACGCATTCGGTAGTGCGGCAGCCGTGTTGTCCAAGCCCTATGATGTCTTAAGTAAAATTGTGGGTCCTAAAGCTGCAGGGGAAATCCAGCAATATCAAAGCCAGGGGCAAAACTCAGCAGTTTATCAGTTAATTAACAAAGAGTTAGAGGCTCTAGATGGCCTAAATGCAAGGCTGCTTTTTCATTATGAAGATTTGTATCCTCCGTTATTGAGGCAAATTGATTCAGCACCTCCGGTTCTGTATGTGCGCGGGGAGGTAAAAGCGTTGTCGCTTCCTCAGGTGGCTGTTGTTGGCAGTCGTAATGCCACGCCCGCGGGTTTGGAGAATGCTTGGCTGTTTTCTCGTGAATTAGCAAAAAGCGGCATAGCGATTAATAGTGGCTTAGCTTTAGGGATAGATGGGGCTGCACACAAGGGTGCTTTAGATGTTGATGGCATCACGGTTGCTGTATTAGGCACCGGAGTGGATCGTATTTACCCGCGTGGCCATCAGGCATTAGCGGAGCAAATAGTTGCGAATGGAGGAGCCATGGTCAGTGAGTACTCTATGGGGACCCAGCCGCATGCGGGAAACTTTCCTCGTCGTAATCGAGTGATCACAGGACTTTCGATGGGTACCTTGGTTGTGGAAGCCGCAATAAGAAGCGGCTCTTTAATTAGCGCTAGGCTAGCATTGGAACAGGACCGAGAAGTTTATGCTATTCCAGGTTCCATACACAGCCCCGTCAGTCGAGGTTGCCATGCGTTGATAAAACAAGGCGCGCATCTAGTCGAGTCAGCGGCAGATATAATAAACCAACTACAGGGCCCTTTGGCGTATCAGGCAGAATTGGCGTTTACCGACGAAGCCCAAGAACCCAAAGATGAATTGGCCGGCGTCTCGGAGAGCGGCGTTAAGGTCATCTTGGCAATGGGGTTTGATTTTTGCAATTTAGATCAATTAAGCCTGACAACGAACATGGGGATTGGCGAAATTTCGGCCGAATTATTACAGCTTGAGCTCAAAGGTTTTGTTGTGCAGGTTGATGGGCGTTATCAACGTGTCACAGGGCTGAATAAAAACACTTGAGCCGCAAACCAAGATTCGGTATTGTTGCCCGCTTTTCGCACAAGAGTATAGATTAATGAGCAAGCCCTTCGTTGCTATTTTAATGGGATCCGATTCGGATTTACCGATCATGGAAACCTGTTTTGATACCCTGGATAAACTAGGTGTTCCTTTTGAAGCCAAAGTGAGTTCTGCTCACCGCACGCCTGATGTCACTCACGCTTATGTTAAAGATGCGGATGCTCGTGGTGCTCGTGCATTTATTTGTGCTGCCGGCATGGCGGCACATTTAGCAGGGGCTGTTTCTGCTAATACTTTACGTCCCGTAATAGGCGTTCCAATTAACTCATCACTAGATGGCTTGGATGCGTTACTCGCAACCGTTCAGATGCCTGGCGGCATACCGGTGGCAACTGTGGCAATCGGTAAAGCTGGTGCAAAAAATGCTGCTTACCTAGCGGCGCAAATTTTGGCCGTAAGCGACGATAGCTTACATCAGCGTTTGTTGGCCGAGCGACAGGCTAATGCTGAAGCTGTTGTAGCTAAAGATGCTGCTTTGCAAGAAAAGCTTGCACAACGATAAGCTAGCCCATGAAGTGGGAGCATAACCCCAAGGTTCGTAGACTTGCCAAGCAAATGCGGGCCGGAGGGGTGTGTGCTTACCCGACCGAGGCGGTTTGGGGCTTAGGTTGTGACCCCTTCAACCTCTCAGCTGTCTCTCGCATCCTCGCGCTTAAGCAGCGATCAATGTCCAAGGGGCTTATCCTTGTGGCGGCCGATATTCAACAGTTTGAACCCTTCCTTTCTGAGCTATCGACCCCGCAATACCAATTGTTATTGGATTCTTGGCCGGGCCCAAATACTTGGTTAGTACCTGACAATGGTGTAAGTCCCCCGTGGGTGCGAGGGCATTTTGACTCGATTGCATTGAGAGTGAGTGCTCACCCAATGGTTCAGGGTTTATGTCGAGCATTCGGTGGCCCGATAGTATCGACTTCAGCAAACCCCCAAGGGCTAAGCCCTGCAACCAGCGTTATGGCTGTGAATCGGTACTTTAATGGAATGTTGGAAGGTATAGCGCCAGGCTTGGTTGATAGAGCCGCTAAGCCATCGACAATTCGAGATCTTCAAACTGGCGCGGTTATCCGCGGCTGAACCTTCTTTCAATTTGGCCCGAACCGTTCAGGGCTCGGCTTATGCCTTCTTTTAATATTCACCAAAACCTTCATCTACTGTATTTACCGATAGACCCAGCCACTTCGCACTTTTGACCAGCACACAGCACAAGCCTTTGGTACTATTACTGTTTTACTCTAAATAAGCGAAGCATCATGAGCCAAGTCGATAAAGCGGCTGTAAAAAGCTACCTCTTAGATTTGCAGGACCGTATCTGCGCCCAGCTGGAACAAGCTGATGGCCGCGGTAAATTCAAACACGATAGCTGGGTCCGGGAAGAGGGTGGTGGTGGCCAGTCTCGGGTTATGACTGAAGGGCTTGTCATCGAGAAGGGTGGAGTTAATTTTTCCCATGTAATGGGGAAGGAGATGCCGGCCTCAGCAACCGCACACCGGCCTGAGTTAGCGGGTCGGTCATTCGAAGCGATGGGAGTTTCGTTGGTAATCCACCCCAATAACCCTTATATCCCTACGAGTCATGCCAATGTTCGGTTCTTTATTGCAGAGCAAGAAGGTGAGGATCCTGTGTGGTGGTTTGGAGGAGGTTATGATTTGACTCCTTATTACGGAAACGAGGAAGATTGCCGCCATTGGCATCAAACTGCTAAAGAGGCCTGCCAACCATTTGGGGATCATGTTTATAGCGATTATAAAAAATGGTGCGATGAATACTTTTATTTAAAACACCGTGAAGAGCCCCGAGGGGTTGGTGGTTTATTTTTCGATGACCTGAATGAGCTTGGTTTTGAGAAGAGTTTTGCGTTGATGCAGTCCGTTGGTGACAGCTATACCAAAGCTTATTGCCCGATTGTAGAGCGCCGTAAAGACCAGAAATTTGGGGATCGAGAAAAACAATTCCAATTGTACCGACGAGGTCGGTATGTTGAGTTTAACTTGGTTTGGGATCGGGGGACTTTATTCGGATTACAAACTGGTGGGCGGACTGAGTCGATCTTGATGTCTTTACCTCCCTTGGTTCGTTGGGAGTATGATTATCAGGCCGAAGCTGGCTCGGCTGAATCAGAGTTGACGGATAAATATCTACAGCCCCAAGACTGGGTGTAGACATAGTCCCCGGCTGGCGCAGATATATCTGCGTAGAGCCTTTTAGAATCAAGGAGATAGATTTGCTGAACAAGAGCCTGGATCAATATGCGGTTATTGGTAACCCTATTGGCCATTCAAAATCCCCGAATATACATCGACAGTTCGCTAAGCAAACGAAGCAAAACTTAGAGTACACAGCTCAGTGTGCGCCTTTGGATGACTTCGCGGCTTATATGGATAAATTTTTTAGCAACGGTGGAAAGGGGGCGAATATCACAGTGCCTTTTAAGCTTGAGGCTATGGTGTATGCCAGCAGGCTTACACCGCGAGCCGAAAGAGCTGGCGCTGTAAACACCTTAGTGTTGCAAGATGACGGGACAGTACTTGGAGAAACCACCGATGGCTTGGGAATGTGTCAGGATATCCAAGCTAATTTAGGCTGGTCAATATCAGGTAAGAGAGTTTTGATTTTGGGGGCGGGCGGCGCTGTTCGTGGTGTTATTGAGCCAATCTTGGAGCAAGCACCAGCAGGGTTGACTATCGCTAACCGTACCGTGGAAAAAGCTCAATCGTTATCCAGAGAGTTTGAGTCACAAGGACTTATTCAGGCATGTGGCTTTGAAAATCTGGTGGGGCAAAGTTTTGACTTGGTTATCAACGGGACATCGGCAAGTTTGGCTGGTGACTTACCTCCGCTGCCGGTCGGGGTCTTGGCCAAAGGCGCACGCTGCTATGACATGATGTATGGAGCAGAGCCTACTGTCTTTATGGCTTGGGCTAGATCCCAGGGAGCAGCCGGCATTAGTGATGGCCTAGGTATGTTGGTCGAACAAGCCGCGGAGTCGTTTGTGATATGGCGAGGTTGCCGGCCTCAGACCGACTCAGTAATGGCGATGCTTAGAGACGAGCTGAGGTCTTAGTTTAATGTTTTTGAATCCAAAGCTAATATATCGCCGTCTTATCAGTACAAGGGCGATAATCGCACCGCAATAGCAACGGGCAGCAGTAGTGAGGCCCGGATTATTAGAGAAAGAGGTAGTCCCCATGAAACCTGCAAAGCTGACGACATTCTTTGCTGCTGCGCTCTTAGCGGTTAGCGCCCTAAGTACAGGCTTTAGCTATGCGGATGGCGAGCCGGAACTCGACTCAGGCGTTCGTAAAGTCATCGTTGTAAAGGATGGTGATGAAAAAACGATAATAGACTTCAATATCAATGAAGGCACAGTCATCGTTAACAAGATGGATGAAGATGGCGAAGAAAAAGAGGAAGTTAACCTCGATCTTGGCGGCTTTATCGGTAAAAACATACTTTCTGAGATTGTTGCCGAACTTGAAGAAGAGGGCGTTAATGTCGACGGTAATATCATCATTACTAAAGGCAGTGATGGTGATGATCAAAAGGCAGTAATAAAGTCGATTATCGTATCCGCGAATACTGAAAGCGAAGATGATTATGAAGAAGACACAGGTTTTGGAGGATCTATGAATACATTTTTTGAAGCAATGACGGCCATTGTAGCCATTATCATGGTATTCGGTATGCCTTTGATGATCGTGGGGCTTGTATTATTTGCGCGCCATAAACGTCAGGCGCTTATTAATGACCGAGTTAATAAAATTCTAGAAAGTGGCCAAGAAATCCCGCCTGGCGTGTTCGACGAAGCTGTTGGCAAAGAGAAGAGCACTTACAGCAAGGGCGTGATGTTAATTGCCATAGGCTTAGGTGTCTTTATATTCCTAGGCTCCCTAGCAGGGTTCAACGTTGGCAGCGTGGGTTTGATTCCCGCTCTAATTGGCCTAGCCCATATTGTTATCTGGAAGACAGATGAGTCGGCTAAAGCCAATACTACACCAGAGAATTCCTAAGACGGTTTACTAGGCTAACTTTGTGATAGAGCTCAGCGATCAACAATTGATTGACCTTGTGTTAAAGGCCGGCAACCAGCGGGCCTTTGCACTATTGGTGAATCGCCATCAATCTGGACTACGGGCGTCTTTACGCCAGTGGTGCCAGAATGACGCGCTGGCTGATGATCTTGCCCAAGAAACGTTTTTAAAAGCTTTTCGTAAGCTGGAGTCTTTCCAGTCTAATGCGAAGCTCAGCACATGGTTGTATAGAATTGCTTACAATACCTTTCTAGATTACAAAAAGATCAAGAAAAACACATTTCACGATACCTTTGGCGATATTGATGATGTCCAGACGGCCCACGCCGGAGAGATGGAGCAGTACCATCAGTCACGGGATTTAAATAAAGCCATGGCAGAGCTGCCTGAGGCACAGAGACAGAGTATAGACCTGTGCTATACTCAGGGCTTCAGCCACAGTGAAGCTGCCGATGTAATGCAATGTCCAGTGGGCTCGGTAAAGTCCCACATTCAGCGGGCTAAGCAGAAACTCAAAAGTGTGTTGAGTATGACAACAACCGCTCAAGCAGCGGGGGAATAGCAGAGTATGAACGATCAAGAATTTGAACTATGGTTAGGCCAAGAGCTTAAAGCCAATACGGCTTATGTTGAAGACAACGGCTTTACCGATCAATTAATGGCGCAACTGCCAGCGAGTGTTGAGCCGCAGCGACAGCCCATTAATAAGCTCGTCCTTTGGGCGACGATTATTAGTAGTGCAATTGTCGCGCTCTTATTGCCCGTCCAGTCAATTCTGCACAGCTTTACCGCCGTATTCTCCCAGCCGCTTGAAAACTGGTTAACGATATTGGGTTTTGGCGTCAGTATGGGCATGGTTTCAATACTTGTCTTGTGGAATGACCGAAGCCGAATATTTGAAGTGTAAGTAATCTAACTTCCCGTGAGCATAAAAACGACTGTATTTTATGCCTCTTCAGCAAAACTTCTCTAACGGCCAATGATACTCATTGGCCGTTGTTCGTTTATAAAGCATAAACCTTTCTAAAGTTGTGAGACCTAACCATGAAGATGATTAAATCTGCATCGCGTATAGCCTTGGCAGTTGCGGGCATCGCGTTCGCGAATGTCGGCCTAGCGGCAATAAGTGAGTCTGAGAAGGCGAATGCTTTTTTCCAGAAGTCCTTTGAAGAATCCCTGGCAAACAAGCCGATTTACCTGACGTATTTGGGCATGAAGAAAAAATATGGTCAGTGGGGGGATATATCCGCAGCTGAAGATGCTCGTGACCTAGCGTTGACCCAAAAACAGTTGGCTGAGCTCAAAACCTTAGATTTTGATAAATTAGGTAAGCAAGAGCAATTGAGCTACCGGCTATTCAAAAGTCAGTCCGAAGATCAAATCTCGGCTTATCAGTTTCGAGATTATGACTACCCTGTAAACCAAATGCATGGTTTACAGTCTGAGTTGCCTTCTCTATTGATTAATATGCATCGAATTAGCGACGTGAGTGATGCGAAGGCTTATATTTCTCGCTTAGAAAAAGTTGTACCGTTGTTTGTTCAGCTTGAAGAGCGAATGAAAACCAGTGAGAAGCTGGGCATCATGCCTCCCAAGTTTGTATTTCCAATGGTGATCAGTGACAGTAAGAACCTTATTGGTGGAAAACCTTTTGATGAGAAGGCCAAAGAGGATAACCCAATTTGGGCGGATTTTAGTAAAAAGGTAATGGCGCTCGAGGTCGACGAAAAAATCAAGGCGCAGTTGTTAGTTGAAGCGAAGGTGGCGTTGATTAATAGTTTCAAGCCCGCCTACCAACAGTTGATTAGTTTTTTGGAAGGCCAGGAGAAGCGTGCAGATAAAAAAGACGGTGTTTGGAAATTTCCTAAAGGCGAAGAATTTTATCAATATCGTTTGAAGAAAATGACCACGACGAATATGAGTGCCGATGAAATTCATAACTTGGGCCTTGCAGAAGTTGTTCGTATCCATGGTTTGATGAAAGAAATAAAAAACAAAGTTGGCTTTAAAGGCAGTCTCGCTGAGTTTTTTGTTTTTATGCGCAGTGACAAACAATTTAAATTACCCAATACCGATGCTGGCCGAAAAGAATACTTGGCTAATGCAGTGGCCGCTATTGATGCTATGAAGTCTCGATTAGATGAGTTATTTATTACCAAGCCAAAAGCGGGATTAGAAGTTAAAAGGGTTGAACCTTTTCGCGAAGCGTCGGCAGGCCGTGCATTCTATCAGCGTCCGTCTTTGGATGGCAGCCGTCCTGGCAGCTACTACGTGAATCTGGGTGATATGAATGAGATGGCAGTCTATGAGCTAGAGGCACTGGCTTATCATGAAGGTATTCCCGGACACCATATGCAGTTAGCGATCGCGCAAGAGCTTAAGGGTATCCCAATGTTTCGCAAGATAGGTGGTTACACTGCTTATACTGAAGGCTGGGGTTTGTATTCGGAAGCATTGCCAAAAGAAATTGGCTTTTACCAAGATCCTTACTCGGACTTTGGTCGTTTATCTATGGAGTTGTGGCGAGCATGTCGTTTAGTGGTTGATACCGGTATCCACTCTCAGAAGTGGACGCGCCAAGAATCCATAGATTATTTACGCAAAAATACCCCAAGCCCAGACCTTGATATCGTTAAAGCCATTGAGCGTTACATTGTTATGCCTGGCCAAGCTACCGCGTATAAAATTGGAATGCTGAAGATTCAAGCCTTAAGAGCCAAAGCCCAAAAGGCATTGGGTGGAAAGTTCGACATTCGCGAATTTCACGATGTAGTGCTACGAAACGGAATGTTGCCTTTGGATGTACTGGAAGAGCAGGTCGATGACTATATAGCCAATAAAAAGGCTTAGTTAAACCTAAGGAACCTCTGATTAAGTCCGGCCCTTTGGGGCATACAGAGCAATGCAGCAGCGGTGTTAATGAATTTCGC
>Ga0105357_10000370_pt1 | contig 23502 bp, 23 predicted proteins | sample GOMGulsemesocosm_4_FD_83660 | JGI IMG/M metagenome (GOLD analysis project Ga0105357, IMG submission 83660) | Methane-oxidizing microbial communities from mesocosms in the Gulf of Mexico - GOM15B Gulf of Mexico | ecosystem: Environmental > Aquatic > Marine > Cold seeps | place: USA: Gulf of...
CAGGTAATATATGGCGGTTTAAATTCTTCCACGAATGTTCAGCGGTTTCTAGCTTTACTTGTGTCTTTTTGAGTTGATACCATTTCTCCGCATAAACACCAAAAGTATTTTCTAATGCGGCCTTTTCATTAGCGGCTTGCTCTACTTTATGTGTTTGGGGATCGATATTTTGTGCAAGTAAACCTCCGGCTTGCTCTCTTTTTTTTCTCACTTCTGCAAGTGTAACTTCAGGGTACTTACCAAAGCTAATGTTTACTCTTTTTTTGGTAAAGGGACGATAATAATTGAATAGCCATAATTTTGAACCATTAGGCTTAACTCGTAGACTAAGTCCCCCACCATCGTTCAGATTGAATTCTTTTTCTTTTGGTTTGGCATGCTTAATCTCTGTATTAGTTAACGGCTTTGTTATTCTTGCCATAAAACACCCCCTTTAGTAACACTAAATTTAGTTACACTGCACCAGTGTTACTATAGATGTTACTATAGATGTTACTAAAAAAGCAGGATTTAATAAAGCCCCTTCGGATTGCCTTGGACACTAAAACGGCTAAAACCATTGATTTTATTGGGGTTAAAGTACGTATTGGATTTTACTGGATATGAAAATGGTGGGCCTTCGCAGACTTGAACTGCGGACCTGCCGATTATGAGTCGGATGCTCTAACCAACTGAGCTAAAGGCCCATTTTCATTTATTGGGGCGTTTTCTATTTTGCTGAACTTATTACGGCTACACTTCAACAAAGCGCGTGCAGTATAAGCATTTTTTATTTTATTGTCACCTACTGAGTAACAATATTTTATCTTTTTTTACTGACAGCTTATTTGTTGAGCAACTGCAATAAAAATAAAAGGTAATCGATAAATTTTTATCACTCTCTATTAAACTTATCATTTGAAAAAGTCGGATAGGATAAAAGCTAACGCTGAACTTGTCCGTTACACATTGAAACAATAACCAAAAAAAAGAGCAAGCTAGAAAACTAACTTACTCTTTATATATTACTTATATCACGTAATAAAAAAGTTTATTTACTCACCATCAAGGAAGCTTTTTAACTGTTCTGAACGAGAAGGGTGTCGTAATTTACGCAGTGCTTTCGCCTCTATTTGACGAATACGCTCACGAGTTACGTCAAACTGCTTACCAACCTCTTCTAACGTATGATCTGTGTTCATGTCGATACCAAAGCGCATTCTTAATACTTTTGCTTCTCGAGCAGTTAAACCAGCAAGCACTTCATGTGTTGCGCCTTTAAGGTTTTCAGCTGTTGCTGAATCAACGGGCAGTTCGCCGCTACCGTCTTCAATAAAGTCACCTAAGTGTGAGTCTTCATCATCACCAATCGGTGTTTCCATTGAAATAGGCTCTTTGGCTATTTTCAATACCTTACGAATTTTATCTTCTGGCATGATCATGCGTTCAGCTAATTCTTCAGGCGTAGGCTCACGTCCCATTTCTTGTAACATTTGACGAGAAACACGATTCAATTTATTGATGGTTTCAATCATATGTACCGGAATACGAATGGTACGCGCTTGGTCGGCAATTGAACGAGTGATTGCTTGGCGTATCCACCACGTTGCATAAGTTGAAAATTTGTAACCACGACGGTACTCAAATTTATCAACGGCTTTCATCAAACCGATATTACCCTCTTGAATTAAATCTAAGAATTGTAACCCACGGTTAGTATATTTTTTCGCAATAGAGATAACTAAACGTAAGTTGGCTTCAACCATTTCTTTCTTAGCACGGCGCGCTTTCGCTTCACCAATTGACATACGACGGTTAATATCTTTGATTCCGTGTATATTTAAGAAGGTTTCTTCTTCAATTATATTTAATTTATAAATACAACGTTCAACATCTAATTCAATACTAGCAAGTTTATCCGAGTAACTGTGTCCTGCGGCTGTTTCTGCCTTATACCAGTTTTTAGACGTTTCATTACCAGGAAAAATTTTAATGAAGGTAGTTTTAGGCATACCCGCACCAACGACACAATGCTTCATGATCAAACGTTCTTGCACGCGTAATCTATCCATAACACTACGCATGTTTTTAACTAGCTTATCAAATAACTTAGGAATTAGGCGAAATTCTTTAAATACTTCAGCAACGGCGTCAATGGCTTCTTGAGCATCGTTATGACCACGGCCTTTTTCGGCGATAATCTTGTTTGCATTTTCATAAGCTTCGCGCAAAGCAGTGAATTTTTCTTTAGCAAGTTCAGGACAAGGGCCAGTATCCTCTTCTTCCTCCTCTTCTTCCTCTTCTTTTTTATTTTTATCTTCATCTGCTAATTCATCTTTAGAAAGCTCAGATCCTACGTGAGTAGCCGCTGCAGGAATATCTTCATCTTCAGCATCGGGATCTAAAAATCCAACAATAATGTCAGTTAAACGAAGTTCTTCCGCTTCAAAATTATCCCACATATCAAGCAAAAAGTTTATTGCCGGCGGATATTCAGAAACACTACGTTGTACTTCTTTAATCCCTTCTTCAATACGTTTGGCGATTACAATTTCGCCTTTACGCGTCAATAACTCAACAGTGCCCATTTCACGCATATACATGCGAACAGGATCTGTTGTACGACCTATTTCGCTTTCTACAGTCGCGAGTGCTTGCGCAGCAGCTTCAGCAGCGTCTTCATCGGTATTCGCTTCGCTCATCATTAACGTATCAGCATCAGGGGCGTTTTCAAAAACTTGAATACCCATGTCGTTGATCATACTAACAATGTCTTCGACTTGGTCTGAGTCGATAATATCTTGAGGAAGATGGTCGTTAACTTGTGCAAACGTTAAATAACCTTGCTCTTTACCTTTGGTTATTAAATCTTTCAATCTAGATTGAGGGGCTGGTTCCATTGACAAGTGTCCACCTATGTTTGGTAATATGGTTTATTCAAACAATATTTTATAAAATTGAATAGCAAAAGCTGCACAAATAAAGCCGGAAATTATAGCGAGTTTTCTGAACTATTTCCAGCATTCAGTTTAACTAAAAAGTACCTACTTTCTTTGTATTAAATACTTTATTTCAATCAAGTATAGTCGTTACGCTACATTAAGCATTGAGTATTGCTTGTAGCTCTTGTTTTTCTTGCTGTGACATATGCCCTGTTCGTGCTTTTTGCAACAAAATTTCGGCACGTTGATCGACAAAATCATTCAGTAATTTTTCAATACTATCAAGAAAAACATCCTGTGCGGCATCGGCTTCCGTATTATGTTGCCAACACATTAATTTTGCCAGTTGTTTACCTTGTTCTGTGTCACGAAAATGTTCCAATAATTGCGCGGTTTTTATGGTCGGGTTTTGCTGACATAACGCTAACAATTGCGTTAGTAAATCAACACCGGGAATAGTTAACGGCTGCAATGCTGAAATATCTCCTAATGAGTTAACTATATGGGGATGCTCTAACAATAATGCAATGGCTAACCTAACTGGTGTGACTTTAGTACTCACTTTAGGCTTTTTTATCATACCTGTATTGGTAACTGTTTTACGAAATTTTGTCAGAAACTTCTCACTGCCCGTACCAAAATTATTAGCAACATCGTTAATGATGCCATCTTTTAATACACTGTCGGGTAGTTTTGCCAGTAAAGGCTTAAATGATTCGACAAAACTGGCTCGCCCTTCTGATGAGCTCATGTCTACTTTATGAATTAACTGTTCAAACAAAAATTTAGATAAAGGCATTGCTTCATCAAGTATTTTTTCAAATGCTTGTTGCCCTTCTTTGCGAATTAACGAATCAGGGTCTTCACCATCAGGTACAAAAACAAACTTTAATGAAAAACCATCACGAATTAATGGCAAAGCATTTTCCATCGCACGCCATGCTGCATCACGCCCTGCTCGGTCACCGTCATAACAACAAATCACTTCTTTAACCGTGCGGAACATGGTTTGTAATTGTTCGGTAGTTGTGGCGGTGCCTAACGAAGCAACCGCATAGTCAACACCGTGCTGAGCTAACGCCACCACATCCATATAACCTTCAACAACCACTAAACGCTTAAGGCTTTTATTCGCTTGTTTAGCTTCATATAAACCATATAATTCGTGGCCTTTATGATAAACACGTGTTTCTGGAGAGTTTAAATATTTTGGCTTTTCATCGCCTAATACACGCCCGCCAAAACCGATTACTCGACCACGTTTATCACGAATAGGAAACATAATGCGACCGCGAAATCGATCATATGGTCGGTTTTTATCTCCTTGAATTGCCATACCTAATTCAACAAGTTGCTGATTAGCTTGGCCATTACGTGAATAAGCTTTCATCATGCCATCCCAAGCATCACTGATATAACCAATACCGAAGCGTTTAACTACTTCACCGCTTAAACCTCTCGCTTTTAAATAGTTAACCGCGACGTCTTTATCACTAGCAACTTTTAATTGCTGTTGATAAAAGTCACTGATTTTATTCATCAAGTCGTAATCATCTTGTTTTTGCTGATAAACTTCCTGCTGTCGACGGTGTTCAGCCGGGCTGGTATTATTTTCTTCTCGAACGACTTCCACACCGCAATGATTAGCTAGCTCTTCTATAGCATCAACAAAATCAAGGCGGTCAAATTCCATTAAAAATGAAATGGCATTACCATGCTCGCCACAGCCAAAACAGTGATAAAATTGCTTATCTTGACTAACGGTAAAAGAAGGCGATTTTTCATTATGAAAAGGACAACAGGCTTGGTGATTTTTACCGGCTTTTTTTAGTGGCACACGCGAATCTACAACGTCAACAATGTCGGCACGCGCAAGTAGATCATCTATAAATTGTCGAGAAATACGTCCGGCCATACGGTTAAAGGCTACCAATTAAAAAGGATAATAATAAGCTATTCTACACAAATCAGTTGAGTAAGTGACGATATATTTTGTGGTGTTTTAGTCGTAAATAATAGCGACAAAAAAACCGTAACAACCTAAGTCATTACGGTTTTATTAAAGCTTTATAACCTATATTAAGCTAAGGTTGCTCTCACTTGGCTACTTACAGCACCCATGTCAGCTTTACCTTGTAATAAATGTTTTAACACTGCCATCAACTTACCCATGTCAGCCATTGAGACCGCACCAGTTTCATTAATTGCCTTATTAATTAAATCTTTAATTTCTGCATCAGTTAATGGTTGCGGAAGAAAGAACTGTATAGCACTCACCTCTTCAGCTTCTTTAGCTGCTAATTCATCACGACCACCGTCGGTAAACATTTTGATAGATTCTTTACGCTGCTTAACCATTTTAGTTAAGATAGCAATAATATTATCATCTGTTGCTTCGGTGTTATGATCAATTTCAGCTAGTTTGATCGCAGACAATGCCATACGAATAACACCAAGACGACATTTATCTTTAGCGCGCATAGCATTTTTCATTTCATCTTTGAGTAGAATTAGCAGTGACATCTAATACACTCTAGAGGTTACTAAGGTCATTATTAAAAATGACTTAGTACATGCGAACGTGACGAGCGTTCTCACGAGAAACTTTTTTCGCAGCACGTTTAACAGCAGCTGCTTTTTTACGTTTACGTTCCCAAGTTGGCTTTTCATAACATTCGCGACGACGAACTTCTGAAAGTATACCTGCTTTTTCACATGAACGTTTAAAACGACGTAATGCTACGTCAAAGGGTTCGTTATCTCTTACTTTAATTACTGGCATGTACTTATTTACCTTAGTATGTATCTATATAAATCGGCGTTTGACTTCGATATGAGAATTTACATTAAACTAACAAAATCTTGTCTACACCCGCTCTATCAAAAATGGGTGACATATTTTACTGTTAACGACTCATGAATGTAAAGGTAAAATTGCAACTAGTGATAGAAATATTCTGGTGGTAATACAGTAAAAAGGGTAATATCGTCGCGTTTTTTAGCTTTTCTATTTTGTGGATCAAATTGTATGCGAATTTTAGGTATTGAAACCTCTTGTGATGAAACTGGTATTGCCATTTATGATGACGATAAAGGCATTATGGCTCACAGACTTTATAGCCAAATTGCGGTACATGCTGATTATGGTGGTGTTGTTCCTGAATTGGCGTCACGCGATCATGTTCGCAAAACTATTCCATTAATTAAAGCAGTATTAAAGGATGCCAATTTAACACCGCAAGATCTAGACGGCGTTGCCTATACTGCCGGCCCTGGGCTTGTTGGCGCATTACTTGTTGGTTGTTCTATTGGGCGAAGTTTAGCCTACGGTTGGGATTTGCCTGCTGTACCAGTACACCATATGGAAGGCCATTTACTCGCTCCCATGCTAGAAGATGAGGTACCAGAGTTCCCCTTTATTGCTTTACTTGTTTCAGGTGGCCATACCATGTTAGTACGCGTTGAGGGTATTGGTCAGTATAAATTACTGGGTGAGTCAGTCGACGACGCAGCTGGAGAAGCGTTTGACAAGACCGCGAAGTTATTAGGGTTAGATTATCCAGGCGGCCCTGCACTGGCCAAAATGGCTGAATCTGGCGTTGCAGAACGATTTAAATTACCACGCCCAATGACAGATAGACCAGGATTAGATTTCAGTTTTAGTGGTTTAAAAACCGCTGCTAGCACTTTGGTTAGAAAAGAATGTCTTGAGTTAACGGGAATAGAACTAAAACAAACTCACGCCGATATTGCCCATGCTTTTCAACAAGCCGTAATAGATACCTTAGCAATTAAATGTAAGCGAGCGTTAAAGCAAGAGAATTTAAACCGTTTAGTCATCGCGGGAGGCGTAAGTGCGAATACCGCCCTGCGAGAAAAACTAGCGGTTACCACCAAAAAACTCGGTGGCAGTGTTTTTTATCCTCGACCAGAGTTTTGTACCGACAATGGCGCAATGATCGCCTATGCCGGATTACAACGATTAAAAGCAGGCACTGACGCAGATTTAACCTTTAAAGCAAACCCACGTTGGTCGTTAGAGTCTTTACCTCCAATAAAGAGTACCCATAGCAGGTAAATTCGTTAACCGCCCTGAAATTTCAGCAGCAATGTTAGCGTTATTTTGACTAACCACGTTAATATTCGCCGGTGGGAAACCTTGTGCAAATACAGTTTTTTGAGCTAAAGCCAAAACCAATAGTTTTAAACATAATGATTTGAATGCTATTTTCATGAAATACCTAAAAAGCAGGTAGCCGTTTATGGGATATTAGTTTTAGTGGTTATTTTGCTTTCTGAACCTTTAAGCAAACGAATAATATTATCTTTATGGCGAAAAATAATTAACGCACTTAACATCAGCGTAGGGTACACATAAAGAGGCTTTAAAAAAAACACATAAAGCGGTGCAAAAGATACCGTAACAATTGCAGCTAAACTTGAGTACTTTGTCAATTTTGCTACAGCAATCCAAGTAAGAATAAGTAAAGCGCCTAATCCAAAACCCATGGGTAGCAAGGTACCTAGCGCCGTGGCAACCGCCTTACCACCTTGAAAATTAAAGAATAATGGATACATATGGCCTAAACAAGCAGCAACGCCAATAAAGCCTAAATATAAGGGTTCTCTTTCTAAAAAGTTAGCGTATAAAAAGTAAGCTCCCCATACAGGAATTGTTCCTTTTAGTACATCTAAAAACAACACGGTAGCTGCCGTTAATTTATTGCTTATTCTTAACACATTAGTTGCCCCAGGGTTATGTGAACCTGTGGTGCGGGGATCAGGTAAACCAAGCATTTTGCAAATTAAAATAGCACTAGAAATTGAACCTATTAAATAAGCAGCAATAATCATGGCAAGCGTTAATAACAACATGGCAATCTGATTTTTTCAAAAAATTAACATTATTCGTTATTCTATCTTGTTATCTGCTAGTTTTTCTACACCTGCGCAGGTAAACTCAGCTTTTATTTTGTAACAATACCAAATAAAATAATAAATGACTTCAATTGGCTAGACCCATGCCACCTCAAGATGTGAGTTTAAAAGGCGCATATGTCGCGTTATTGATTTAGACAATAGAATAACTATTCTCTTCAATCAATGCCTTGCCTATAAGCCTTTTAATTCTCGCTGAATCCTGTATCTTGAGGTGGTATGGATGTATATTCTACAAAACTAATTTAACGGAAAACTCATGGATAAAGTTTTTATCAAAGGTTTGCATATTCAAACAACTATTGGCTTTTTTCAATGGGAAAAAGAAATCAAACAAACCTTAGTTATCGATGTTGCTATGGCATGGGATACTGCCCAAGCCGCCAAAAATGATGAACTAGCAAAAACGTTAGATTATGCTGAAATATCTATAGCCATAGAGGCCTTCGCTAATGAAAACCCTGTTGATTTATTAGAAACATTAGCTGAGCGTATGGCCGCCTTTTTGATGTCAAAATTTCATATCCCTTGGTTGCAACTCACCATAGGAAAACCCGGTGCTATTCATAATACCACGACTGTTGGTGTTGAAATTGAACGTGGCCAACTCAATCAAAAAAAGTCAAGTTAATGGCTAATATCTATATTTCATTAGGCAGCAATGTCAAGCGTGAATATTATGTTCAGCAAGGGCTTATCGCCCTCGCTGAAGCATTCTATTTACCTTTTGAACAACTGAAACTTTCATCATTATTTGAAAGCGAAGCGGTTGGCTTTAGTGGTAACGCTTTTTTAAATATGGTTATAGGCATTAAAACATCACTGAGTGTTGAACAAGTAGCCATTACATTACGTGAGATTGAATTTTGCTATGGCCGCGCTAACGACGCAAAAAAATTTAGTCCACGTACGTTAGATCTCGACTTATTACTTTATGATAACTTGATCATCGATTCGCCAGCACAATTACCTCGCCATGAGATAACCGAAAATGCCTTTGTTTTATGGCCATTAAGTGAAGTGGCGCCACAGGTAGTGCACCCCATAATAAAACAAAACTATTATACGCTTTGGGGAAACTATGACAAAAGTCACCAAAAACTAAAAATAGTTGATAACTGTTGGTAAGAAAGGAAGAGAACAAAAGCCTATGTCTACATTAGAAATAATTATTTTAGCATTACTGCAAGGTTTAACAGAATTTTTACCTGTTTCAAGCTCAGCTCATTTAATATTACCGTCACAAATATTGGGCTGGCAAGATCAAGGACTCGCGTTTGACGTTGCTGTACATGTTGGCACTTTATTAGCGGTAATGCTCTATTTTAGAAAAGAATTAGGTGCTATGTCTGTTGCTTGGTTAGGCACAATCAATATGGGTCCAGAAAAAAACAACCACTCTTTTGATGGTAAGCTAGCTTGGTGGATTCTTTTTGCCACCATTCCTGCTGGTTTATTTGGCTTATTAGGTAAGGACTTTATTGAAGAGTATTTACGCTCAGCCTTAGTTATTGCCGCTACAACTTTATTGTTTGGTTTTTTATTAGGTTTTGCTGATGTCAAAGCCGGCAACAGAAAAGAGCATAAACCACTTGAGAAATTAGGCATTAAAGGGGCTATGCTTATTGGTTTAGCACAGGCAATCGCCTTAATACCCGGCACTTCTCGCTCAGGTATAACCATGACTATTGGTTTAATGCTAGGGTTAAGCCGAGACAATGCTGCACGCTTTTCTTTTCTATTATCTATTCCTGCTATTGCTATGGCGGGAAGTTATTTAACACTCAAGTTAGTGTTGTCAACAGAAGCGGTTAATTGGCAAGCAATTGGGTTGGGTAGCTTACTCGCCTTTGTCAGTGCCTACGCCTGTATTCATTATTTTCTTATCTTATTAAATAAACTCGGTATGATGCCTTTTGTTGTTTATCGTTTAATCTTAGGCACTGGCTTACTATGGTTTGTATTAGCTTAGTTATACTCAAGTCACCTCAAGATTCAACTAGCACTGAAAAGCTTATTACTCTGGACAAATTATGAACTCAAATATGACCGAAATTAATTTAGAAAATGTTCAACAAGTGGTATTAGAAGAATCAAAAAACAAACTTGTTTTAATCGCATTCTGGGCTGAACAAGTACCAGAAAGCATTCAATTAAAGAATATATTAGCAACAAAAGTACAGCCTTTTAGTGAACAAATATTGATGGCTTCGCTTGATTGTCAAAGCCAACAACAAATAGCACAGCAATTTTCAATTCAAGGTTTACCAACGGCTATTTTAGTAAAAGATGGCCAACCATTTGATGGTATTTCAGGACCGCAAACCGATGAAAGTATTGCCACTTTTTTAGATAAATATTTACCTAAAGCTGAAGAGTTATTACTTGCTCAAGCACAGAAAGCATTAATTGAAAATAAGTTAACCGAAGCACAAAGTGTAATAAACCAAGCTTACGAACTTGATGCCGAACGTGCTGATATCAAACTTGTATTAATTGATGTTAACATTCAAACGGGAAATACTGACAAAGCACAAGGGCTACTCGACACAATTATGATGGTAGACCAAGACAGTTACTATCAAGCATTAGTCGCCAAACTTAAACTGGCTAACCAAGCTGCTAACTCACCAGAAATTCAAGCCTTAGAAGCACTGCTCGCCAGCAAACCTGATAATATTGAAATCAAACATCAACTAGCGGCACAGTACAGCCAAGTTAATCGCCATGAAGAAGCATTAACCTTATTATTTCGCTTAGTGCAAAGTGGCGAAGGGGGAACAAAAGAAAAAAGTAAAGCTCTGTTCTTAGATGTATTAAAAGCGTTACCTGATGGCGATGCTATAGCCACTAAATTTCGCCGTAAGTTATATACGTTAATGTATTAAAGGTATTAAGGTTTTAAAGATAGTCACGAATAAATGACGAGTAACGAGTGGGATTTTCTTTCTCGATACATTTTTGCCGATCATTTCGACACTTTTCTTGCTCAATACTGGAATGTTCAGTTACGGTAAATGCTCACTCGCTAAATAGTCGTGTGACTGCATTTCTTGTAATCGACTCAAACAGCGTCTAAATTCGAAAGATAAATTACCACCAGTATATAAATCTTCCAGTGGACATTCTGCTGACATGATGAGTTTAACATTACGTTCATAAAACTCATCAACTAAAGCAATAAAGCGCCGAGTACTGTCATCACTGTCACGTCCCATCTGTTTAACATTAGCCATTAATACCGTGTGGTAAAGTTGACTGATTTCCATGTAATCACTTTGGCTTCTAGCGCTTTCACATAATACTGAGAAATCAAAATAAACCACGCCATCAGAAACACGTATCGTAGATAATTGGCGATAATTGATTTCAATATCAATCCCTTCTTGACCTGGTTCACAAGAAAGCTGTTTAAAGTAATGGTGCAAATTTTTACTTGCTTGTTCATCCAGCGGAGAATGAAAGATTTCCGCTTGCTCTAAGGTACGCAATCGATAATCAACACCGCTATCAACATTAATTATATCAGTGTGCTCATTAATTAACTTAATTGCGGGTAAAAAACGTTCCCGTTGTAAGCCATTGCGATAGAGTTCATCAGGAATAATGTTTGAGGTGGCGACTAAGGTAACATTATGTGAAAACAACTCTTCAAATAAAGACCCTAAAATCATCGCATCTGTTATGTCAGAAACAAAAAACTCATCAAAACAAATAATTCGAGTTTCGCTGGCAAACTTTTTAGCAATAATTTTCAACGGATCAGACTGACCGGTTAAGCCCTTAAGCTCTTGGTGTACTCTATGCATAAAACGATGAAAATGGACTCGCATTTTATCTTCAAAAGGAAGGCAATCATAAAAGGTGTCAACTAAATAAGTTTTTCCTCGACCTACGCCCCCCCAAAAATACAGCCCTTTAATAGGCTTTGATTCTTCCTTTGCATAAACTTTTTTCCAGCGATTCAATACCTTTTTAAAACTAGAGACTTCAACCGGTTTAATTTGTAATTCTTCATATAAACGCTGTAAATTTTTAACTGCATTTTCTTGCGCTGCATCAAAAATAAAATCATCTTTGGTTAGATCTTGTTTATATTTTTCAATTGGAGAAAGTTTAATCATGATTATTTGAACAATTAGTACCTTGAAAAAAAGAAATTGCCAACATACTTCTAATATTGGCAAGTTAAAGCTATAAATAAAAACGCTAGCAATATATTATTGTAAAGCATAACAGCGTTATGTTTAACATTGAATTATTTATTATTTATATTTTCATCTCTATTTAAGGTAATCTTATGACCGTAGTAACCGCATTAATTGTTTTCATTATCGGCGCCATTGTGGGGTTTATGGCTAATCACTTCTTATCCTCTTCAAACCAAGAAGAACGTAGATTAGCAGAGCAAGTCAATAAAAGTGAGGCAGCATTAAGTCAATATAAACTGGATGTTTCTGACCACCTTGAAAGCTCAGCAAAATTATTAGATCAAATGAATGACACCTGCCAAACGGCGATGAAACAAATGCAAGAAAGCACACAGTTATTAAAAAGTGCAACGACCAGTGATGCTGAGACCATGCCTTTTTTCTCACAAGAAACCCAAGATCAACTAACCCAAACAGCAGGACTAAGACACCCGAAAAAAACAGATAAAAAAACAGATACGGTCACAGAAGCACCATTAGATTATTCTGGAGAAGCAAGTGGGCTGTTTATTGATGAAAAGCAAAAAAAAGCGTCAAGCAAGTAGCCACCCCGTAATTACTCACTAGAAATAAAGTGTTACAAATGCCATTAAGGCATTTGTGAACTTAATTTACATGTTTAAGTCTATCTATTTAACTGTTTACACTTTAGGATATTCCTTTCATATGAAAAAATCATCTCTTGTACCACTGTCCGCTATTCTTAGTGCCGTATTATTTTCTAGCTCATTAGTTACACCCAACGCTCATGCACTCTCAATTTGGCCAGCCAGTGTTGAAGGTCAAACCATGCCAAGTCTTGCTCCTATGCTTGAAAAATCCACACCTGCTGTCGTCAGTATAGCGGTAAAAGGCACTCATAAAGTAAAACAAAGTGTACCTAATATCTTTCGTTTTTTTGGCAAGCCTAATCCAAACCAAGCACAGCAACGGCCTTTTCGCGGTTTAGGATCAGGTGTGATAATTGATGCTAAAGAAGGTTATATCGTTACTAACAATCATGTGGTTAAACAAGCAGATGAAATTATTGTGACCCTTAAAGATGGTCGTCAAATAGAAGCAAAGAAACTCGGCTCAGATGCCGATAGCGATATCGCCTTATTACAAATTGATGCGGATGATTTAACCGAAATTGTCATCGCAGATTCAGATAAATTACGCGTGGGTGATTTTGCTATCGCCATTGGCAGTCCTTTTGGTTTAGGACAAACGGTTACTTCCGGTATTGTTAGTGCGTTAGGCCGTAGTGGTTTAGACATTGAAAATTATGAAGATTTCATTCAAACTGATGCAGCTATCAACAGTGGTAATTCAGGTGGTGCTTTAGTGAACTTACGTGGTGAGCTCATTGGCATTAACACTGCTATTTTAGGCCCTAATGGTGGTAACGTAGGCATTGGCTTTGCTATTCCTAGTAACATGATGCATAACTTAGCCAAACAGATTATAGAATTTGGTGAAGTTCATCGGGGTGTATTAGGTGTTTCAGGCCGTAGCGTAAATAGCGAAATTGCGAAAGCGATGGAGTTAAAAACAAATCAAGGCGGTTTTATAGAACAAGTTATGCCTAATTCAGCGGCAGATGAAGCCGGTATACAGCCAGGTGATGTAATTACTAAGATCAATGGAAAAACAATAAAAACCTTTAGCGAATTACGAGGTAAAATTGGTTCTATTGGCGCAGAAAAAACAATAAAGTTAACAATCGTTCGCAATGGTAATGAACAAGTGTTTAGTGTTAAGTTAAAACAGTCACAAGCGAGCAATATTGCTGCTGCTAATATTCACCCCATGTTTTCAGGGGCAAAATTAGAGAATAATAAAAATAATAGCGGAGTGATTATTCGCGATATCACAGAGAACTCACCTGCGCAACGTGTCGGTTTACAATCAGGTGATTTGATCACTGCAATAAACCGCAGCCGTATCAATAACATAGCTGAGCTACGTAACTATCTAAAAGGTCGGAAAGGGGTTTTTGCCCTCAATATCATTCGTGATAATTATTCACAATACTTAATGATTAGATAACATCTATGTCAGAGGTATTATACCCATACCACCCAAGATGTAATTAAACGAAGTAAAGGCTGGTTTTTTAAATCAACCTTTTATTTTTAGTCGTTATTATGTTTCGTGCCTGTGTAGTTAGCTCAGGAGCTCATTCATTTCGTCATCTTCGAAGTGTATTGTCGAAGATCCATTGTATTTTAGTTTGGATTCCCGCCAAAACACCGCGGGAATGACATTCTTTGTCAGTATTGTTTCTTTCCTGATTGATCTACACAGGCATGTTATGTTTTGTGTTAAACTCAAATAAATCATAAACTAATATTCCATTGAGTACTCTCTTTTGAAGCTAAAGTCAGCGTTAAAATATATTATCAACTCGATCAGTTATGGCGTATTATTTGCGGTTGCCTTGCTATTATTAGTACCTAAATTAAATAACAATATAAAGCAAATACTCAACAGGGAAATAAAAACACCTCAACCACTCTCTTATGCTAAAGCAGTCAGCTTAGCTAGCCCTGCCGTTGTTAATATTTATTCCGAGGCTATTCAATCAAATCCAAGTTATGGTAGTCGCGCAATCAAATCAACACGACTGGGCTCAGGCGTAATTATGGATAGCAATGGTTACATTTTAACTAACATGCATGTTATTCAAAATGCAGATCTTATTAAAGTTTTATTGCAAAGTGGTAGAGAATACCCCGCAGAGCTTATTGGCTTTGATCAAATAACTGATTTAGCGGTACTAAAAGTAGATAAAATAAATTTACCCGTTATTCCTCAAAACCTGCACCAACAATCACTGGTTGGTGATATTGTTCTGGCTATTGGTAATCCTTTCAATTTGGGCCAAACGGTTACTCAGGGTATTATTAGTGCGACAGGACGCAGTGGTTTAAGTAACACAAATTACTTAAACTTTTTACAAATGGATGCTGCAATTAATAATGGTAATTCCGGCGGCGCTCTTATTAATAGTAACGGTGTTTTGGTGGGTATTAACTCACGTAAATTTACTCAATCAAACCCACAACAAAATATTCAAGGTATTTTCTTTGCTGTACCTTATCAATTAGCAGCAAAAATTATGTATCAGTTAATTGAAAGTGGCATGGTAATTCGTGGTTGGTTAGGTATTTCTGCTGAACGCTATTTAACAGATTTAAAAGGGTTTTTGGTTGAATCTGTCACGCCCAACAGCCCCGCTTATAAAGGAGATATACAAGTAGGTGATGTAATTTACCAAATTGCAGATCAGCCTATTAGTAGCATTATCCAAGCCTTAGATATTATTGCAGAAACAAGACCAAATACCCCATTAAGCTTTAAGCTTTATAGACAAGGAAAAAGTATTGAAACCACAGTCACCATTGCTGAATTTAAAAAATAAGGTTATACCATTGTTCTTTAATAATATTAATTGCGGTTAACTTCTTGTTTAGCCGTTTTTCTTATTTCTTCCAAACGATGTTTATTGCCACAGATGGCTGATTGTTTTTCATCTCGATAATAGCGAATATCAATACAGTCTTGTTGGTATCTGCGTTCAAGTTCAGTACGAATTAAAGGTTTGCCTTTGGCATTAACTATTTGACGATGTAATGCTTGGCATTGCTGAATTTGCTCTGTGGCTAAAGTAATGTCTTCGCAAGTATTATCACTACTTGAACAGCCAGTTAATAATACTGCAATGTAAGTGGCTAAAAAAAGAGGGTATTTCATGTTAAAAATCGCTTAATTATTTTAATTAAAAGTAAATATTACTAACAGTATATAACAAAGCAAAAGATGCCGTAGTTTTTTATTAACAAACCAATACCATATACCCACACCACATCAAGATGCAAGTTTCAGGACTACAGAGGAACCCTTGATCAAGGCGCCTCTTTTATTAATAGGTTGTTCCCTTAATAATAGAGGCACGATGTTATTGGAATATTTAGTCCAATTAGAATGATCACATATTTATGGTATTGGTATAACGTTAAGTAATAGTAGGAAATGGTGATGGTTCGCTAAAGTAATAGCCTTGCGAGTAATCAATACCTAATGTAGTAACAACGGCCTGTACTGACTCATTATGAACAAACTCAGCAACGCAAGGAATGTTAGCATTGTGCGCAAAAAAGGTTATCGCTCGGGTAATTTCATAACTTTTTTCATTTACGTCAATATTTTTTATGTACTTAGCATCAATTTTTAAATAATCAATATCAAGATCAAGAATGCGTTCAAAATTTGAATATTCAGTACCAAAATCATCAATAGCAAGTAAATAACCCGTGGCTTTTAATTCATTTAACTGCTTGATATGATTTTTTTTACCGGTAGCACTTACCCCTTCTAATATCTCCAAAACAATACGCTGTGGTTTTATTTTATACTGCGCAGTTTTTTCTGCTAAATAAGCTAAAAGATAATTTTGACTTAAATCATCTTCAGTAATATTTATTGAAAAAGCATATTCACACTTACTCATGATTTTAAAACTTTTATCCAGTATTACTCGGGTAATTTCAGGTAATAAACCCGATAGCTTTGCCGCATTTAAAAAGTAGTACGGAGAGATGACGTCATCCCCTTTAACAATACGAGCTAATACTTCAAACTTTTGTATTGTTTTATTTTTATTATCATATATACCTTGAAAATAAGGCGTAAACTGATCAAGCTCTAACGCTGAATGCAATAAATTATTACTGGCAATAAAACTTTCTCGTAAAGAATCATCAACCAGCTCACTTTTCACATCAAATACGTGATAACGGTTTTTCCCTAAGCTCTTTGCTTTCTTTAATGCTGAAGTACAGTTACTTAATAAGTGCTCTCTCCCATGAGCGGCGCCATAAGTAAAAGCAATATACAGTGAAATATCATCAACTTGAATAAACGTATTATAAAAACATTCTTGAATAGTTTTTATTTGTTCCGCAAAATTTATTACGCCTTCAAATAGTAAACCAAATTCATCAGAATTAAGCCTAAAGGTTTCATGAGTAGAAAAATTATTTTCTAACGCTCTAGCAATAGCCGTTAATATTTTATCACCAACATTAAAACCATACGCTGTATTTATATAACTAAAATTATTAATATTAAGGAGAAGCAGCGAATAGTTTTGCTCATTAGCCAGTAATTGCTGCTCAAGGTATACTTTATTATGTAACTGAGTTACGGAATCATAAAAAGCCATATCAATAATCTGTTGTTGGGCTGACTTTAATTCCGTTATATCGCTAAATATAGACAAATAATTTTGTATTTCACCCTGTTCATCTCTAATAACGGTAACACTCATCCATTGAGATACTAGATCACCATTTTGATGCTTATTCGTTATTTCTCCACGCCATTGATCTTTACTTATTAGTTCCCGCCACATTAGTTGATAAAATAATTTACTTTGCATACCTGAAGATAAAAAATTAGGGTTTTTACCTAAAACGTCACGTTCACTAAAACCGTATATCTTTTCAAAGGCGGGATTAACTTCTACAATAAAGTTATTTTTATCGGTAATGATCACCCCTTCAGAGGCATTATTAAGCGCAGTAGAGAGTAATAGCAAACGTTTTTCTCTACGCTCTCTTTTTAAAACAATACTAACAATAGAAGAACAAGTTTCGAGTAATTTTTTATGAAATAATGCCGGCGTTCTATGTTCAAACGAAGACAAGGCAAAACTCCCTATCGCTTCTTGACGCTCATTACTAACGGGCGTTGACCAACAAGCGTGTATATTAAAATCATAGGCGACATGGCGAATATTTTTCCAACGCTCGTCTTCAAAAGTATTTTGCACATATTGCGCTTCATTATGAAAAACCGCATTTCCACATGAACCACCAAATGGTCCAGGTTTTAATTTAGCTAAGGCTTCATGACCGACAGCGGGAATTGAAGGAGCGCACATCACGCTCAACAAACCATCATTTACATCAATCATCATGATAGAAGCAACAGCATTAGGCAAAAAACTCTCTGCCAATAAACAAAGAGAATTTAAAATGCAATCAACGGATTCATTAGCAACAAGCTTCTCCAAGATTTGTTGCTGAATATTAGCCAATATATCGTATTGTTTTGGTGTGATTAAAACATCTTCACTCATGTTTTTTACTCATGTTCATTCGTTTGATAGTATTTGCCTAAAAGTAACTAACTGAACAAAAGTATTCTTTGATTCAGCACAAGGTTTGTAAAATTAACATAGAAAAATTAAACCACCCTTACAATACGTATAATTTTTCATGAATTAAGCACACATCTTGTTACCTTATTTATTATCAATAGTAATAAGCTTACTTTCGCCCACAGATAAGTTTTCATCTAAAGCATAGGTTCCTATTGATGTTCGATGTAATGCGATAACAGGGTTATCAAATCGCCCAAACATTCGTTTTATTTGATGATAACGCCCCTCAGTTAATACAACTTCAGCGCAATATTGAGAAAGAATACTGAGCGTTACGGGTTTGGTGGTAATGTCTTCGTAAGAAAAGTACATTCCGTTGGCAAAGGCATTAATATAATCATGATGTAATGGATTTTTTAATGTGACTAAATACCGTTTAGCCACCTTACTTGTCGGTGAAGTTAATTGCTCAGACCAGCGACTGTCATTGGTCAGTAATACCAAACCTGAAGTATTTAAATCTAAGCGCCCTACTATATGTAAACTTGTTTTCTCAGCCGATGTTAAAGTTGAGTTAAGTAATTCAATCACGGTGTTATGTTTATCATCTTTCGTCGCACACACCACACCAACAGGTTTATGCAACATAATATATAAAGCTCTATTTTCCTGAAGAATTTGACCGTCAAATTCAATGATAGAAAACTTGTCAATTGCTTGAGCAATATCAGTTGCGATAACCCCATCAACACTCACGCGTTTTTGTGCCAGTAGCAAGCGAACTTTTTTACGGTTTATTTGACATTTTTCACTGATAAAACGATCTAATCGAGCGCGACTTATAGACATAGCTAATAAAATCAAATGGGTTTAAGGTTTAATTGTTTGGCGAAAATATTGAGTACTTTTTGCAGTTTAACTTGTAATAAACCACCGAGTAATTTCACTTGCTGATCTAATAGATTCTGTTCGAATTCTGTAATCGCTATTGTACAGATTAACCGTTGTGGATATTTGTCATCAATAAAGCTAAATACATCATCTGAATGGGTTTTAAATGTTTCTACTTGTTTAATTTGCTGTTTTTGTTTTTGAATAATAAAGCCTTCCGATGTTTCTAAAAATAATTGAAGAAAAAGAATATTGTCTTCATCACCATACCAATTAGCTGTCATGGTTTGAAAATTAAACTGTGCGATAAGTTTATTGGTTATTGAATTAATATTAATAAACTGCTTGATTAAGTCATCACACACATAGATTGAAATAGGGAGTTGTTCTGTCATGGTACTTTCTTTAAATTTTAATTAACAATCAAACGGCTCATAAATAATATTATAATTATAGTCACACTTAAATAACTTCTTTTGCTAAACCTAGGTCAACCATAGTATTCTTCACCACTAGCATGTAGATAACACCAATCTCACTAAATAGGTGGTTATTTCTACTGGTTAAAATAACCACCTAAAAACACCGATTAAAAAATATTATTATGAGGGGCAACAAATGCCTAGCCGTCTTCAACAGGTTTTCTTGCTTAACCTGACTATTTTACTTGCATTAGGGCTACCTATTGAAACCTTTGCACACGGTGTTGACGAGAATACCCGCACATTTTTACAGCAAAACACTGGCATACAAATTACTCCCTTTTTGTATATCGGCGCTAAACATATGATTACTGGCTATGATCATCTATTGTTTTTAGTGGGCGTGTTGTTTTTTCTATATCGTAGCCGTGATGTCATACTCTATGTAAGCATGTTTACACTAGGTCATAGTTTAACCTTACTTTTCGGCGTGATTGGCGACATTCAAGTTAACGCTTATTTAATCGACGCTATCATAGGATTGTCAGTAGTCTACAAAGGTTTTGATAATTTAGGAGGCTTTAAACAACTATTGGGTAAATCGCCCAATGCGAAATTGGCCGTGCTAATATTCGGGCTTTTTCACGGCTTAGGCTTAGCAACTAAATTACAAGAATTTCAATTACCTGAAGATGGTTTGATTGCTAATTTAATTGCTTTTAATGTAGGTGTTGAATTAGGACAATTCACTGCGCTAGCATTCATTTTGCTGATAATTAACTTCTGGCGTAAGCACAGCAGTTTTACTCAATTTGCCACGGGTACAAATTGTTTACTGATGAGTACTGGGGTTATGTTGATGGGCTACCAATTAACGGGCTACCTCGTTAATTAACAGAAAAATATAATTCACAAAAAATTAATTCATTAAAAATGAGTAAACCACATTTTTAAACAAGTATTTAGAGATAGATTTATGCAACAAAAAAACCTTATTTTAACCAAGTCTACACTATTAAAGTACACCCTATTTAGCATTATTTTCGCTGCAACAGTCTTACTTACCATCATATTACCTGCGGAATACGATATTGATCCTACAGGCATTGGTCATGCCTTGGGATTAACCGTTTTTAATAAGGTAAAAGCAGAAGCTACCGCCTCACCTTTATTACAAAAATCATCTAAAAAACCCAAATGGGCCATTAAAACAATTGACATAATGGTACCTGCACATAATGGCGTTGAATATAAATTTACCATGCAGCAATACCAAAAGTTAACATACCAATGGGTAACTAACGGTGCAGCCTTATATTTTGATTTACACGGAGAACCAGAGGGAGACACTACCGGTTATTTTGAAAGTTATGCCATAGCAACATTGAATGGTATGGAGGGTAGCTTTACCGCCCCTTTCTCAGGCGCTCATGGCTGGTATTGGAAAAACACGTCAAATGAACCTATAACAGTTCAATTAACCATCAAAGGTACTTATGCAACACATGGTTTAAAGTAATTCACCCCGCCAACTTTACTAAAAAAATCATTTCAGTAATCAAAATTCAGCTATAAATTTAACAAGAGTTAAGAAAATGGATTCAGCAATACAACTTAGCAAAGAAGATATTAGAAAAAATAAGCCTACTCGAAATGAATACCTAAATCAGCCTAAACTTCCCCTAATACTCGTACTCGACAGTGTCACTAATAGTTATAATGTAGGGGCTTTTATTCGCTTAGCGGATGCCTTCGCTATTGAAAAAATAATTATCTGTGGCGCGTTGACTATTTCAGATAAAAAGTTAAAAAAAGCCTCTAGAAATGAAGCTAAATGGGTTTGCATTGAATATAGCGATAGTACCACTACTAGTTTACAGGCTTTATTAGATAAAGGTTATACTGTTTTTAGTGTTGAATTATGCCATGAGTCTACTGATTACAAGGAGGTAGCTTACACTTCCCCTTGCGTATTAGTATTAGGAAACGAGCGCAAAGGTGTGAGTGAAGCCGCACTACAATTAAGCCATCATCAAATACACATCCCTATGTTTGGCATGGGTAACTCTTTGAATGTTTCAACCGCTGGCGCTATTGTATTAGCAGAATGTGCTAGTCAGATCCGCAAAACAATCGCAAAAGCTAAATAACCAATGTTCATTGATACTTCTTTGACTATTTCTCCTGAGAATTTGTATTTACTGAGAATATTGCTTTTGCATAAAAAACCAGAAAAGCGTAATATTTACCTACTTTTTTGTTATTAATAGTTTTTTATGCCTGTCAATTTACCTGAAATAATTCCTGCTTTACTCACACCAATTCAAGGCATTCGCCTAGGCTGGGCTGAGTCAAATATTAAACAACCCAATCGTAAAGATTTACTCGTTATTGAAATTTCCGAGGGTAGCACCGTATCGGGCATTTTTACCCAAAACCGCTTTTGTGCTGCGCCGGTAACCTTATGTAAAAAGCATTTAGCTGCCGTTAAAAACAATGAGATTACTGGTACCCATAATTCAGGTATTAAAGCATTAGTGATAAATACGGGTAATGCTAACGCAGGAACGGGTGAACAAGGCATGTTAGATGCACTCACTACCTGTCAAAATTTAGCAGAAATAATGGCTATCCCAATCGAGTCGATACTACCTTTTTCAACCGGGGTGATTTTAGAGCATTTACCTATGGATAAGCTCTTAGCAGGTTTACCACTTGCAGTTGCTAACTTGACCACTGATAACTGGGCTGATGCTGCTTGGGCTATTATGACCACAGATATTGCGCCAAAGGCATATTCAACTACAGCACAAATTGGCAATGAACAGGTAATTATTACCGGTATATCCAAGGGTGCGGGTATGATCCACCCTAATATGGCTACCATGTTAGGTTATGTCGCGACCGATGCTAATATCACTCAATCATTACTAGATGACATAACTAAAGAAATAGCAGACTTATCTTTTAACTGTATTTCTGTTGACGGAGACACCTCAACTAATGACTCCTTTATTGTTATCGCCACCGGAAAAAGTAATACTCCGACTATTACAGGGCGTAACGATGAAGGTTTTAATAATGTGTATAATGCGTTACTTAAAACAGCGCAGTATTTGGCTAAAGCCATTGTGCGAGATGGCGAAGGCGCAACCAAGTTTATAACGGTAACAGTTAAAGGTGCATTGAGCATTGATGAAGCTAAGGCCATTGGTTTTTCTATAGGCAAAAGTCCATTAGTTAAAACGGCCATGTTTGCTTCTGATCCGAATATGGGTCGTGTGCTTGCCGCTATTGGTTATGCCTCAAGAGAGTGTGAATCATTGGCTGATCTAGATACAGAGCAACTAGAGCTATATTTTGGTGATGTGTTAGTGGCTGAAAAAGGAGGCCGTGCAGCAAGCTACCAAGAAGAAGAGGGGCAAGCTGTTATGAATGAAGCAGAAATTGATATTACTGTACAACTTCATCGCGGTAATGAGAACTCCACTATTTGGACTTGTGATTTTAGCTATGATTACGTCAAAATAAATGCCGAATACAGAACGTAAAATTTGTTACAGCAATCATAAGTAGGTCTTATTATTGCTATAGCATTATTTGTAGCAAACGGTGTAGCAATTAATAAAAAACCGCTACACCCCGCTAAAAACAATAGATTGAGCTGACACATAAGTCAACTCAAACAAAATAGGTAACTCACTAATTTAATTCAATTAATACATTAAATAGCCGTAATTTAGATTAGCCGACGGTTCTACAACTAACGAGCTAGGTAGGTAGGTAGGTAGGTAAAGCCTTTGGCAACTTACCTCTGATTAGCGATGAGAACATTTTTAATACCCAAATAGTATTGCGATCGCTCTTCCCTCTTGGTTACATCAATACATTGTAAAGCTGACGACTCATACAGTGGAAGTAGCTGGTTCATCAATAACGTGTAGACTTTATTATGGTTAAGACTAATC
>Ga0105357_10000377_pt1 | contig 23368 bp, 19 predicted proteins | sample GOMGulsemesocosm_4_FD_83660 | JGI IMG/M metagenome (GOLD analysis project Ga0105357, IMG submission 83660) | Methane-oxidizing microbial communities from mesocosms in the Gulf of Mexico - GOM15B Gulf of Mexico | ecosystem: Environmental > Aquatic > Marine > Cold seeps | place: USA: Gulf of...
AAAATAAAAAATAAAACGATAGAAACAGCGCGGGTAATGAACAAAGGCTGAGACATAGCGATTAAAAGTTGGGGACATGCCTACGATGCAGACAGTGCACTAAACAATATTTCAAACCAAGTTAAGCATATGAATCAAAGTAATTTGGACATATTTAATTCTGCACAACAACAAGCTCTGCTAAGCAATGCTATAAACAGTAATATCTCTGACCCAGTCCTACTAGCCCAATGGCCATTAGCAAACTCGTAATCAAGGGCAGGCTCATACCATCCTATGAAACCTAATCATCACAATTGGTGTTGAAGTAAAAGGGTTTGAGCTGCAAACGGTCCAATGATCTCTTTGTAGAGTTAAACTTTTAACCCCTGCAGGGCTTAGGCATAATGCCCTCTATTCTATTATGATAAACAGGCACAACTCGCACATGCTCGAAGAATATGAGTTTTCAGATACTATTGCCGCCGTCGCCACCGCTCCAGGTCGTGGTGGGGTTGGTATTGTTAGGGTTTCAGGTAAAGACGCTAAGGCGATCGCCGCTAAAATTTGTCCCCGTTCTTTAGCACCTCGTCATGCTCACTACTGTGGGTTCATGGGCTCCGATAAAAGAGTTATTGATCAAGGTTTGGCGATCTATTTCCCGGGCCCGGATTCATTTACAGGAGAGGACGTACTCGAGTTACAGGGCCACGGAGGTCCTGTTATTTTGGATATGTTATTAGAAGAGGTTTGTAAGCTGGGTGCCCGGCTCGCAAACCCTGGAGAGTTCTCTGAGCGTGCCTTTATCAACGACAAACTCGACCTAGCCCAGGCAGAAGCTATTGCTGACCTTATTGATGCAAGTTCCAAACAAGCAGCTCGTAACGCTGTTCACTCCTTGCAAGGGGTGTTTTCACAGCAAATTCAATCAATGGTTGAATCCCTAATCAGACTGCGTATTTATGTTGAAGCGGCTATCGATTTTCCAGAAGAAGAAATTGACTTCCTAAGCGACGGAAAAGTCGCAAAGGACCTTGCCAATCTCCAAAGTGATTTAGAGCAGTTATTGGCACAAGCACGCCAAGGTGTTCTGGTACGCGAAGGCATGCAGGTCGTTATAGCCGGCAAACCCAATGCGGGGAAATCGAGCCTACTCAACGCCTTGGCGGGGAGAGATACAGCTATCGTGACAGACGTTGCTGGAACAACACGAGACATCCTACAAGAACAAATTCATATCGATGGTATGCCGTTGCACATCATTGATACTGCAGGTTTAAGGGACAGCCCTGATGTCGTAGAGCGCATAGGTATAGAACATGCCTGGCAGGCTATTGAGACGGCTGATAGAGTCTTGTTAATGGTCGATGGGCAAGATCTAGTCGAGGGTTCTACATTGGAGGCTAAAGAAATATGGCCTGAGTTTACCGCTAAAATTAAAGACCCAAGTCGATTAACGGTATTAATCAACAAAGCAGATATCTCCCAACACGGTGTTGGCTGGCTCAATCAAAACGAGTGCCTTGGTATTAGCGCTAAATCAGGCCTTGGACTTGATGATCTAAAGAAACATCTGACAGATGTTATGGGCTATCAAGGGGCTGCTGAAGGCGGTTTTACAGCACGCCGCCGTCATATAGACGCTTTAGAGAGGGCGCAACAAAGCCTAAATACAGGGCATGAACAACTACATGGTCTTGGTGCAGGAGAGCTTTTGGCGGAAGATTTACGACAGGCTCAAGATGCCTTAGGTGAAATTACCGGGACTTTCACCCCAGATGAATTGCTGGGCAGAATTTTCTCTAGCTTTTGTATTGGTAAATAACGCCTTAGAAACGTGGTATTCATAGTTCAATATTCAAAATAAAAGCGAGCCCAGAGGCTCGCTCCCCCTCCGACTGCCCTTTTTCTCAGCCCTAAAACCTACCGAATTGCCCCAACTCACTCGGACTCTCAAATAAAACAGCGCTAATTTACGAGCTCACCCGGTTTATTTATAGGTTTGGAGCTTAGATAAGCGACTCATTTTAGTGATATAGCTCCGTTATGATCATTTTAAAAACGAAATAGCACTAAATCTGAATTTTTTTTAAATTTAATAAACAGCTTATTTTGCAACTGACCGAAAGGTACAACTCACTTTATATTTAACTAACCACAAGTTATCCACAGAAAATTTCAATATTTATAATCACTTAGATAGAGTTACCCACAAACACTCACAGGTTAACCACATAAGTGCTTAATTTTGTTCGTTTTTTACGCTTTTTTAAAAATGATAATTGAGCTGTGGAGAAAACAACTAACAAACTATGTATTAAATGGGAGTAAAAATGTGAATAACCCTGAGTTATACAAAACCCCTAAAACTATCCAAGATCCATCCAGTGCTAACTCCCAAGATACTACTAGCCTCAAGGCCTATAAACTTAGGTACTTAACAACAAGGTAAGCTATTGATTTTTAATGGAATAATACGTTTATCAACAGTATTATAGCGGCTACATTATTACTATAACTATATTCTTTTATATATATACATACATATATATTTATCTATATATTCTATTTAAGTAATTATCGAAGTTTTATTTTCAAATACTCAAAAAACTATTCTCGTATAGCTTTTGTACTCCTTGTGAAAGATCCCTATAATGCTCGCCCTTTTTCTGATTCACCGATAATGCTCGGCGAAGGTTTAATGATTCGTGGATTTCAAAGAACAATTTGATGTCATCGTGATTGGTGGCGGCCATGCTGGTACGGAAGCTGCGTTAGCTGCAGCACGTATGGGATGCTCGACGGTGCTCCTCACCCACAACATTGATACCTTAGGGCAAATGTCCTGCAACCCTGCCATTGGTGGAATTGGTAAGTCACATTTGGTGAAAGAGATTGACGCCTTAGGTGGCGCAATGGCCTTGGCGACCGATCGAGCTGGAATACAATTTCGAATTCTCAATAGCCGCAAAGGCCCCGCAGTAAGGGCTACTCGCGCTCAGACTGACCGGATATTGTACAAGGCTGCTATCCGTGAAATTTTAGAAAATCAGCCTAATTTAAAGATCTTCCAACAATCGGTAGATGACCTTATTTTTCAAGGTGAGAAGGTCGTTGGTGCCGTCACTGCGATGGGCGTAGAGTTTCATGCTCGCACAGTTGTCTTAACCGCAGGAACCTTTCTCGGTGGGAAAATACACATAGGTTTGGAAAGTCATTCCGGTGGCCGAGCTGGAGACCCGCCTTCGATAGCGTTGGCGAATCGATTACGGGAATTACCGTTTCGGGTAGAGCGCCTGAAAACTGGAACCCCACCAAGAATTGATGCTCGATCTGTGAATTTTGAAGGTCTTAGCGAACAATGGGGCGATCGCCCTGCTCCGCTGATGTCATATATGGGCAAGCAGGAGTATAAACCTGAACAAATTTGCTGTTGGGTGACTCACACCAATGCTCGAACCCATGAAATTATTAAAGCGGGCCTAGATAGATCTCCGCTGTATACCGGCGTTATCGACGGAGTTGGGCCTCGTTACTGCCCGTCCGTTGAAGATAAAGTTCATCGTTTTGCCGATAAAGATTCTCACCAAATATTTATTGAGCCAGAGGGGCTTACAACCCATGAGTTGTATCCAAATGGCATATCGACCAGCCTCCCCTATGACGTTCAAATAGAATTAGTTCACTCGATTAAGGGGTTTGAGAAAGCGCATATTACTCGCCCCGGATATGCCATTGAGTATGATTTTTTCAATCCACAAGATTTGAAACATACCCTTGAGACTAAGTTTATCGAAGGCTTGTACTTTGCCGGACAAATCAACGGTACTACCGGCTACGAGGAAGCGGGTGCACAAGGTCTACTGGCTGGCGCCAATGCGGCATTGCAAGCCAAAGGCTTGGAGCCATGGTACCCACTGCGTGATCAAGCGTACCTTGGTGTTATGGTTGATGATTTAATCACCATGGGAACTCAAGAGCCTTATCGCATGTTTACCAGTCGAGCAGAATATCGATTGTTATTACGCGAAGACAATGCCGATGCTCGTCTGACAGAAATCGGTCATAAATTGGGTTTGGTGAGTGAGGATCGTTGGCAGCACTTTTGTGAAAAACAAGAGAACGTTGCTGTCGAAGAACAACGACTTAACGATACTTGGGTACAAGCAGGTAGTACTGAAGCCGAGGCGTTGGAACCAAAATTAAAATCTTCGCTGAGCCGCGAGTACAGTTTGATGGAGTTGCTCCGCAGGCCAGAACTCACCTACGGTGACATTGCTGATATATCGGCCTCACCAAAGGTTTTAGCTTCAGAAGTTACTGAACAGGTACAAATTACAGCCAAGTACGCCGGTTATATACAACGCCAACAGGGTGAAATAGACAAGCTTCGCAAAAGTGAAAATACCCTAATCCCCGATGATTTTGTCTATGACACGCTTGAGGGCTTATCGAATGAGATTACCCAAAAGCTAAACGACGCTCGTCCGGCGACTCTTGGTCAGGCATCAAGAATCCCTGGGGTAACGCCGGCCGCGATTTCCTTGTTATTGGTGTATATGAAAAAACACGGCTCATCACGCAAACATAGCGCATAACTTATGACTGAACTTGACCCCTTACAGAAAACCCTTGCACACGGCCTTCGTCAGATGGGGTTAGAGCTTGAGGAGTCAGTTCAGGCAAGACTGATCGCGTATATTCGATTATTTGAAAAGTGGAATAAAGCGTATAATTTATCCGCCGTGCGTAATGTGAACGACATGGTTACTCGGCACCTGCTGGATAGTTTGTCGATTCTTGAGCACATCAAAGGCCAGCGTCTGATCGATGTTGGAACGGGTGGTGGCTTGCCGGGTATTCCGCTGGCGATCTGCCGGCCCGATACCAAGGTTGACCTATTGGACAGCAATGGCAAAAAAACACGGTTTCTATTCCAGGTGAAAACCAGCTTAGGGCTCGATAATGTCGAAGTTCTTAACTGTCGAGTTGAGTCGCATCAGCCTACTGAATTGTACGATGGCGTCGTTAGTCGCGCCTTTGCTAGCCTTGAAGATATGACCTCAGGCTGTCGTCACCTGCTCAAACCGGATGGGCGTTTTTGGGCCATGAAGGGAATTTATCCAACAGATGAATTGAAGCCTCTCGAAAAACACTATATGGTCGCTAGCTCCCACGAATTAATGATTCCTGGAGAAGAGGCTCAGCGGCATCTTTTAGAGATCGCCGCCCAGCACTCATAATTTCTGCATCGAAGGTCGATACTGCATAGCGCAGTGAGCCTAAACCTCGCGTGGTTACTCATCACATTAGGGTTTTGCAAAGCAAAAAATAAAGGAAAATACATTGAGTTCATCAGGTCCTTGCCGTTTGTATGCAATCGCTAACCAGAAAGGTGGCGTTGGCAAGACTACGACGACAGTCAATTTAGCGGCCTCTTTGGTCGCCACCAAAAAGAAAGTTTTGCTGGTTGATCTGGATCCTCAAGGTAATGCCACAATGGGCAGTGGAGTCGATAAAAACAATGTAGATCTATCGGTTTATCACGTACTCGTTGGTGAGGCGAAGATTAAAGAAGTGATTATCACGCCTGAAGATGGCAGCTTTTCAGTTGTTCCAGCCAATGGAGACCTTACTGCAGCAGAAGTTGAAATGCTCGCAATGGAAAACAAGGAGTATCTTCTAGAGGCTGCATTGGCTGATGTGGTTGACGATTTTGATTATATATTGGTCGATTGTCCTCCCTCCCTGAATATGTTGACGCTAAATGCCTTGGTTGCTTGTCGGGGTGTGATTATCCCGATGCAGTGTGAGTATTACGCTTTAGAAGGTTTGTCGGCGTTGGTGAGCACTATCAATCAAATTCAGGAAGCGTTGAATCCCAAGCTAGAAATAGAGGGGATTTTACGCACAATGTATGACCCTCGAAGCAGTTTGACAAAAGATGTATCCACACAGTTAAGTGAATTCTTTGGCGATAAACTTTACCGCACCTGTATCCCAAGAAATATTCGTCTAGCTGAGGCGCCAAGTTATGGCTTACCCGTGTTGGCGTACGATCGCCAATCAAAGGGAGCAATTGCTTATTTAGCACTTGCGGGTGAAGTGATTCGCCGTAATGAAAACGAAGCCAAACAGGCTCAGCCTACCACCGTCTAAACGGTCCGGTAGCGACAAAAATAAGAACGTAAGGACTGCTACGTATGGCTGGCAAAAGAAAAGGTTTAGGAAAAGGCTTAAATGCCTTACTTGGGGATGCAAAAAAATCAGCCCCCGAAGCAATCGCTGCCGCCAGTTCACCTGAGCCAGGGCTTGATGGGACACTTGCTCAAATCCCAGTCGAATTTATTCAGCGTGGTAAATATCAGCCTCGCCGAGATATGCACTCTGAAGCATTGGAAGAGTTATCTGAGTCCATTAAGGCTCAAGGTGTAATGCAGCCTATTGTCGTTCGACCTATCAGCGACCCCAGTAATCCCGGTATTCAATATGAAATCGTGGCGGGAGAGCGACGCTGGCGTGCCACTCAGTTAGCTGGGCTAGACAAAATACCAGCCGTTATTCGTGATGTGCCCGATGAAGCCGCAATTGCCATGGCGCTGATTGAAAATATTCAGCGCGAAGACCTCAATCCTATCGAAGAGGCTATAGCCCTTAAGCGATTGCAGGACGAATTTGAGCTCACCCAACAAGAAGTTGCTGCGGCTGTCGGAAAATCCCGAACCACAGTAACTAACCTTCTGCGTTTAATCGCTTTAGGTGATGATGTTAAAAAAATGTTGGAACACGGTGATCTAGAGATGGGGCATGCCAGAGCCCTATTGCCATTGCCGAGCTTAGAGCAGCGTGATGTCGCTCGGCAAGTTGTTGCCAAAGGCTTATCGGTACGCCAAACAGAAGCCTTGGTTCGCCGCTTACAGCAGCAGCAAGATAATCAAGATGAAAAATTTGATCCTGAAAAGCGCATTGACCCAGATATTAAGAAGCTACAGGACGGTTTATCAGAAAAGATAGGGGTTCCGGTTCAGGTGCAACATGGCGCGAAGGGTAAGGGTAAGCTTGTTTTAAATTATTCGAGCTTAGATGAGCTGGATGGCATTCTTAATCATATGAATTACGAATCGTAGCGCTAAAAACGTTTGTATAAATACTGAGCGTGGCTTTGATTCTTATTTTTATTGTGAAATAAGCGTCAGTATTCACCACGCAAATGCCGACTATGCTTGTAAAACCTTGTATTTAACTTTGAAGCCTACACTGACTAGCTTGAATGCCGCGACGCTTAACTCTATAATGCGCGACGCCCGACTGCGCCTGAAATAGCCGTAGTTGTCAGCATAATCGGTGCATTTTGTAGGTCTATTGGATTGCCGAACATACTATGCCAACACAGCATATGAACTCTATCGGCAAACCCCCTGTGCTTCGTTTTATGGTTTACCTGCAATTAGTGGGTGGCTTGATAGCGTTGGTGGTTTGGTTGGTTGATCAAAAAATAGCCTACTCTATCGCTGCAGGCACAAGTTTGTATGTGATACCGCAGATGTATTTCTCTGCGTTAGCGTTTCGTTATCGTGGGTCGAGAGCCAGTCGTTTAATAGCGCAGTCTTTCTACCGGGGTGAAACAGGCAAATATATATTAACGATGATCGGCTTTGCCTGTGTTTTTGCAAGCCCCTTAGAAATGTCAGCGTTGTGGGTATTTGTGAGTTACATATTAGCTTTATTAATATCGACTTATTTGGTTGCTCGTGTGGTCAGCGAGGGGTAACGGTAGCTAGCAAAGCTAGACGTTGTAAAAACGCTTTTATGTCATAAACATATGAGAGTGTTTCTACAACTTTTAACTTTTAACATTTATTCAAAGGTGATTGAGACATGGCGAGCGAAGGTCAAACCGCTACCGGATATATCCAACACCACCTCCAGAATCTTACCTACGGGAAACTTGAAGCCGGCTATGAACGCGCTGATGGATCTTTAGTAGAGCAGACTTCCTGGACGTTGGCCCATTCATCACAAGAAGCAGCTGATATGGGGTTTTGGGCTATCCACCTAGATACCATCGGTTGGTCAGTCGTTCTGGCCCTGGTTCTTGGTTTCTTATTTAGAAAAGCCACCAAAGGTGCATCTGATGGTGTTCCAAGTGGTGTACAAAGTTTTGTCGAACTGCTGGTTGAGTTCGTAAATGGTACTGTAAAAGATATTTTTCATCATAAAAACTCACTCATAGCACCGATGGCTCTAACCATCTTTACTTGGGTGTTCACGATGAACTTGATGGATCTAATCCCCGTTGATTGGCTTCCGTTTGTGGCAGCCCAGATTGCAGGTGATGACCATTTCTTCTTTAAAGTGGTTCCAACGACCGACCCCAATGCCACTATGGGCATGGCGTTAACCGTTTTTGCAATGATGATCTTCTTTAGCATCAAGCAAAAAGGTTTGATGGGCTTTATAAAAGAATTAACGTTGCACCCTTTCCACTCTGGTAAGTGGTATGTGGATATATTCTTGATCCCGATTAACCTGATCTTAGAAACTGTTTCTCTAATTGCGAAGCCTATCTCTCTTGGTTTACGTTTATTCGGCAACCTTTACGCTGGTGAGATGATATTTATCTTGATCGCGTTAATGTTTAGTGCTGGTTTGGTGCTTGGTATTGGTGGCTTCTTTATGCAGCTAGGTTGGGCAATTTTCCATATCTTGGTAATTACCCTGCAAGCTTTTGTATTCATGGTATTAACCACGGTATACATGGCGATGGCTCACGACGTAGAAGAGCCTCACTAAGTAATTTGATTTTGCGGCCTTAGGGTCGCCAATATAGATTTTTATTTTTTAACTTTAACTTTACTCTCTTAAGGAGAAAACAATGGAAGCAATGGGTTTAGTATACGTAGCGGCAGCTTTGTTGATTGGTCTTGGTGCACTTGGTACCGCAATTGGTTTTGGTACTTTGGGTGGTAAATTGCTTGAAGGTTCTGCACGTCAACCTGAGCAAGGTCCTGCGTTACAAGGCAAAATGTTTTTGATGGCCGGCCTTTTGGATGCGGTTCCAATGATCGGTGTAGGTATTGGCATGTACCTTATCTTTGTTGTTGCGCCTGGTTTGGCTGCTTAATTCACTGCTTTTTGCTGAATTTAAATTTACCTAAGCAAGAGGTGTTAGCGTGAATATCAACCTAACTCTATTTGGTCAATCTATTACTTTCATCGCATTTATTTTCTTTTGCATGAAGTATGTATGGCCAGTGCTCATTTCCATTATGGAAGAGCGAGAGAAGAAAATTGCCGACGGCCTACAAGCTGCTGATCGTGCAGACAAAGATTTGGAGCTGGCTCAGAAAAAAGCCGGTGAAACTTTGACTGGAGCGAAGCAACAGGCTGCGGATATTATTGAGCAAGCTAACAAGCGTGCTAATCAAATTGTTGAAGAAGCTAAAGATCAAGCGCGCGCCGAAGGCGATCGATTATTGGTTAAAGCTCAAGCAGACATTGAACAGGAAGCTAACCGCGCAAAAGAAGAATTGCGTTCTAAGGTTGCAGTCTTGGCCCTAGCTGGTGCTGAAAAAGTACTGGGTAGAGCAATCGATGCCAATGCTCACAACGACTTGGTTGCCGAATTGGCAGCAGAGCTTTAAGCGAGGTAAACCATGGCTGAATTAACAACATTAGCCAGACCGTACGCCAAAGCTGTATTTGAATATGCCGATGCTGCGAGTGATTTGGCCACTTGGTCTGAAACACTGACAGTATCAGCTGCAGTAGCGCAACACGATGCGATGCTCAAAACCCTGGCGAGTCCAGGCTTAACATCAGCGCAGAAAGCGCAAACTTTTATTGAAGTTTGCGGCGATGCGGCCAATGACAAAGCGGGAAATTTCCTGCGAGTATTGGCAGATAATAAGCGTTTAGATTTGTTACCTGAAATATCAGCGTTGTTTGAGCTGTACAAATCTAATCGGGAAAAAGCAATCGATGTTCATGTAGCTACAGCCTTTGAGTTGTCTGGCGACCTGGAAACGAAACTGGCTAAAGCACTAAGTGCTAAATTGGACCGTGAAGTAACCGTTCAAAGCTCTGTAGATAAGAGTCTTTTGGGTGGTATTGTGGTTCATGCCGGCGATACAGTAATCGATGGTTCAGTGCGAGGCCGTTTGGCTAAACTCGCTGAATCAATGAATTCCTAAAACAATTTAGGATATGAGGAACAGAGCATGAAGCAACTGAATCCTTCAGAGATTAGTGAAATAATTAAGCAACGAATCGATAACCTCGATGTTGCGACTGAAGCCCAAAATGAGGGCACCGTAGTTTCCGTAACCGACGGTATCATCCGCATCCACGGCCTAGCCGACGTGATGTATGGTGAAATGATCGAGTTTGAAGGCGGTGTATCTGGAATGGCACTTAACTTGGAGCAAGACTCCGTTGGTGCTGTAATCCTTGGCGCCTACGAAGGTATTGCCGAAGGTCAGAAATGTAAGTGTACCGGCCGTATTTTAGAAGTGCCTGTTGGTAACGAGTTACTCGGTCGCGTTGTTAACGCACTTGGTAGCCCAATCGACGGTAAAGGCCCTCTTGGCAACACTGCTACAGACGCTGTTGAAAAAATTGCACCTGGTGTAATTGAGCGTAAGTCTGTTGATCAACCTGTTCAGTTTGGTCTGAAAGCTGTTGATTCAATGGTACCTGTAGGCCGTGGTCAGCGTGAGTTGATTATTGGTGACCGCCAAACCGGTAAAACTGCTATTGCCGTTGATGCAATCATCAACCAGAAAGGCAAAGGTATTAAGTGTGTTTACGTGGCCATTGGCCAAAAAGCAGCATCTGTTGCTGCTGTTGTACGTAAACTTGAAGAGCACGGCGCGATGGATCACACCATTGTTGTTGCCGCTACTGCATCGGATCCAGCTGCAATGCAGTTCTTGGCTCCGTTCGGTGGTTGTACCATGGGTGAATATTTCCGTGACCGCGGCGAAGATGCATTGATTGTATTTGATGATTTGACCAAGCAAGCTTGGGCTTACCGTCAGATTTCTTTGCTATTACGCCGTCCGCCAGGCCGTGAAGCCTACCCTGGTGACGTGTTCTATTTGCACTCTCGTTTGTTAGAGCGCGCCTCGCGTGTAAACGCTGAGTACGTCGAAAAATTCACCAATGGTGAAGTGAAAGGTAAGACCGGTTCTTTGACTGCTCTTCCTATTATCGAAACCCAAGCGGGTGACGTATCGGCGTTCGTACCAACCAACGTGATCTCCATTACTGATGGTCAGATTTTCTTGGAAACTGATTTGTTTAACGCCGGTATTCGTCCAGCGATGAACGCAGGTGTGTCGGTTTCTCGAGTTGGTGGTTCTGCACAGACTAAAGTGATCAAAAAGCTTTCCGGTGGTATTCGTACTGCCTTGGCTCAGTATCGTGAATTGGCGGCGTTCTCTCAGTTCGCTTCTGATCTTGACGATGCGACCAAAGCTCAGTTAGATCACGGTGAGCGTGTTACCGAACTGATGAAACAAAAGCAGTACTCGCCTCAGTCAATTGCTGAGATGGGTGTTGTTCTTTTCGCAGCTAACGAAGGTTATTTGCAGGACGTCGAAGTTAAGAAGATCGGCGACTTCGAAGCCTCTTTGCTTTCTTATATGAATGCAGAGCATGCTGACCTAATGAACAAGATTAATAACAGCGGTGATTTCAACGGCGAAATCGAAGGCGGCTTCAAAGCGGCTTTGGACAAGTTCAAAGAAACACAAACCTGGTAATAATTCATGTCCCCGTTGAGTTATCTCACCGGGGACTTTGTTCGAGGGCCTGTATATGGCAAGCGGAAAGGAAATACGTACTCAAATAACGAGTATTCAGAGTACGCAGAAAATCACCTCGGCCATGGAAATGGTTGCGGCGAGTAAGATGCGTAAAGCCCAGGAACGCATGGAGCTAGGAAAGCCTTACGCTCAACGTATTCGCGGTGTTGTTAGTCATATTGCTATGTCGACACCCGAATATAAGCATATTTATATGCAAGAGCGTGAAGTCCAGCGAGTGGGATATATATTGGTATCCACCGATCGTGGATTATGTGGTGGTTTAAACGTTAACTTGTTTAAGCGCAGCATAAAATCTATGAAAGAGTGGGCCGACTTGGATGTAGGTATCGACTTATGTTTGATCGGTGCTAAATCTCAGGCATTTTTTAACAGCTACGGTGGCAATGTTGTTGCTGCAGTCCGCGATTTGGGTGAAGACCCTTCAGTCGCAGATTTGATTGGTAGCGTTAAAACAATGCTAGATGCTTTTGCTGAAGGCAAAATCGACAAGCTTTACTTAGTGGGCAATGAGTTTATCAACACGATGACTCAAAACCCTGAAGTAAATCAGTTGTTGCCATTACAAGCGCAAGAAGGCACTGAGAACAAACATGCTTGGGACTACCTGTACGAACCTGATGCCCAGCAGTTGTTGGATGGTTTGTTGACTCGCTATGTAGAGTCGCAAGTTTATCAGGCCGTTGTAGAAAATGGTGCTTGTGAGCAAGCTTCTCGTATGATCGCGATGAAGAGTGCTACCGATAATGCCGGTGATTTAATTGACGACTTACAGTTGGTTTACAACAAAGCTCGCCAGTCCGCCATTACCCAAGAATTGTCAGAAATCGTGAGCGGTGCCGCGGCTGTTTAAGTCGAAGCATCCAAGTAATTAATTTTTAGAGAGGATCCGGAAATGAGTAACGGACGTATCGTACAAATTATTGGCGCCGTTATTGACGTGGAATTTCCCCGTGATTCCGTACCTAAGGTTTACGACGCACTTTTAGTTGCTGAAAAAGGTTTAACCCTTGAAGTTCAGCAGCAATTAGGTGACGGCGTGGTACGTGCAATCGCCATGGGCTCATCAGAAGGTTTGAGCCGTGGTTTGAGCGTTGATAACACAAAATCCCCAATTTCAGTACCAGTTGGTGTTGAAACTTTGGGACGTATTATGGATGTATTGGGTAACCCAATCGATGAGTGTGGCCCTATTGGTGAAAAAGCTCGCGCTGAAATTCACCGCAAGGCACCATCTTACGATGAGTTAGATCCATCCAGCGATTTGCTTGAAACTGGTATTAAAGTAATCGACTTAGTTTGCCCATTTGCTAAGGGTGGTAAAGTTGGATTATTTGGTGGTGCTGGTGTTGGTAAAACCGTAAACATGATGGAGCTTATTAACAACATTGCTTTGGAGCACAGTGGTTTGTCTGTGTTCGCCGGTGTTGGTGAGCGTACTCGTGAAGGTAACGATTTCTACTATGAAATGCAGGAGTCTGGCGTTGTAAACGTTGAAGAGCCGAGCAAATCGAAAGTAGCAATGGTTTATGGCCAGATGAATGAGCCTCCAGGAAACCGTTTACGCGTTGCCCTAACAGGTTTGACCATGGCGGAGAAATTCCGTGATGAAGGTAAAGATGTATTATTGTTTGTTGATAACATCTACCGTTACACCTTGGCAGGAACAGAAGTATCTGCACTGCTGGGTCGTATGCCTTCTGCGGTTGGTTATCAGCCTACTTTGGCTGAAGAAATGGGTGTTTTGCAGGAGCGTATTACTTCTACAAAAAGCGGATCAATCACCTCGGTACAAGCAGTATATGTACCAGCGGATGACTTGACCGATCCATCTCCAGCGACCACCTTTGCGCACTTGGATTCGACTGTTGTATTGAGCCGTGATATTGCTTCTAAGGGTATTTACCCAGCGATTGATCCATTGGACTCGACTTCACGTCAGCTAGATCCATTGATCATTGGCCAAGAGCATTATGATATTGCACGTGGTGTTCAGACTGTTCTTCAGCGTTATAAAGAACTGAAAGACATTATTGCAATTTTGGGTATGGACGAATTATCTGAAGAAGATAAGCAGACTGTAACCCGTGCTCGTAAGATTGAGCGTTTCTTGTCGCAGCCTTTCCACGTAGCTGAAATCTTTACCGGTGCACCTGGTAAATACGTTACGTTGAAAGATACCATCCGTGGTTTCACGGGCCTGTTATCAGGTGAGTATGATGACCTGCCAGAGCAGGCGTTCTACATGGTTGGCGGCATCGACGAAGCAATCGAAAAAGCTAAAAACATGTAGTGGGCTGGAAACGTCGAGTAATCGACGTTTCCATCACTCACCTTTTTAGAGGCTAGAACAATGGCAATGACTGTCCACTGTGAAATAGCGAGTGCAGAAGCTCAGATATTTTCCGGATTAGTAGAAATGGTAATCGCAGCAAGTACAGAGGGTGACGTAGGTATTTCCTATGGCCACGCTCCTTTGCTGACGTCTTTACAGCCAGGTCCTATTCGTATCATCAAGCAAGGTGGCGAAGAGGAAATCTACTACGTTTCTGGTGGCTATCTGGAAGTACAACCAAGTCAGATTTCGGTTCTTGCCGATACTGCCTTGCGTGCTGCTGATATGGATGAATCGGCTGCTTTAGAAGCACAAAAACAAGCTCAACAAGCACTGACAAACCAGTCTGGTGAGTTTGATTATTCTAGGGCTGCTGTGCAGTTAGCTGAAGCTTCGGCTCAGTTACGGACTCTGCAAGCTATCCGTAAGAAAATGGGTAAATAATAACAGCGCTATTGTCGCTGCTATTATTTAGCTAAAACAAAAAGGGCAGCGTAAGCTGCCTTTTTTGTTTTCAACTACCCCAAAATCCCCGTATGCTAAGCATCAATATGTTGGTGTACCCGCCTTTATTTATAATATCTAACGGTAACAATTTAGGTATAGATTAAGGGAAAATAAAAGGAATATTTATGTTATTGGATATCGTCATTCTCGCTGCAGGGAAAGGAACCCGAATGCGATCGAGCTTGCCAAAGGTACTTCATACCATCGGTGGTAAACCATTACTTGGTCACGTACTCGATGCAGCAAAAGAACTCGAATCCGATAATATCAACATTATCGTCGGGCATGGCTCTGAGTTAGTTCGTGAACGAATGTCAGGTGAAAATGTTAATTTTATTGAACAAAAAGAACAACTTGGCACTGGCCACGCTGTACAACAAGTCTTGGGTAAGCTCCGCGACGAAGCGACTGTATTGATACTTTATGGGGATGTACCACTTACGCCCATAGAAACCTTAGAAGAATTATTAGAACAGGTATCAGACACCGCGATGGGTTTGTTAACCGTCGAACTGGAAGACCCCGATGGTTATGGCCGAATTATCAGGAACTCCCAAGGTAACGCTAAAGCGATTGTTGAGCAAAAAGATGCCAGTAAAGATCAGTTGGCGCTTAATGAAGTAAACTCTGGAATCATGGCCGTAAGTGCAAAATGCCTTAAACAATGGTTGCCAAATTTGTCGAATGACAATGCTCAGGGCGAATATTATCTAACCGATATTATTGAAATGGCGGCCGAAAACACAATCGATATAAACATCGTGCAAGCTGAAGACGAAATGGATGTTTTAGGTATTAACAATCGTATTCAGCAAGCTGAACTAGAACGCTATTATCAGTCAGTTCAGGCGATGATATTGTTAGAAGAAGGCGTTAGTTTGTTGGACCCCAATCGTTTTGACTGTCGTGGTGAATTATACGCTGGTAACGATGTCACAATTGATGTGAATTGTGTTTTTGAAGGCGAAGTCGAGATTGGCGACAATGTATCAATTGGCCCAAACTGCGTCATTAGTAATTCGCGTATTGGTAGCAATACAGTCATTAAAGCCAACTCAGTAATAGAAGATACTATTATTGAGGGTAACTCAGATATTGGTCCTTTTGCGCGTTTACGCCCGGGTACAGAGTTAGGGCTCGGAGCAAAGGTCGGCAACTTTGTCGAAACAAAAAAGGCGAAAGTCGGTAAGGGCTCAAAAATCAATCATCTAAGTTATGTCGGTGATGCTGAGATTGGCGACGATGTTAATGTCGGCGCGGGCACGATCACCTGTAATTATGACGGCGTTAATAAATTTAAAACCACCATCGGCGATGGATCATTTATTGGCTCCAATAGCTCATTGGTAGCGCCCATCAATATTGGCGCTGGGGCTACTGTAGGTGCAGGGTCTACCGTCAACAAAGACATTGCTGATAATCAGCTTGCAGTCTCGCGAGCCAAGCAACGGAATATTGATGGCTGGGTGAAGCCCACTAAAAAATAATCGAAAGGCGATTGTTTAAATCTAGATAGAATATATTTAAAAGACAAAATTAGGAAAGGCTATGTGCGGAATTGTCGGGGCAGTAACACAAAGGAATGTATTAGGCATATTGGTAGAAGGCCTAAAGCGACTGGAATATCGCGGCTACGACTCAGCTGGTGTGGCATTGGTTGAGCCCAATGGTGATCTTGCGATACGAAAGGCCGTCGGGAAAGTTTCTGAATTAGAAAAAGAACTGAAGGAAAATCCGACTCGAGGAAGCTTAGGTATTGCTCATACCCGGTGGGCGACCCATGGCAAACCGACCCAGGCAAACGCGCATCCCCATTTTTCAGACCATATCGCCATTGTCCATAATGGTATTATTGAAAATCACGACTCATTGCGTGACATGCTGGGTAATGAAGGTTACACCTTTATTACTGAAACAGATTCTGAAGTCATAGCGCACCTATTGCACCGTAACTATGAAACTCAGCAAGATTTATTTACAGCCCTGCAAGTAACCATTAAAGAACTTGAGGGTGCCTATGGTCTAGCAGTTGTTAGCAGTCGTGAGCCAGAACGATTAGTAGCAGCACGATCGGGTAGCCCATTAGTTATTGGCGTGGGAATAGAAGAGAATTTTCTAGCATCGGATCAAATGGCGCTTCGCCAAGTAACCGATCGCTTTGTTTATTTAGAAGAAGGTGATCTTGTTGATTTACGTCGAGAATCCTACTCGATTATAAATCTTGTTGGAGAGCCTGTAACAAGAGCAATAACAAAAATTGCAGAAGCCGATGAAGTGGTTGATAAAGGTGAATATCGTCATTTCATGCAAAAAGAGATTTTCGAACAAGCTCGGGTTATTCGAAATACCTTACAAGGTCGAATTGGTAAAAATAAAGTTCTCGAACAAATCTTTGGTACCGAAGCCAAGGCAATTTTTGACCAGGTTGAACGAGTTCAGCTCATCGCTTGCGGAACCAGCTATCATTCGGGAATGGTGTTTAAATACTGGTTGGAAGACTGGGCAGGCATCCCTTGCGATATTGAAGTGGCTTCGGAGTATCGTTACCGTAAAGTTGTCGTTAGCCCTGGCACCCTCTTCGTAACAATTTCTCAATCTGGTGAAACGGCTGATACACTCGCTGCATTGCGTTTGGCTAAAGAACTGGATTATTTAGCGACGTTGACAATTTGTAACGTACCAACGAGTTCTCTTGCGAGAGAATCAGACTTGCGCTTTATGACCCAGGCCGGTCCTGAGATTGGAGTTGCCTCCACCAAAGCATTTACAACCCAGTTGGTATCTCTACAGATGTTGGCCGTTGTACTGGGCCGACGCAAAGGCATTACTCCAGATCGTGAGGCTGAGTTAGTGAAAGCCTTACATGAGTTGCCAGAATTGTGCGAACAGGTTCTAAACCTTGATTCTGAAATAATGGAAATGGCTGAACACTTTTCTGAAAAGCACCATTCCCTATTTTTAGGGCGAGGACCGCAATATCCTGTCGCAATGGAGGGGGCTTTAAAACTAAAAGAAATTTCCTATATTCATGCCGAAGCTTACCCCGCTGGCGAGTTAAAGCATGGCCCATTGGCGTTAGTCGATTCAGATATGCCTGTAGTAGCGGTCGCGCCACATAATGATCTACTAGAGAAGTTAAAATCAAACTTAGAAGAGGTTCAGGCCCGAGGTGGTGTATTATTTGTTTTTGCAGATAAAAATGCAGGCTTTGAAAATAATTCCAGCACCAAGGTTATTAACTTGCCCCATGTGCCGCCTAGCCTAGAACCTATTATTTACACCCTGCCGCTACAGTTACTGTCTTATCATGTGGCTGTGCTTAAAGGTACCGATGTAGATCAGCCAAGAAATTTAGCAAAATCAGTTACGGTTGAATAAGTAGTTTGTGGGATCGTCGGTTACCGAACTCATAAGAATTTTAGGTAACAAGGATCGATCAATAGCCTACCGTTTTTTTGCAATGAGGCGATTAACAGTAATTTAATTATCTAGAATGGGTATTTGTATGCGTCACAATACCCAGTAAAATTTTAACAGTAATTATTAGGGACTCTTTCGGAGCGCCCTATTAACGCCTTTCTACTGCGAAAGGCACTTCTTGGATTAGCTAAAACTATCGATTAGTGAAACAAAATAATACCGCATGGCTTTCTCTTGAAGCTTGGCGCAATTAGAAACAGGCCTATCCCATTCAGAGGGCCTTACCTCTTTATCACAAATATCCCCCCCTTCTATCGTTCTCTCTCATAGATTTCTGTGGCACTTAAAAATTAATAAAAGTTTATAAATTCAGAAATCGAAAAAATAAATAAATTAAGAAGCAAGCATTTAGAACCTGGTACAAAGGTTATAAATAATGAGATCCGTATAACGTATTTTATATAAAAAACATATTTTCATCCGCATTATGAACACTTTCTGTAATGAATCCGCATCGTAGTCACTTTGTCGTCAAAATGCTTGCACTACCAGACCTTGGTGATTAATATCCCACCGTCCAATATAAAAACATTGCATCCATAATAAGAACATAAAGAAGAAATATAACTTGGCGCGAACTGGTTGGAAGTGAGGTATAGACCTTTAGTCGGCAAGGAAAATTAATAAGGAGCGAATTCACCATGGTTAATAATTATAAAAAATTACTACTAACAGTAGCTATAGCGACCCAAGGAACAGCCTTGATGGCAGCAGCGCTGGAAGAAGTTATCGTAACCGCGACCAAGCGCGAAGTTGGGATGCAGGATGTAGCGATAGCGATTTCAGCATTGGGTAGCGATGCATTGGAAAATAAAGGTGTTACTGACTTTGAAAGCTTTGCGCGGCTCCTCCCAGGTCTTTCGTATATTGATGCCGGTTCTGGTAAGAAAAAGCTGACAGTTCGGGGCCTATCTGACGGTACAGAGTTTGATGCTCAGCTACAGGCGACCACATCGATATACTTTAATGATATCCCGTTAACCAGCGGTGTTAGTGCTCCAGATTTACACATGACAGACATAGCTCGTGTCGAGTTATTGCGTGGCCCACAAGGTACTTTATATGGTGCAGGTTCTCTGGGCGGGACTTTGCGAATTATAACTAACGAGCCTGTTCTCGGCGAATTCCAGGGTAAGATAGACACCAGTTATTCAGGGACCAAGTCTGGGGATAATTCGAGCAATACAAACTTAATGCTCAACGTTCCTCTAGGCGACACTCTTGCTTTGCGCATGGTTGCCTACAACAAACGCGACGGCGGTTTTATTGATTACACTCACGCCAGAGTTAATGAAAAAAATGCTAATGAAATTGACACCAACGGCGGACGAGTTGCATTAGCTTATGAGCCAAATGATGATCTAAAAGTTAATGCCAGTTATATCTACCAAGAATCAAACATTGATGGAAAATCGTGGTTTAATCCAGGCACCGACCTCGAAATTGATGCACCGGTAAAAGATCAACAATTAGATAAAACCAGTATCTATAACCTTACGCTGGATTATAACTTTGGGGACTTCTCAATCTATTCCTCATCGACTTATTTCAATGGCGATAACGACTGGGTGTTCGAGTATTCCGAAAACGCTTATTTAGCCTTAAAACCAATTTATGACTTCTCTGGTATTCCGGCAATCAGCCCCCATCATTTTGATGAAGAGTTTGATATATTCTCACAAGAGATTCGTTTTCAGTCGCAAACCGACAGCCCTTTTCAATGGACAGCAGGAATCTTTTATCAGAAAGATGAAGTTGAGCATGAACAAATAGTCGTTGTGGATAACTTATCAGGTGTATTAGATGCATTAGGCTTGATACAACCTGGGCTTAGCGGAGCGTTAATTCAACAAGGTGGACCATTTTACGTAGGCGACGAGGTGGTATACCGAAACGAAAATACTTTTCAGATTGAACAACAAGCAATATTTGGTGAGTTCAGTTACAGCTTTAATGAGCAATGGTCTGCTACCGCAGGATTACGCGCATTTAAAACTGAAATAAATGATGTTGGGAGCAGCCGTGGTATTCAAAATCTATTAACTGGCCGAGTAGCCACTCCCCCAGGTATCAGTACAGGCACCACGACGGCAAAAGAAGATTCAGTGAACCCCAAAGTTGAAATTAGTTACCGACCTGACGAAGACAAAATGTTCTACGTGTTAGCCTCTAAAGGTTATCGTATCGGTGGTGCTAACTCAGATATTGCCGCCGCAGGAGGCGCACCACGTCAATTCAAGTCTGATACATTATGGAATTATGAATTGGGATTTAAAACTGAGTGGATGGATAATCAAGTTCGCATGAACGGCGCCATCTATTATCTCGATTGGACAGACATACAGACAAAGGCGTTATTATCGAATGGTTTCGGTTATGTCGATAATGCAGGTTCTGCCTCAGTAACGGGTTTTGAGCTAGAAGCTGCTTGGTTAATGAATGATGTTTGGTCTATTGATCTTGGTTTCGATGTTAAGGACGCAAAGTTAGAAGAAGATTTCTTTACCGCAGGCAATCAACAAGGTGCTAAAGGCGATCGGCTACAGGCTGTTCCTGAGATTAGCTACAACATCGCCTTGAATATGGATAAAGATATTGCAGATAATATCTCACTGCGTGGACTTATAGCTTATCAATACATCGATGATTCATTGATGGAGTATGAACTTGTGGCCGGGCCGCAACACAAGATTGGTGACTACGGTGTTTTGAACGGGAACCTTAATTTTATCATTGATCAAAACATAGAACTTGGCTTGTTCGCTAAAAACATTAGCGATGAAAGAGCCAGAACTACAGCGATCAATGTTCGTGATGAACGTGTGTTTACAATACGTCCAAGAACAATTGGCATGAATGTTAAATATCGTTTCTAAAGAAAATAGCCTAAAAGAGAGAGTTGATGGAAAAAGCAACAGCAGTAGATAAAGCCCTTATTCTGTTAGATCTAGTGGGTAAGTTGAGCCAACAGGATAAGGTGCGAGTTGTTGATTTGGTTAATGCATCAGGGTTTCAACGACCAACCGTGCACCGCTTAATGATGACTCTAAAAGAACACAACCTAGTCAAGCAGGATGACAAAGGTTTTGTTCTTGGCGGCAAGGTTCTATCTCTGGCGGCTCAGGCGTACAGCAATATGGATATACGTCGCCTGGCAAAGCCGTTAATGCTTAAGTATTCCGAGCTTACCGATTTAACAATTCATCTGGCAATTTTGGATGGTTGTGAAGTGGTGTATATCGACAAGGTTGAAAGTAGACACCCTATTGTCTTGGCTTCGGGTATTGGCTGGCGTGGTAAAGCCCATTGCACGGCCTTGGGTAAGGCTTTAATGGCCTATGCGGACAGCAAAACCCAAGAAGCGTGTTTAAATCTAGATTTTGAGAAAAAGACCGAGCTAACGATATTAGACCCTGAAAGATTGAAGCAGGCCTGGGCTGAAATGAAATCTCAAGGCTACGCTATAGACGACCGGGAGAATGAAAATGAAATACGCTGTGTAGCATCAGCAATTTTAGATCATACCGGGAGCCCCGTAGGTGGAATAAGTATCTCAGGGACTATCTCTCAAACTAGTCTAGAAACGACCCAGAAAAACGGTGAACTGTTAGCCGAGAGTTGTAGAAGTTTAAGTACAGAGCTTGGATATCAAGCGTAACTGAAAATTCATTGTCATAAAAAAGTAAAATATCATGAAAAATAAAAACAAACATATTTTATTCATAAATAAAGCCCTTATGGCAGCGACGATTATATTTGGTGCCTCGAGTAGCTTTTCAAGTGAAGTATTCGATAGTAGGAAACTAGTGAGCGAGCCATATCTTTTAAACAGTGGATTAGAATCTCGATCGATTAGCTTTGAAAACCCAACTGGTGCGCGAGGGAACGGAGGTAAAGCATCGAGTCCGCTGGGCGCGGGTAGGAAGGGATCTCCTGCGAGATTACTAGCGCCTGGTGAAGAGGTTCAGCTGGCGAATATTAAAGGAACAGGAACAATACGTCATATGTGGGCGACTACCTTCCCTGTACCCGAGTTTTTACGAGGTGCAGTTCTAAGGTTTTATTGGGATGGCCAAGAGCATCCAAGCATTGAAGTCCCGCTGGGTGATTTTTTTGGTTTTGCTAATGGCAAAAGTAATTCTTTCCAGAGCGCCGTACACTCGGTAGCCGGAAAAGCCGGTATGAATATATGGATGCCCATGCCGTTTACTAGCCAGGCTCGGGTTACCATCCGTAATGAGCTGCCCCAGCCGATGCCCTTCTTTTATCAAATCGATTACACATTAGGGGAAAAACATACAAACGATATTGGCCGCTTACATGTTAATTTTCAAAGGCAAAATCCTACCAGTATAAAAAAAGACTTTGAGATATTGCCAAAGAGAACAGGTAAAGGTCGATTCATGGGTACTGTGATTGGTGTCCGACCTAGCGACAATAATTGGTGGGGTGAAGGCGAAATGAAAGCTTTCATTGATGGGGATACAAGCCATCCTACGATTAATGGTAGTGGCGCAGAGGACTACGTCGGCTTGTCATGGGGATTACAAGCGGATGCCTTTTTATATAACGGCGCAAATTATCGAGAAAATAACGATAGTGGAGACACCGGTATAGTATCGATGTATCGCTGGCACTTACTGGACCCAATTTATTGGACTAAAGAAGCACGTATCACAATACAACAAATAGGTCATAACGGAGATCAGCCTGTTACTTTGGATGATTATCTAGCTGATTTGTACGAGCGCAAAGACGACTGGTCCGCAGCATCATTTTGGTACGAGGCAGTGCCTAGCGCCCCTCTTCCCAATTTACCTGACTTAAAGGCACGCATTGCGAATTTACCGAAGCCAACAGTCGTAAAGTAATGAACAATCAATTGCTTAGATTAGGATCTATAACCAAAAGTTTCGGTAAGAACGAAGTTTTGAAGGATATTAGTTTTTGCATAGAGCGTGGTGATGTATTAGCAGTAATGGGGGAAAACGGTGCTGGTAAGAGCACCTTGATGAATATCATTAGCGGAACATATGACAATTATCGTGGTTCGATATACATCGATGGCGTCCATGAGAGTTTTACTAACCCAAAGGAAGCGGAAGATGTTGGTATTGTAATGGTACATCAGGAGTTGAGCCTGATACCTGAACTCAGTATCGCCGAAAACATCTTTCTTGGGTCCGAGCCAATGAGCTATGGTTTAGTGGACTTCAAAGAAATGAATGCACGCGCAGAA
>Ga0105357_10000385_pt1 | contig 23070 bp, 16 predicted proteins | sample GOMGulsemesocosm_4_FD_83660 | JGI IMG/M metagenome (GOLD analysis project Ga0105357, IMG submission 83660) | Methane-oxidizing microbial communities from mesocosms in the Gulf of Mexico - GOM15B Gulf of Mexico | ecosystem: Environmental > Aquatic > Marine > Cold seeps | place: USA: Gulf of...
CGACTCATTACTCATCAAAGCCGGCTCCGGCGCACTCACTATGGGTGTCCCGAGTTCACCCGGTGTGCCTGAAGCCCTTGCTGAACACACGGTAACGCTGAGCTACAATGACATAGCTGGGCTCGAACAAGCTTTTGCTGAACTTGGAGAGCAAATAGCTGGAGTTATTGTCGAACCTGTTGCCGGTAATATGAACTGTGTTCCACCCATTCCAGGATTCCTTGAAGCAATTCGTGCCCAGTGCGATAAGTATGGCGCCGTCTTTATTATCGATGAAGTCATGACTGGATTTCGCGTTAGTCACACTGGCGCCCAAGGGCGTTACGGGGTCGAGGCTGACATCACTACACTGGGTAAGGTAATGGGCGGAGGCATGCCGGTTGGAGCTTTCGGCGGGAAAAAAGCAATTATGGAATGTATTGCACCACTCGGACCCGTTTACCAAGCCGGTACATTGTCTGGAAATCCGGTCGCGATGGCCGCTGGACTTAAGACACTCCAGCTCATTGAGGCTGATGGTTTTTACGAGCCTATATTTAAACGCACAACCGACCTCGTTAATGGCCTCAGAGAAAGAGCACAAATAGCCGGCATTCCTCTTACCACCAATCACATTGGTAGCATGTGGGGCATGTTCTTTACCGAAGCGCCATCAATCACCAACTTCCAACAAGTTATGGCTTGCGACATTGAGCGCTTTAACAAATTTTTCCACGGCATGCTCGATAACGGCGTTTACCTTGCGCCAGCATCATACGAAGCCGGCTTTATGTCAGCCGCTCACACCGACGAAGACATCGCACAAACACTTGACGCTGCCGAAAAGGTATTCAAAACTCTGTAGGAAGTATTCGATGAGGCACAAAAAAAGCTGGCATAGACCAGCTTTTTTTGTGCCTCAGTTACTGAGGTTTATATTTTTTTGAAGAAGAAACTACTTGGCGATCACTTTAATTATTTCGAGTGATTTATTCGATACTTCCAGGATTTTAAATCCGACCCAGTGGGCACCGTCACTACTGGCAGGGCTTTGCCAGAGGCAGTCTGCTACCAGAGAAATTCTATCGCTATTATTGATAGGCGATGAAAGTACGAGTTCCAACTGATACACCGCTTCAGTATCGAGCGCAGCAGGGGTCATTAGCATCAAGCCCTCTTCATGGATGTTAACTAACCGCCCCAAAGATTCATCATCGACTCCATTTTGTACAACGACAGAAATTTCAACATCACGACGCTCTAGCTTACGACGGTTATCACTCATTCCCCTTCCTCTGGCTGAATCCCAGCCTCAACTTGTTCCACTTTGGCATTTAAGCTCTGGAAAATATTCTCGAGAGCTCGCTCGAAGAACGGCTTGGTAGCTCCAGAAATAACTTTCGCTTCACCGCTGAGCATATCTCGCGCTAATTCTAGGCCAGATTTCAACCCCACCTTTTTGCCCATCTGATCAACCAACATATAGTGCAAGGTAGTCGAGTTATACCAGGCAACTTTTAACCGCTTGCCATCACCGAACTCAAACCATGTACCAAACTCAATCATTTTTAAGCTATCGACCATCCGTTGCTCATCTTCGGAAATATCCTCTTGATGATCACTAGCGCCAGCTTTTTCTGCCGCCATAGTCTCAAGCTTAGAACGCATTGGCTCAGGTGCAAATTGTAATGGCTGACTTTGGAGCGCCATTTTTTGCAAAGCGAACAAAGCATCAGTCAATTTATTCGCTTTTGCTTGATCATAAGCAATGGTGTCAAAGCCCAAACCAAGCTTGTCATAAAGCCCTTCATGCAGTTCCATTTGTCGAGCTTTATCTTCATTTTTTGTTTTGGGCTGAACACTCCAAATAATGTCATCTACGACATGCAGGGCATCGTCCCAATCCTCCGATTCATCGCCGAACCGAAGTAATACAAATACTAGGTAGTCGGACCAAGGCTGTAATAGCAGCAGCAACACTGCGGATGGCAGCTCCGTGTGCTCTATTCTTTGACTGATCTCCCCGTTGACCTTTATTTTGACCTCACGAAGCTTCTCTTCGCCTTGAACCTTCTCCATAGCTCGGCGTTCTATCAAATCTTGACGTCGCGCAATTTTTTTGGTGTAACCACTAAACTCTAATAGAAGCTCAGCAAACAGACGCACATCATTTTGGAACTCTTCCAATACTCTGGATACAACACCTTTAATACGAGGGTAAATTTCGTATTGGGCAGTACCATCGTTACTGACCCAGCGCGTGCCGGCTTCCGCTAAACTATTGAGTAAAAGTCTTGCAGGGTGGTCAGTCTTCTCAAAAAAACCAGGGTCGATAAAAGCAATTTTCAGAAACGGCGTATGTAAATAACTCAGCAGTGCTTTAATAGTGTTGGGCAAGTTGTCGTCAGACAGCATGTAGTCAAACAACATCCCCACCAGATCAATAATTTGCATATCGCTGGTATCTACCGCCTGCCCCTCTTCTTCAGCAACATCCACCAATTGATCACTAAACTGCTGAGAGACCTGAGCAACGCTCTGGGTAGGAAGGCTATCAACATCAGGCTGTAGCGCGTCACTGCGAATCAACGCGCCCTGGGATGAATTAATTCCTTGCTGCAAACCCTGCAGGGCCTGCACAAGTTGCCCGCTGGAAAATAATGGCACACCCGCTTTAGACGGGGAAAACCCCTGCCTGGAAGGCGCCCCTGGGGTTATCCAGCTAGCACTAAATCCGTCATCGGTAGCTAACTGATTCCCACCGACTGCAGGAGCAGTCCGGGCCATCGTTCCGCCACTTAGAATAGGCCGCGCGTTCTGCTGCCTCGTCGTGACATGGCTCTGTAATAGGCGAATCGCGTTAAATAAATTCTGCTGGTATTGCTCTGGAGGCGCGTTAGAGGCCATCGGGTTACTAGGAACAGGACTGTGCCCAGCCATAGGCAATCGCATTCCACCTTGGGCTGCCCCTCCTGTGGGAGCTGGCTGCGGCGCTCCCGCTGCTGGCCCAGCACCAGACGCCAGAACGTCATCGAAATTTATGTCTTCAGCCGGCTCGCCGGCATCATCAACCCCACCGCCCGCATCGGCATAACCCGATGCCATTGATGCGCTATAGCTCAATTCAGGTAGTACACCCTGTTCAGCCAAATAGGTATTTAACTGTGAATAAAGGTCTTCTAACACAGGAATGAATATTTTGTTAAATGTCCGATAGGTTAGAATTTTTATTTTGGTGGCGCATTCAATTGCCTGCAAGGTCTGCCGTAACGCTTCGCAATAGTGCACTGGGCTTACCGGGTTTTGCTCTAACGGCAAGTCGATGCCGCCACGCAACTGCCCTAGTCGAGCGCCGATCACCCACAAGGCTTCCCCGAAGTTATCACCCGCGGTATGGGTAATTGAGGATATGGCGATGGTTTCTTCAAGGTCTTCATTATCGACTAAAGATAATATGTCTCGGCTGTACTTCTCTTCACCCGTACGGGTATTGAGCTGACCATTAGCGAACTGGATGAAAAAACCCGCCAAGCACTCACCAAAGAGCTGCTTGATTGGATCTGACTTTTTGCGAAAATCACGCTGAACATCAAAATACTGCATTTGCTCGGCGTCGGTATTCGCATCTGTAGCAAACTCTAATAGTTGCTCATCCAAGCTTGCCAAACAATCGCTAAAGCGCTCGCCGGCAACTTCTACGACTATATCTCGGCACCGCTCCAAAATTTTGGCGATCTGAACGCTAGTAAACGGTGACGCTGCATTATTCGAGTTGCTATTATCCATATCGCTCATCATATTTGTTTCTACATCCTTGACTAAACAAGCGTACCGCTAGACCTGTTTATAACCCTAGACATAGGCAGTACCTTGACGGCAGCATGCAAATCAGGATTTAAATCAAGTTCCAACCGTACTGTCCGGCTACATCCTATGTTCGCTAGAACAGAAGCTTGCTCACTCTACCTAGTTATCGGCAGTTTGATTATTATTTTAGTCGGTAAACGCCCAACCACAGGGACTAGACCTCAATTCTAACATTTTATCAACAAAAGTTACCCCATGAGCACGGCTTTATGGGGCTAAGTTGTCCAACAAGCTTTCAAACGCTTTCTTTTCTGATCGGTTCGTATTACTTAGATACCGCAACCCCTGCTGGGCAAATACCCGAGCTTGACTGACATTACCCTTTTGGACATAGCTGCGAGCCAGCACCAGCAACAACTCTGGCGACGTTCGAGATATCCGCAGTCCTCGTTCAGCGCTAGCGATAGCGGCCGAAAAATCCCCACGTTTAAAGCTATTCACTGCCGAGCGATGTAGCGATTGAGCCGCCGGCGGTAACGCCGCCTTCGGTGTCGCCTCCCGGTGCTGAATAGGGACCGGCTGAGCAGTAGAAGCTCCTGGCTTTTTGATCACGCTGGGCTCTTGTGGGCGAGTGCGCTGTGATGGTGCATCTGACTCCTCTACCGCAACCGGCGTAGCCCGCCCTTGGTAGCCACTCCCATCGCCCTGTGGTGCTGGGGCCTGGTTAGCACAGCCAACTAAAGCCAAACAAGCCAGCGACAACACTCTGGGCAACATAACTTTTAATAACACCATCGATTTCCCTTAAACTCCCTTAAAACTATACCGTCAAGCCACTTAGTAACATCAACTTCAACCGCCAAACAACCTTTGCCACCAACTGCGCTTTTTCGGTTGAGATTGCTGACAATAAATTTGCTCCCGAGGCTCAAAGCCTTTAATAAACGGCAACTCAATGGCCCCATCACAACCCTGCTGGCTTAATTTACCACTGTTGACATCAACCCAGTAGTATTCAACGTCAGCGGGGGGCTGAGTAATCAAAGAACCAGTCGATAGTTTACTGAATAGCTCAGCCCACACCTTTAATGCCCCACTTGAACCGGTTAGAGGTGTTTTACCATTATCATCTCTCCCAAGCCAAACTACACCAAGGTGGTCACCACTGAAACCCGCAAACCAACTGTCCCGTTGATTGTTAGTTGTGCCAGTTTTACCTGCCACCTCTAGGCTTTCAGGCAATACTGTATACGCAAAGCGACCGCTGCCAACCCGCATGGTCGCCTGCATAGCAAACTGAGTTAGGAACACCGGACCTGAAGCAAACCGTTTTTGTACCGTTAACGGATAGCGCTTCAGCGGCTGCCCTGTCGCTGAACTTACCTCGCGAATGCTCCTCAATGAAGCATAAACACCGCCGTTGGCCAGGGTGTGGTAAGCACCGGCAACCGCCAGCGGAGACATATCAACAGCACCTAGTAAAACAGACGGTACCGGAGGCAGCTCTTGATCTATGCCGAGCGCGGCTAGGTTATCAAATACCTTAGCCAATCCCAGCTCCATCCCCAAACGTGCAGCGGCCTGGTTATATGAACTCGCCAAGGCCTTATAAAGCATGACCTCACCGTGGCTTTTGCGGTCAAAGTTTCGTGGCTGCCAGATAGTCTTTTCTGGCGTTTTTACTTTGACGACCGAATCACTGATTTTTGTTGCCAAGCTGTATTTTTCAGGCTCTGATAATGCAGTCAAGTAGATTGCGGGCTTCAGCAAGGAACCCACAGGCCGGCGGGCATCTATCGCGCGATTAAACCCAGAGTACTTGGCATCACGCCCTCCAACAACCGCCATGACCTCCGCGCTGCCAACCGAGGTGACAACCATCGCCCCCTGCAACGGTTGTTTTTTAAGACCATAGTATCTTTCTAAGTAAGCCAGTTTACGACTTAATGTTTCCTCAGCCTTGCGCTGAACTGTTGGCGACATCGAGGTGAAGATCCGCAGACCTTCGCTCCGCAAATCCTCTTCTTTGTAGTCTTCCTTCAGCTGGCGTTTCACGAGCTCTAAGTACGCGGGGTACTTTTGAGTTTTGCGTTTACTAGGTTTCACCACCCCCAAGCCACTAGTCGATGCCGCCTTGTAAGCAGGCTGATCAATAAGGCCTTGGTTCAGCATAAGCTTGAGGACAACATTACGCCGTGTCTTAGCTCGGGCAGGGTTTCGCCAAGGGTTGTAATATGAGGCGCCCTTAACCATCCCCACTAGTAATGCCACCTGGGGTAGTTTCAATTCTTTTAACGGCTGATCAAAATAATGTCTCGCAGCCAAGGCAAAGCCATGAACACCTCGCCGCCCATCTTGACCTAAGTAAACTTCGTTTATGTAAGCTTCTAATATCTCCGCCTTGCTGTAACGTAATTCCAACAACAGCGCCATAACCGCTTCTTGAGCCTTACGTTTCAGGCTGCGGTCTTGATTAAGGTAAAAGTTTTTAATCAACTGCTGAGTCAGGGTGCTACCGCCCTGAACCCTAGCACCAGCCTTATAATTTGCCACCGCTGCACGGGCAATGCCCCGCAGCGACACGCCCCAATGATGGGCGAACTTTTTGTCTTCGACAGCTATCAAGGTCTCCCCCAATAGCGCAGGGACATCGATCAACCTTACAAGCTCTCGGTCTTCCAAATGCCGAGGGTAAATTCCTGCAATTTCCAAAGGTTCAATTCGAACTAAATCAAGAGCCTTGCCTTTACGATCAGTGAGACTCAATAAGGATTTAGAATCGAATTCCAGGCGTATTTGTCGTGCAGGTTCATCACCATCCCAGAATTGGAAACCTCGATTATAAATACGCCAGTGTTGATCAAGCTTAACGACATCCCCAGCCTGTCCTATACGCCGAACAAAACGATAGCCAAGTTGCTTTAATTCGAACTCAAGATCATCTGCCTTGAGCTGCTGTCCCGCATATAGCTCAAGCGGGCGGGCGTACACCTTGGCAGGTAAAGCCCACTTTTTACCGTCGAACTTAATGCGAATTGTGTAATCTAGGTAAATCAGCACGGCTGCCGCAGCCAAGCAAAGAAGGAGAAATATACGAAACCACCAACGCTTACGGATTGGCTTACGGGGTTTAACTTTCGCTTTTGGTGCCATTTAGCTCTTTTTACCTGTTACAACGTCGCCTCGGGCTTTATCCCAAGGGTTATTATGCGCATAATAGCGCCCTCGAAAATCTGGGTGATACAAGGTCATTAAATGAACAACTACCATATATATGGATTGGGCGCGGCGCTAGTCGATACCGAAATCGAAGTCAGCGACGATGACCTCAACCGCATTGGTGTCGATAAAGGTTTAATGACCCTAGTCGACGAGAAATACCAGCGTCAGCTACTCGGTCAACTGTCCGACCACCTAGTGACATCAAAGCGTGCCTGTGGCGGATCGGGCGCCAATACTATCATTGCTGCCAGCTATTTCGGAGCGAAAAGTTATTACTCTTGTAAAGTTGCTAACGACGATACTGGTGTGTTTTTTCGCGATAATATGCTCGCCGCCAATGTGGCATCGCCTGAACATTTAGGTGAAGCAAATGGCACCACCGGCAAATGCCTAGTGATGATAACACCTGATGCCGAACGTTCGATGAACACCTTCTTAGGCATCAGCGCTGAGGTTTCAACACAAGACCTCAACAACGATGCTATCGCTGCATCCCAATACGTATACATAGAAGGCTACCAGGTAAGTTCCGAAACTGGTTGTATCGCCGCCATCGCATTGCGCGAGCAAGCTGAAAAAGCAGGCGTCAAAACTTCATTGAGCCTATCTGACCCTGCGATGGTTGAATTCTTTTATGATGGTTTAGTTGAGATGATCGGCGACAAAGTAGACTTGTTATTCTGCAACGAAGCCGAAGCGTTACAATTCACAAAAACCAGCACTGTTGAAGACGCCGCTACAGCTTTGGCCAAATATGCTAATAGCTTTGCCATTACCCTTGGCGCCAAAGGGGCGTTAATTTGGGATGGTGAGAAGTCCTATAATGTTGAAGCGCAGAAAGTTAAAGCGATTGATAGCAACGGCGCTGGGGATTTATTCGCAGGCGCGTTCTTGTATGGGGTAACCCAAGGCTGGGGTTACTTAAAAGCAGGGCAATTGGCTAGCCTAGCAGCGTCAACGCTAGTGGCTCAATACGGCCCTCGATTACGTGAAGAGCAATATGCCGAGTTACTCGCAAAACTTAGCTAGTAACATTCAACTCCCATCATAACGCTATCAGGCTTCTATTTAATTGATTTTAAATGGAGGCCAATTCTATCTCGCACTTCAACAAGGCAGCCCCAGGATCTACACTACGGTTTTAACTTTGAAGGTTTGGCTATCTGATAGCCCTGCACAAAGTCGACCCCCATATCTTTTAGCGCCTCCAACAATTCTTCGCTCTCAACGTATTCAGCAACGGTCTGCAATCCCATAACGTGCGCCAAGTGGTTAATCGTACTAACGACCGCATTATCTTTTGGTTCGGTGAGCATATTGCGCACAAACAAACCGTCAATTTTTAGAAAATGAACCGGAAGGTCTCGAAGATAAGCCAAGGACGATTGACCTCGGCCAAAATCATCGAGATAGAATTTACACCCCCTAGCACCAAGCTCCTGCATAAAATTGAGTGCCGCCCGACGACTGGTTATCGCCACGGTTTCGGTAATTTCAAAATGCAGCAAACTTGCATCGACGCCCGTCACATCAAGTTCTCTGCAAACATAATCGCAATATTTTGAATCACCTAAACTACCACCCGAAACATTTACAGCGTAGCCGAATTGGGGGTGCCCATCGGTTTCTTGCATAATCTTTAGCAGTTTTTTAATGACGAGTTTATCTAACTCCTCCATCAGCCCAAACTGTTCGGCCGCTGGTATAAACTGAATAGGAGACACCAAATTCCCTTGCTCGTCACGCATTCTAAGCAGTACTTCACTATGATGCTGCCGATCAACCTCCATCGTGCTCACAACCGGCTGATGGAATAATTCAAAACGATCCTCTTCTATGGCTTGCTGGATACGTACCAGCCACTCCATTTTAGCCTTACGAGCCTTCGCCTTAGCATCACCGTGATAGACGTTAATTCTATTTCGCCCAGATGACTTAGCACCATTGCAAGAGGCGTTTGCTGCCGCCAATAATTGGTTGGCTGACTCGCCCTCACGGTTAACGGACACCACACCAATGCTAACGCCGACCGTGAGCTCGCGGCCCGCCCAGCGAAAACGATAGGCCTCTATGGTTTTCAGCATCCGTGTAGCCATCTGCTGAGCCCCAGACAATGAACATTCACTCAACAAGACACCAAATTCATCACTGCCCAAGCGCGCCAACATATCTTTTCCGCGCAAGCATCTCACCAGCAAAGCAGACAATTGCTTTAAAAGCTCATCGCCGGCTTCGTTGCCACAGGTTTCATTAATAACTTTGAATTGAAAAATATCTAGATACAACAACCCTGAAACACTACCCAAGCGAGCCTGCTCTAAAGACTGACTCAAGGCATTTTCGAAGGACTGCCGACCAGGGTAACCCGTAAGAGAGTCCAAGCCTCCATTACGTAGCTGAGCATCCCGGGGGGAATTTAAGCGCCGCAACCAGGCAACTCCCGCTAGGCCAGTAGAACTCATCCCACGCATATGAATTAGATACAGCTCCGGCGCGCTTCCATTGGCAAGCTTATCGCTCACAAGGCTAACCGTGCAGGTTTCCCCACTGCTTATGCGATAGAACAAACCGTGTTCTGCTTGGGTAATTTGCCCGTCGGGGCCCATCGGATAAAGTAAATCTTCGATGGGCTGACCAAGACTTGCTTGTGACCCGCCCAGTAGAGTACTCGCTGTCGCGTTAGACATTGATATGGCGCCAGATATATCTAAGAAGATGACCCCTTCGCGACTATGATCAGCCAAAAGCTGGCAGAGTTGCGTTGCCTCTTCTTTCCCTAAACCTAAAGCACCTATGTTTCTCAAAGTGCTTAGCGGTGTTGGTAGAGACCACTTGTTGTTCGTGGGGGTATGCTTCACTACTTCTATGCGCCCTATTGGCTGTTACTGTGACTAATCTATCGGCATCATGTGGGTTTTCTCGAGGTTTTTAGCGACGCCGACGATAGAATAAAAGCTTCACACAAAAAGTGTTAGTCACAGCAATGATTATTTATGTCTCTTAAAGATAGATCTGTTAAACAAATACGCAAAAAAATAAATACCACGCCAATCGTTTTTATCGAATACTGCTGACGAAAGGTAGGTAGTGCATGATTACTGTGCAAAAAGACTCAGCTGACTGGCAGCAATGTCATCAAAGGAATCATCCGTCACTGCGAGAATACTGTCTGCTATCGGCTTAAGCTGTCGCTCGACATAGAGGCTGTAGTTCAAGGGACTCAATTTATTTTCATCCTGCCATTGTTTTGGCTCCGGCCCTTTGACCGTCAATAGATAGCTAACCCAAGAGCCCTGTCCAAGTTCTTCACCGCCAGCGTCGAATAATTTTTTGGCGGCCTGCGCATGAGGCGGAACGTTAGTTTGGTAATCTTGTAAGTGACGCCTCAATCTCTTGCGGTACACCAGCTGTTCATCGGCCTCTCCAGCCAAAACCATCTGCACCTGCTCTAGGATAAATTCGCGATAAGGTTCGCCTTTAAAAATTTTAGAATACAACTTTTCTTGAAAAACTCGAGCTAACATGGTCCAGTCGGTCCTAACGTTTTCAAGGCCTTTAAAGACTAACTTTTCTTTGTCACCGTCCTTGACTACACCGGCGTATCTTTTTTTACTGCCGAGTTCTGAGCCACGTATGGTTGGCATAAAAAATTGTAAGAAATGCGTTTCGAACTCAATCTCCATGAAACTTTCTAGCTGAAACTCATTGAGAAGCTTTTCATCCCAATATTTATTCAGCTCAAGGGCCAACTCCGATCCGATAGCATCAGCTTTAGCTTCATCAACTTCTGGAAGCCAGACGAACACTGAATCCGTATCACCGTAGATAACTTCATAGCCGAAATTTTCAATCCATTGTTTTGACTCAATAAGGATCTCGTGCCCACGCAAAGTAATAGAGCTGCAGACGCGGGGATCAAAAAACCGGCACCCTGGAGAACCCAGCACACCATAGAACGAATTCATGATGATTTTAATAGCTTGGGATAAGGGTAAATTATTTTTAGATTTGGCCTGTTCTCGAGCTACCCATAAATCGGCAATCACTCCCGGTAAAATATGGTGCTGTCGTGAGAAGACAGCTTCATTGAAGCCCTTTACAGTTTCATCTGACGGCAATTCTAAATGCTCGGCCTTCCAAAACGCACAGGGGTCAATTAAAAAACTCCGAATAATCGATGGATATAGGCTCTTAAAGTCGAGCACCAGTACATGCTTGTACAGTCCCGGCCGTGAATCCATAACATAGCCGCCAGGGCTGACCACATCACTCTGTAACTCACCTAAGTTTGGCGCAACATAACCTTGCCGATGCAATCGCGGTAAATAAGCATACTCAAAAGCTGCTACAGAACCACCAATTTTATCCATTGCCAAACCCGTCAATTGGCTTCTCTCTATAGCAAAAGCCATCAACTCAGTTTTTTCAAATATTTCCCATACCAACTGACAATCCATAAGGTTGTATCTTGCCAACCCTAAAATGTCATTGCGATACGCCACACCGATTTCTTCACCCCGATGCTGACCCTCTATCAACTTGCCCTTACCTAATAAGACCGTAGCTACGTTACTTAAGGTGAAACTTTCAAAGCTATAAAAAGCGGCCTTCAGCAATTCGATTCCGTCCAGCGCAATTCGCCCAGGGATAGCAATGAAATTATGATTGCCCTGATTAGCCTGTCGCCAACTTGGCTCTTGCTTCTCTCTCCCTATTGCGAAAGGCAAACCTAGGCGCTTACACATTGTTTGTAAAACCCAAAGGTCGAATTGAACAACATTCCAACCCATTAACACATCAGGGTCATCGTCAGAAACCCAATTAATGAACGCCTTCAAGCAAGTTTCTTGGTCACTAAACCAACGCAATTGGATAGACGTCTCTTCATAGTCCGTTTCTTTCGGCGTGTTCGTTACAGTATCTGGCTGGACTATAAATACAATCGAATCACAGTCCCCATACACCGCGATAGAATACAAAACCTTGGCGTCCATCGACGTTTCTATATCAACTGAAACCGATCGTAGTGTTGGGCGGTACTCGCTGGGCCTACAGCGAGGTTGCTGGAGCTCCAAATATCCAGAAGAGGATTTTTGAGGTTTCTGGTCAAAAGATACGCCAGCAAAGACAAACCGCTCCATAAGATATCGTTCGGGTGGTCGAATATCGCCCTCCCACACCCGTATGCCGCGAGAAGTTAGATTGCGCAAGCCATCTCTTAAACGCCTTTGACTGCGGTTGTAACACGCTAACAAACTTTGGTTTTTCCAGCTTTTAAGGGGCACATCCGCAAAGCGCCATGTTACCCCCAGCAGCTCGCGAGCCCTCTCTGCATCGGTCTGGGCGACAAAAAAAACAGCCTCTTCACGATCAATAATGATTTTTGCCGGGCCGTCATCGGTCGACACCCACAGCTCTACCCGCACGCCTTTTGGCGCGTCACGCCATTCTCTTGTCAGAATAAAAGCGTCCGTCATAGGGGTAGAATAAAAATCAATGGAGGGAGAATAAAGAGCCCAAGTTTTTCATTATAAAAATTTGGGCTTGAACGAAGAAAGGTGGATTAGCCTTTGGATAACAACTCTCTCAAATCAATAATGCCGGCATTGGCTCTAGAAACATAAGAGGCCATAACCAACGAGTGATTCGCCAAAATACCAAAGCCACTGCCGTTGACTATCATTGGGCTGAAGATAGGCTCTTGCGCAGCTTCAAGTTCACGGATAATTTGCTTGAGGCTCACTAGGGCGTTTTTCTTAGCCAGCACATTACCAAAATCCTGCTCCATCGCATGCAAAAACTGCAACAAGGCCCAAGTGGAACCACGTGCCTCATAAAAAACATTATCAATATCTAACCACGCGGTTTTAACTTCAACCTCAGTTGGCACTGGAGTAGACTGACTCGCGTCGCTCTCTCCGGCCAAATCAGTATTGATGCGGCGCTGTCCAACACTGGCACTTAAGCGCTGGGATAAGCTACCTAAACGCGTCTCAACGGTACGTAACCAATTACGGAGGTTATCTGCACGGGCATAAAATTGCGCATCATGCTGCTCGTTATCAAGTAAACGGTCCAAATAGCGATGCAGGTAAACTGTAGCTTCCTCATACTGAGTCTCAGACGCCGGTAGCATCCAACTGTTGTGATCAAAGTTATACCGAGGTTCAGCCAATGCCAAATCTACATCTTCAGTTGATTGGGATTGCGAGCGACTGAAGCTTTCACGCATCGCCTTGCTTAAATCTCGCAACTGAATAAGAGCGCCATACTCCCAGCTCGGAATATTATCTAACCACACACCAGGAGGAGCGATGTCGTTAGCCAGAAAGCCACCGGGCTTATATAACAAGGTGTCGGCGACCTTAATGGCAGAAAGCGTTGTCGCTACACCAACGACCTTCGAGTTCTGCAAAGCAACTACTCTTGCTTCGGTCTGCTTTGATAGCGAAAAACTACCTTCTGGTTCAGAACTCCAATACATGCCCAATAATATTACTACGAGTAATATTATTAAGAATAAGAAGCCCGCACCACGTAACCAAGCATTTCCATTCGCCGAATACGACATTATAAACTCTCCAAAAATCAAACGGGTCGGGCGCCATTGTTAGCGCCACAACCTCAAATACTAATAGGCTTTCACAACGGCAATGAAAGGAATTTCTGCACCGCTTTTTGTTGTAATCGTTAGGGCAACACGTTGTCCAACTTGCCATGGGCCTTTCACACCAAACAGCATTATATGATAACCACCGGGCTCAAACCGTAAAGTTTTGCCAACCTCCAACTCTATTTCATCTATTTTACGCATTTTCATCATACCGTCCTCATGGGTATGACGATGAAACTCGGCCTTTTGGGCTTGCGGCGAGCTAACTGACGTTAACATAAACGAGGCCTTGCCTTCATTTCGAATCGACAAGTAGACAACCCCAGTCGATTGGCCGGGAGGCAAGGGGCGACTATAGGGGGCCTCTACGACGATTGGCTCAGCACTTGAAGCGCTGACCACGAATTGCGACATCATTGTAAGTACAAAAAACAAGCAACAAAAGGGGCGGGAAATTAGGGAGAGAACAGGTAATGATTGAAAACGCTTCACAGTAAGAAAACCTCCGGCTAATAATTATCAGCCGGAGTATAGCTTAATCAAGATGAACTAAAACTTACAGCGGCTGATCACTGGGTCGACCTAGATAATAACCCTGTCCGCCATCCAAGCCCAGCTCTTGCACCGCCTGCCACTGCTCTTCTGTCTCAATACCTTCAGCAAACAAGGTCAGATCACAACTGCGGGCAATTTTAAGTAGCGTTTCAACGTAGAAGCGGCTATCGGATTTCGGATCCATACTGTGGGTAAATCGCATATCAACTTTAAGCATACGTAGGTTGATACTCTGAAGGTGCATAAACTCACTGCCCGCCACACCAAAATGATCGAGAGACACCCCCGCACACATAGGCGCAAAAGTGTTCACCACACCTCGCAGAATGCTCTCATCGGCCTCGAGTATTTGGGCCGGCAACTCAAACTGTAAACGTTTTGCAAATTCGACATTTGAGGTCAAGAAGCCTTCAAGCCAGGGTAAGAAATTTTCATTACGCAATGAGTTAGGTGAAAGGTTAACGCATAGAACCGAGCCGCCGGCAGGATTTTGCTCCGCTAACATTTCTATAAGGACCCTATCAAGATCCGCGCTCATGTGAAACCTTTCAACCATCGGCCAAAACACGCCCGCTGACAACAAATCATTGCCCTCGCGTAAACGACACAGAACCTCTAAGTGAACCAATTCGCCGCCAACGCCGTAAACGGGTTGATAATGAAAGATGAAGGTTCGACGCTCGATCGCATCGGCAATTAAGTCCGCCCACTCTCGCGCTGGACGAGCGTTATCAGCTTGCTCCTCGTCAACTAGCAACCAGTGGCCGCCACCCTCACCGTGGTGCTGAGCTTGACGTAAGGCCATATCCGCTTGGACCAACATGCTGTTATCACGGGAGATCGATTCTGAAAATGAAGCACCTAAGTAGGGTACTAATTCTTTACTTTGGTACCAAGAGCGTCGCGACAAGGCACCGATAACCTCTTCAGCCAAAGTACGAGCTTCGGCCTCCTCTAGGTCTGGGACAAAGACAGAGAAGTCAGCACCAGAGCGACGTCCAATAATTGCACCACTCATGGACACAACTTCGTTTAACGTGCCAGCAATCGACACCAAACACTCATCGCCTCGATCACGGCCGTGCAGGTCATTGAACTCGATCAAACCATTAATCTGCAGTAAAAACAAAACCCCACGGTTGCCGCTTTTTTCTGATTCAATAAAAGCTGCCAACCTAGCATCAAAATCTCTTCGATTTGAAAGTTGTGTCACAGAGTCCAAGTGCGCCTGTTTATACAGACTCTCAGTCAGTCCGACCTGCTCCTGAAACATACTTTGGACTTTTTGAACCATGCGGTTCATCGCGATGACAACTCGGCGCAGTTCTACGGTGTTCGGAAGGTTATCCTGTACGGGAAACTCTCGTCGGCAAATCGCTTCGGCTTGGGTCTCAACTCTGGTCAAGGGTAACAATAGATACCTCAAGCCTAAGCCCACTAAGATGTAACAAACCACAGCCGTAATTAAAAAGATGTAAATGTACTGTTGATAGACTCGCCATAAATCACGATAAGCATAACCAGGGTTACCAATTACAGTGACGTCACCCAGAATACGCCAGCCCGCTAGGACTTCGGCGTTACCAACCGGCTGGGGCAAATCGATCATTTCGACAAACCACTCAGGAATACCCTCAACCGAAACTGGGGCCTCGCGTTGTATTGCAGGCTGGCCCGTGGCACTTTTACGGAAAGTAATATTGCTGTAATAGCCGCGGTCAAATATTACATCAACCAAAGATCGCACCTGCGCATCGTCCGCTTGAGCTGCAGGTCGAGAGAGGGTAAGCGCTAATGATGTAGCGGTATCTTCAGCATGATTTTGCATTTGTTCATGGAAATACAAACGCGCATTAAGTACGCTAATCACCAAATTCACAGCCAGTAAACTGCACATCATAATGGTAATAACGATAATTAATTGCCGAAACAGTGTCACGATTGCCTTCCTCTTATATTAGTTAACCACATAATTCTGTGATTCTTATCGGCAGCAACGCCCGCAAGCTTTAGCTCGACGCGCAACACTGCTTCCTAAGCATAGAAGAAAATAGGCCCATCACACGGTTTAGGTATTAAAACGTCGCATATATCTACAATAATGCAAAAAGCAGTAGGCTTATCCTGCTAAGGTCAGCCTAGCTAGGCTCCCCCATCACACACAAAAGAGAGACCTAGGGGGACTCCAATCTAACCTTTGGGCTAGGCCCTCGACGTATGTCGCCACGTAGGCGAAAACCCGGCAACGCTTGCTTCATTTGCCTATAGATCCAACGCCCCTGAGCATCTGTTGGCGCAGTAATTATAGCCAACATGCCGTTAATGCGAGCACGCTGAGCAATAAGCTGCAGATAAGGATGCAAGCTTGGGGCCTTGTTTTTTAGGGCGAGTGGGTCGATGAGGTATAAATTTTCTTCGGTCGAATTAGAATAATCTGTTTTCGCGGCTGCGGGGACTGTGGTTTTACTGAGATCTTTTAAAAGCTGCTTCGCTGCACGGTTCGTAGCATCTATTGTCAGCGCCCGCTTTAGCCAGGTCTTAGCTTTTGCAATATCATTTTTACCCGCTGCACCGCGAGCCATTTCAACGTAACGCAAAGGTATCATTTGCAAACCTGATTTAGCCTGTAAATTACCGGGCTCCATTTGTAACACTTGCTTATAACGATCAAGGGCGTTGTCGTTGCGAGGGTAGGTTAATTTATTTCCCGCTAATGCTTTCTCAGCCTCACGTAATAAACGCTTAATTTTCTGAGCACGGTAGTCCACCACCGGCTTAACCGGAGCAACCACCGGTGAAGCGGTTTTTTGTGGCGCGGGCACGGTGCAGGCAACAAGCAATGAGGCAAACAAGCCGATGAAGGATAAGCCTCTTATGAGCCTGAAAACAGAATCGCAATTTCTTGGATGCTTTCGTGAGAATTTCTTAATACAGATGTTATTGATACCCGTGAAAATTAGAGCCATTATCTCTTATACTCTCTACTGCGCTGCGATGATTAGAAGCTGGGCCATGTATTTGGGGCCATATCGAATACAAACTGAGCGGTACCACTATCAACACCATAAAACATCCGATTAAAATAGATATTGTCAAAGCTTGAAGAAACACGGCAAGATGTGACGACAGCAGTGGCAATGGCGATAAGCCGCTTTCAAACTCGAACTTTGCCCCAAACGAATCATCAAAGCAATCTACCTAGACACAAACCGACTTAAAGAAGCCTTATGCAAATTGTATTCAGAATTTTAACTGGCCTGTTATTTATCAGCGTCGTAAGTCTGCTAGGCGCGCCACTGACAAGCGTGGCTGTCGCCCAAAGCCAGTTCTCTGCCGAGCCTGAAAACACCCAAACTTCTGCTATAACCACCGCGCCTACGAACAACAACTTCACCGCCGGGTTTTCGGTTAGCAGCGACACCGTCGATTTCTTACCTGTCGACGAGGCTTATAAGGCCCAGCTCAAACTTGATGGCGACGACCTTGTCGTTGATTGGGAAATTGCCAGCGGCTATTATTTGTACAAAAATAAGTTTAAATTCACCGAGCAGAAAAAAAGCTCCAGCTCAAAACTTAATACCCTCTATGAGCAAGGGCGGATGATCTACGATGTTGTGTTTGAAAAAGATCTTGAAGTTTTCTATCACAATAGCCGTACCTTAAGTTCACTCAATCAAACTGACAATAATTCCCGCAGTATCAGCGTGGAGTTTCAAGGTTGCGCCGATGCAGGCCTCTGTTACCCGCCGCAAACTCTCTGGTATACGGTCAACACCGACACACAAACGATTGAGCTACAAGATCAACCCCAGCCGCAGCCATCAACCTCGGCTATTCAAACTACCAACATAGCCGAATTTTTTACCGCTGTCGTACTGGCAATGTTGGGTGGACTAATCCTTAATTTGATGCCCTGTGTTTTTCCTGTTTTGTCCATCAAAGCCCTTAGTCTCGCTGAAGCCCACCAGAACAACCACGAGAAACATCGACACGGCTGGAGCTACACCATAGGTGTAGTTCTAAGCTTCTTCACTATCGCCTCGATTATGTTGATACTAAAGGCTGGCGGCCAAGCCATTGGCTGGGGCTTCCAATTACAGTCACCAATATTCATCAGTATTTTGGTCTACGTCTTCTTTGCGATGGGTTTGTCTTTGATGGGCGCGACAGAGTTTGGCACTCGGTTTATGGGCATCGGCCAAAACCTGACGCTGCAGGCTGGTTATCGGGGCTCGTTTTTTACCGGAGTTTTAGCGGCTGTCGTTGCAAGCCCTTGTACTGCTCCGTTTATGGGGACCGCCTTAGGTTTCGCACTAGGCTTGCCACCACTATTGGCACTGAGCATTTTTGCTGCGCTCGGTTTCGGGATGGCATTGCCGTTTCTGCTATTAAGCTACTTCCCAAAGCTTGGGGACAAGCTACCCAAGCCCGGTCCCTGGATGGAAACGTTTAAACAAGTCCTCGCCTTTCCACTTTTCCTCGCCGCAATATGGTTAAGCTGGGTGCTAGGGCGCCAGTCAGGCAGTGATGCGCTGGCTTTGATACTGCTAGGTCTAACGCTTATTAGCTTTTCGATTTGGCTAAGCCGTTTCGGACACATCGCCTCAAAGCTACTGGCCATTGCCAGCTTAATAATGGCGCTACTATTACCCTTACTCATGAGTCAGTTATCTAGTCAAAGCAAATCGTTTGACTCAGGCTTTTGGAAACCCTATAGCGAAGAAACATTACAACAGGCCCTTAACGAGGGACGCAGTGTTTTTGTGAATGCCACGGCAGCCTGGTGCTTAACCTGCCTAGCCAATGAAAAGCTGGCCTTTACCGATAAGTTTGAAGAGCAACTTACAAAGAACAACACCCTTGCGCTAAAAGCCGACTGGACCAACCGCGACCCAGAGATTACCAAACTATTACGTAAACATAATCGCGACGGTGTGCCGCTGTACGTTTTTTACCAAGATGGTGGCGCGACATTGCTGCCTCAACTGCTCGTAGAATCAACTGTGTTGAAAGCCCTGCAGCCGCAACCCATTAAAAAGCCTTAAAATCCTGCAGGTTTCACGAAATTAAACCCAATATAGACGAAGTTAGCAGCCGTTGCTGAATAACCAGCAATATTGCTGCTAAGTTCGCCAAATATGTCGACATCAGTCAAAAAACAACACTAACTGGCCGGTGACAATACCTCCCCCCTTGAATCAGCCTGCGTATCTTCGTCAATCTTGCAGGCATCTTCGCCAAATACCAGTATTCTTCGGCTTTTATGGACAGCCGAATGTTTTTCATGCACAATTTCGCCCTGTATTCACCGCGTCAATAGTTACAATAAGGATAGGATGCCAATGGCCACCATACTTGTGCTGCACGGCCCCAACCTAAATTTGTTAGGCACCCGCGAACCAGAGATCTATGGTCACACAACCCTAGATGACATTAATCGTGGACTAAGCCGGCTCTGCAGCGACGCGGGCCACCAGTTTATGGCCCTGCAAAGTAATGCAGAACACGAACTTATTGAGCGAATTCATGGTGCGCGCAGCGAAGGTGTAGATTTTATAATTTTCAACCCCGCAGCATTCACCCACACCAGCGTCGCACTTCGTGATGCACTAGCTGGTGTAGCAATCCCCTTTATTGAAGTTCACCTATCCAACGTTCACCAACGTGAATCGTTTCGCCATCACTCGTATTTTTCTGATATTGCACAAGGCGTAATTTGCGGCCTTGGCGCAAAAGGTTATGAGCTAGCGCTGGATTGGTACTTTGAGAACATTGAGTCTTAGGCTCAACAAAAACGCATAAGCTAGAAAACTAGCAGTAAAGCCCACTAATTAGAGAGAGTAAACAGCATGGATATTCGGAAGATTAAAAAACTGATCGAGCTACTCGAAGAATCAGATATCGGTGAGTTAGAAATTAAAGAAGGTGAGGAATCCGTACGCATTAGCCGTAGTGGTCACAACATGCAGGCCATGCAGATGATGCAACCAATGCAAGCCATGGCTCCAGCATCAGCTGCTGCAGCGCCAGCGGTAGCTGCTGCAGCGCCAAGCGTTACCGATGAAAGTGACAACACGCCCGTTGGCCACCTCATCAAATCACCAATGGTAGGCACCTATTACGCGGCACCAAGCCCTAGCGCCCCGAACTTTGCCAAAGTTGGCCAACACGTCAAAGTAGGCGATGTTATTTGTATTATCGAAGCCATGAAGATGATGAACCAGATAGAAGCCGACAAAGCTGGAATCATTGGTGCGATTCTAATTGAAGATGGTGAGCCAGTAGAATTCGATCAGCCTCTAGTGACCATTGTTTAAATCCGCTGTGACTGCATTACAGCAGAATAAACACCAAGGTCTATCGAGGAAAATCCTATGATCCAGAAATTATTAATTGCGAACCGCGGTGAGATTGCCCTTCGAATTTTGCGTGCCTGTAAAGAAATGGGTATTAAAACCGTTGCAGTGCATTCTCAAGTTGATCGTGACTTAAAGCATGTGCGCCTTGCGGATGAATCCGTTTGCATTGGTCCCAACCCTTCAGCCGACAGCTATTTAAATATCCCAGCGCTTATTAGCGCCATGGAAATTACAGACTCTGTTGCGGTTCACCCAGGTTATGGCTTCTTGGCCGAAAACGCTGATTTTGCTGAACAAGTACAAAAAAGTGGTTTTATTTTTATTGGCCCTGACGCCGACGTGATCCGCTTAATGGGCGACAAGGTATCGGCCATTGCTGCCATGAAAGTTGCCGGCGTTCCGACCGTACCAGGTTCGGATGGCCCACTTCCGGATGATAAAGAAGTTTGCTTACGCCACGGTCGCGAAATCGGCTACCCCGTTATTATCAAAGCGGCTTCGGGCGGCGGCGGACGCGGCATGAGGGTTGTTCATACCGAATCTGCCCTGCTCAACTCAATTCATGTAACCAAGGCTGAATCGCGCGCAGCCTTTGGTGATGACACTGTTTACATGGAAAAATTCTTAACCAACCCTCGCCATGTTGAAATTCAAATCATGTCCGACGGTCAAGGTAACGCCATACATCTTGGCGACCGAGATTGCTCTTTGCAGCGTCGTCATCAAAAAGTCTTGGAAGAAGCTCCAGCCCCAGGCATACCGGATGAAGTTCGCGAAGCAGCGATGTCTGCGTGTGTTAAAGCCTGTATCGATATTGGTTATCGCGGCGCTGGCACCTTTGAGTTTTTATACGAAGATGGTCGTTTTTACTTTATTGAGATGAACACTCGTATTCAGGTCGAGCACCCAGTCAGCGAAATGGTAACTGGTGTTGATCTTATTAAAGAGCAAATCCGAGTTTGCTGCGGTCAAAAATTATCGTACACCCAAGAAGACATTACTATAAAAGGTCATTCTTTTGAGTGTCGTATCAACGCTGAAGATCCCAAGACATTTATGCCCTGCCCTGGTCGCGTAACCAACTTCCACCCTCCTGGCGGATTAGGTGTACGAGTCGACTCTCATCTATACAGCGGCTACATGGTGCCTCCGAATTACGATTCAATGATCGCCAAACTCATCACCTATGGCGACACTCGCGAGGAAGCATTGAGCCGTATGCGCAGCGCCCTAGATGAAATGATCATTGACGGTATTCGTACTAACATTCCACTACAACAGGAACTTGTACGCGATGCAGCCTTTGCTGAAGGTGGCGTCAATATTCATTATTTAGAGAAAAAGCTAGGCATGTAGATTTAAGCCCTGCTCATTAAAACCCAGCTTCGGCTGGGTTTTTTGTTTGTGCATTTGAAACATTAATCAAGCTCGCCTCCGCTTACATGAAGATCAAGCATGACTACTCGTGAAGTTCAAATATACCGAAGCTATGACGAATACGGCCCCATAGAAGTTTTTGATGATGGCAACAAGCGTCGGCTAGGTTTTGGGAATAATGATCAACAAAGCTGCGCTTTTATTCATGAGCCCAACCATTTAGTCTATGACTATAATCGAGCCATGGCTCTGATTTCTATAATCAACCCTAAGGCAACGTCCGCACTAGTCTTGGGACTAGGCGCTGGTAGCCTTACCAGCTTTCTACTACAGCAACTACCGGCACTGCACATCGACGCGGTTGAATTACGAGCACAAGTCATCGAACTGGCCCGTCGCTACTTTCAACTTCCAAAAACTGAGCGCCTCAATGTTCACAATGAAGACGCGCTGCATTTTTTACAAAGTAATGAGCCTGCGAGTTACGATCTGATATTTAGTGATATATACACCAGCGATGGGCTTTCGAGCTTACAGCTGCAAGACTACTATCTAAACATGTGCGCAAACTGTCTTAGTGATGACGGCTGGCTGGCCATAAATTGCTGGGCGGAGCATCGCAAAGACAAAGATCTTCGCCTAGTCCTTCAGCAGAATTTCTCTCAAATTTACAACTGCCAAACTCAAAGTGGGAATTGGATATTACTAGCCAGCAATGCAGTGAAAACCATAAAGCGAAAAGATCTTCAGGCTACCTGTAAATATTCCAGTATCCGTTGCGGGTTTTCTTTTCAAAGTGTGCTCAAAACCTTTAAGGCTCTTGAGCAATAACCACTCAGACCACTCGAATCTTATTCGAGTAAATTAAAGCCCGAACACAGTTTGTTCACGCTTTAACATTTTGACTAGCCCCGCGGCCAAGCCAAATGTCATCAAGAAAGTAACAGCCGTGGCCACAAGCAAACTGTCCCAAGGAATTACGTTACCTTTAACGACTTCCATCAACGCTTTTTGCTGGCCCGAAACCGGTAGCCACTTCAAAACATCTGGGCCAATGTTATACCCCGTCACCATTGCCATCCCCATCGGAACGATCAACACTATCGTTAAGTACGACTGAGCCTCTTTGAATGTCTTTGCCATGAAAGATACAAACAA
>Ga0105357_10000390_pt1 | contig 22977 bp, 16 predicted proteins | sample GOMGulsemesocosm_4_FD_83660 | JGI IMG/M metagenome (GOLD analysis project Ga0105357, IMG submission 83660) | Methane-oxidizing microbial communities from mesocosms in the Gulf of Mexico - GOM15B Gulf of Mexico | ecosystem: Environmental > Aquatic > Marine > Cold seeps | place: USA: Gulf of...
AAGTTAAGCTTATTTGATACACCTTTTGAGTTTGTTGAGCAAGATTTAGAGACATTTAAAACTTTATCAAAAGGCTATATAGAAGATATGAGCAAAGCCGCTGCTATGCCATTGATAGAAAGTGATGATGATATTGCGGTCACAGAATTGCCTAATGAGAAATGGGCACGCCGCGTAAGTGGTGTCTGGGGGAATGAGTTAGCTAATCAGTACCCTGATAGAGCACATGCAATATTAACAGAAAAAGATGCAGAGCATTATTTAGTCAGCATACGTGCACCGCTTCATCGTAAGAGCGGTGCAGATGAGTTGGCAAGTCAATTTCCAACAGGCGGTGGTAGAAAAGCGGCAGCAGGGATTAACGCATTGCCTAAAGATCAGCTAGGCAATTTTATTGCTGCAATGCGAGAGCAGTTTAAAATGTAAATTACTTAATTAAATGATTTTTTTATTCAGGAAATTTACCTGCCTTTTAGATTATTTTTCGGCGACTGAAAGTAAATTGTCTGAATTTTATGCTCGAAAAGTATTAGCGAATTAAACTCTAATCGCTGGTAAAATACAGTATGAAAAATGATAAGAAAAATTTAACACGGTCTTCATGGAATGTAACACTTTCAGTTTGGAAAGCCCTTTTTTTACGAGAAGCATTAAGTCGAATTTTTGTTAGTAGAACAGCTTGGTTTTGGTTGATAGCAGAGCCAATTTTCCAATTAATTTTTATGGTTTTTCTATTTTCTGTGATTCACGTGCGTGTCATTGGAGGTATTGATACTGCTAATTGGATAGTCCTAGGGATGGCAGGTTTTCTTTTATTTCAGCGGACCTCAAAGCAAATAATAATAGGGGTAAAAGCAAATAAAGTGTTATTTACTTATCGCCAAGTCAAGCCGATAGATACTTTGCTTGTGCGAGCTGGGCTTGAAGGTTTTATCATGGTGTTAGTTATTATTATTTTGCACATTGGAATGCTTATGTGTGATTATTCTATTATGCCTAGTGACCCTTTAAGGGTTATGAAGGCTGTCTTGGGGCTTTGGCTTTTTGGTATGGGTTTTGGTCTTGTCGCCTCGGTAGCCAAAGAACTACTACCAGGGTTTGATAAGTTACTCGGTTTTTTGATGAAGCCGCTGATGATTCTTTCGGGTGTTATTTTTCCTATAGCGCAAGTACCTTTACCCTTCCGTGAATGGTTAATGTACAATCCCATCGCACATGGGTTAGAAGAGTTACGCCTAGGTTTTGCCCCTTATTACCATGCGGTTCCAGAGTTAAGTGATACTTACCTTTACATAAATGTTGTAGTTTTTCTTTTTTTTGGTTTTGCACTTTATCATCGCTATTCTGAGAGGATTGCAACGCAGTGATTGTTATTGATAATATTTATAAAAGTTATAAAACCAGTAATGGCAAGATTAAAAACGTATTATCGAATGTAAGCTTCACTATCCCACCTAAGGTAAGTGTTGGCTTGGTAGGGGCGAATGGAGCAGGGAAATCAACTTTATTACGTATAATTGGGGGTATTGAAAGGCCAGATAAAGGGAGTATACAGCGTCACTCACGTGTTTCTTGGCCTATGGGATTTTCCGGCGGGCTACAGCCTACATTGACTGGACGGCAAAATGCTAAATTTGTTTGTCGAATTCATGGCCATGAAGATAATATTCCAGAGCGTTTAAAGTATATCCAAGATTTTTCTGGAATCGGGGAAGCTTTTGACCGGCCTGTTAAAACATATTCTGCTGGAATGAAATCAAGATTACAATTTGGAATGTCCCTTGCGTTTGATTTCGATGTGTATATTTCAGATGAAGTCACAGCGGTTGGCGATGCAGCATTTAAAAAAAAAGCCGCTGATGCATTTAAAAAAGTAGCAAACCATGCAAGTATTTTGATGGTTTCCCATAGTGATAGCATTCTCAAGCAGTTTTGCTCAGCTGGAATGTTTATTTACCAAGGAAAAGTACATTGGTTTGATCAACTTGATGATGCTTTAGCAGCCTATAAAGACACTATGCCAAAATGATGAAATTTAACACACGTATTAATAAAAAAATAATGCATCTTATACCTCGCTGGAACAGTGTTATGGGGGTGGCTATGGGCCTTTCTTTGTGCGCTACAATTTATTGGTTAGCGATTGCTTCAGACCTGTATGTTTCTGAAGCCCATATAGTCATACAGCGTACAGATCTGGCGGGTGGGCAGTCTATGGATTTTGCTAGCTTATTAGGTGGTGGCGGTGGTGAGAGTCAAACAGACCAGCTATTAGTTCAAGATCACTTACTATCCATTGATATGTTAAAAAAATTAGACGCAGCATTAAACCTTAGAGAGCACTATAGTAACTCTAAGAATGACATGCTATCTCGTCTATGGTTTAAAGAAATAGAAATTGAGCTATTCCATGCGTATTATTTGACCCGTATCAGTGTGGATTATGATGAATATGTGGGTGTTTTGATTATCAAATCACAAGCTTATGATGCTAAAACCGCGAATGAAATAACAACAAAACTAGTAGAGGAAGGGGAGTTGTTTATGAATAAAATAGCTCATAACCTTGCAGATAACCAAGTGTTATTTATGGAGAAGCAAGTTGCAGAAATTAATCAGCGGGTAATAGAAACAGCGCAAGCCGTATTAAAATATCAAGATATAAAAGGATTAGTTTCACCAAAGGAAACGGCCATGACGATTGCAGGAATTATTGCAAATTTAGAAGTTCACCAAACAGAATTAGAAATGACGCGTAGTGCTGGGCAAGCGTATTTAGTTGCAGGCCACCCTAAAATTATCCAAATAAATCAAGAAATCAAAGCTGTGCAAAAGCAAATAAACCAAGAGAAAATGAAGTTAGTTTCCACAAAAGGTAAAACACTTAATAAAGAAGTTTTAGAGTTTCAGCGTTTAGAAATGGAAGCCAGTTTTGCTCAGGATGTCTATAAAACGGCATTAATTGCATTAGAGACAGGGCGCATAGAAGCGACACGTACCATAAAAAAAGTAGCGGTAATACAAACACCTACATACCCTGAATACCCGCTAGAACCCAGAAGGCTTTACAATGCTTTTGTTTTCTTTTTACTTGCAATGTTATTAGCGGGTATTGCTTATTTATTACTGGCTATTATTCGCGATCACAAGGATTAAATTAAATGTGCACCTATAAAATTAGATTCTTATGGTTAATAATGGTTTTGTCTACATTCTCTGTTTCATTGTATGCAGAAACTAATGATCCATTTGGAACAAAAGCAGCTTTAAACTTACCCGTTACCCCTTCTTTGCTTAATTATACTCGCCCCACCGAACAACCAAAACAGGCTATTGACCAAGTTCCGGTAGAAGCAATAGATTACCCTATCAGTAGTAGTGATGTTTTTGGAGCAAACCTATTTACAGGGGCGTTTTCTGGCTCGGGAGCCACACAATTTAACCCAGACTACCTTGTCTCTGTTGGAGATAATATTCAAATACGGTTATGGGGGGCATTTGAGTTTGATAGTCTGGTGCAAGTCGACCCTAAAGGAAATATATTTTTGCCTCATGCTGGGCCTGTTAAAGTGCTGGGTATTCGTAATCAAGATATTCAGAAAACAGTCGATAAAGCGGTAGATAAGGTTTTTCGATCCAATGTATACAGTTATGCAAGCCTCGCAGCAGCACAGCCTGTTAGAGTTTTTGTGAGCGGGTTTGTGAGTCGCCCCGGGTTATATAGTGGCACAAGCATGGATAGTTTGCTTCACTATTTAGATCTAGCGGGTGGCATAGATCCAGATAGAGGCTCTTTTTTATCAATAAAAGTAAAAAGAGGAGGAGAAATTCGTAAAGTAATTAACCTCTATAAATTTTTACTAAAAGGTGAAATTCCACAAATTCAGTTATCAGATGGTGATGTTATTTTTGTGGAACCCCGACAATTTACCGTTAAAGTTAGCGGGCTAACAAACAATGATAAACGATTTGAGTTTAAATTAAGCACACATACTATTTCTGATTTAATTAAAATTGCGAAACCTTACCCAGAAGCAACGCATGTACGGATTATTAGAAACACAGGACGCTTAAAGAATATTGAATATTATTCATTAAGCCAAGCTGCAAACATCATCTTGGTTAATGGTGATGAAATTGAATATACATCGGATAAAAAACCAGGAACGATTACTGTTCGGATAGAAGGAGAAACCATAGGAGTACAAGAATATGTACTTCCCTATGGCGCACGAATGGAAAGTTTATTAAGCCAAGTTAAATATACTGAGCAAGCAGACTCTAAAAGCATACAGCTTTTTCGCCTAAGTGTTAAAGAGCGGCAAAAACGTATGTTACAAACCACTATTGAGCGCTTAGAAACAAGTATATTAACAGTACGATCTGGAACCGCAGAAGAATCAGTTTTACGAAAAAATGAATCCGAGTTAATGATGCAATGGATTGATCGAGCTAAAAATATTGAACCACCTGGGCAGGTTGTGCTAACAGGCGCTGATGATGTTAATAAATTATTACTAGAAAATGGCGATATTATTAAAATACCTTCCATTGATAACTTAGTATTTATCAGTGGAGAAGTGCTATTCCCAACCGCTGTGGCATTAGACTCTAATAAAGATGTCGATGATTATATAGAAATTGCGGGAGGCTACTCCCAAAATGCAGATACCTCTCGTATTATTATTGCGCATCGAGATGGGCGGTTTGAAGATACCGAAGAAAGCTCAGGTTTTTTTTCAGATGACATAGTCGTCCTCCCTGGGGATGAAATTTTAGTATTACCCGATGTAGATCCTAAATATCGCCAATTATTTAAAGAGTTATTTACCATGTTCTACCAACTCGCACTAGGCGTAGGCGTTATGATACGCTAGGTAAGTAAGTTTATAGTGTTCTCTATGAAATAATAGGTATTTATACTCAGGCAACTTGAAGATGCAATGGTTTTTCCATTCGTCACTCCCGAGATTTTTAGTCGGGAGTCTAGCTATATAACAAGATCTCAACCAGAAGCATACTGGGATGATGCGCTGTAAAATAAGCACCTTCAAGTAGCGTGGATATACTCAAGTCTAAAAGCCTTCTTCAATACTTTATATGATTAGGAAATAACAATGGATAAAACACGCGTAGATGATATGTTGGATATATTTATTAAGTAAGAGTGTTGTTTAATATCAAGCTGGCTGCCCCTTGAATTTCTTAGGACGAAAAGCACCTGGATCTTGAATTCAGCGAATTCAAGATTGCGTGTTTGGCGTACAATGGCACGTCAATTAGAGGGGCTTGATTAGACTTGTGTGTAAGGAGGGTGCGCAACGGAGTGTGTATAAAATATAAAGCCCCTTTATTTTTTGGTTGAGTTGATTGATTCAAATTTAAGAGAGGTAATACTGGGGTGTGGAAAAAAATATTTAGAAAAGGAAAAGTATCTAAAAAAGATATTAATTTAATTTCATTAATAGAAAAAAAATTTGATTCTTCGTTTTATGAGGAAGAATATGGGGACCTAACTAATTCTAGTCTTAACCTTTTGCAGCATTATTACTTTTTTGGGTGGAAAGAAGGTAGAAACCCATGCTCATGGTTTAATACAGAAGATTATTTGTCGCTATACCCAGATGTTTTACAGTCTGGTATCAATCCTTTTTGTCATTATGTTATGTTTGGAAAAGAGGAAGGGCGAAAAACACAGAATGATTCTGAAAATAACGAATTTGAATATAATAAAAAAATTATCGCTGGCGAATTTGATAGTGAGTTTTATCGGAATCAGTACCCTAATATTGATAGCAATGGCTTATGTCCGTTAGAACACTTTATCTTGTTTGGCTGGAAAGAAGGAAGAGACCCTTGCGCATGGTTTTCAACAAATGATTATATTCAAACTCACTTGGATATAAAGAATGAAGGTATTAATCCATTCATTCATTTTTTAAGACATGGGCGCTATGAAAATAGGCATTACATATCTTCAAAGCTTGTTGATATAAATGATATTGATAGTGCGAAACAAATAGATATTCAAAAAGTGACTGATGCTATTGAAAAAGATTTTGATAGTAAGTTTTACTTAAGAAACTATGGGGATATACGTGATGGAGGGATTGACCCTTTGATGCATTATGTGTTATATGGATGGCAAGAGGGGCGAAACCCATGTGACTGGTTTTCATCAACGTTTTATTTGAATAGGTATGACGATGTACGGGTTAATAATATTAACCCGTTTTACCATTACTTAACGGTTGGAGCTCAAGAAAAAAGACAAATAAAAGGTGTAAGAGATGTTTCTATAGATGGAAAAATAAAGCTGTTTAAAGATAAGAATTCTTCTTTAGTCGACTCTAAAGATATTAAAGAGCTTTTAAATAGTTATACCTCAAGAGCTAATAAAAAAGAGTGTGGACATATATTTAATAAAAGCTGCCTAGACCTTCATTGGGTCATTCCTGATTTTTCACCTGGTGCCGGTGGGCATATGACAATTTTTAGAATGGTCCGGTGGCTTGAGGTTTTTGGGCATAAGTGTACTATTTGGATTTTGAACCCCATAAGACATTGTTCAGGTGACGAAGCATATCAAGAGATCATTAAATCTTTTCAAACAGTTAGTGCTAATGTATTTTTGATTGATAAGGAGACTTTCCCGTATAAAGGTGATGCTGTTATTGCGACAGCTTGGCAGACTGTTCATGTTGTAGAACAAGTTACAGGCTTTAAGGATAAGTTTTATTTTGTTCAGGATTATGAGCCTAATTTTTATGCTAGAGGGTCTTTATCTTTGCTTGCTGAAGCAACATATAAGAAACAGTTAAACTGTATTTGTGCAAGTCCATGGTTAAAGGGTATTATTGAAAATGATTATCAAGGATGGGCAAGGTCTTTCATGCTTGCATACGATCGTTCAGTTTATAAAATAGATCAAACAAAAACTAATGAAAATAAAAAAATAAAGATTGCTGTCTATTCTAGAATTGGAACAGCACGACGATCCGTTGAGCTGGCATTAGCTGCGTTAGAGGTTTTAGCTCACCAACGTGATGATTTTGAAGTGCATCTATTTGGTAGTAGCCACCAATTTGAGGCTGCACCTTTTGATTGTATTATTCATGGTGTTTTGTCTCCAGCCGAGCTTGCTGAATTGTATCAAGGGTGTGATATTGGAATATGTTTCTCTGCAACAAACTATTCATTAGTTCCTCAAGAAATGATGGCTTGTGGCCTGCCTTTAATAGAATTAAATGTAGAAAGCACACAAGCGATTTTTCCAAATGATATCGTTACATTAGCAAAACCTAACCCCCTAGAAATTTCACACTCTATTAGTTTGCTTATTGATAATCACGAATTAAGGCAGTGTCAAAGTGATAGAGCCTTAGAGTGGGTTCTATCCTTCTCTTGGGAAGGATCTGCAAGAGATGTTGAATCAGCTATTATAGAAAAACTATTAGAGAACTTTATCTCTAAAGAAAAGCCTAGCAGTCAAATAAAAGTTTCAATTGTTATACCAACATTTAATGGAGGTGACTTTTTTATAGAAAAAGTATTGAGTGCTGTTAAAGCGCAGAGGGCTCCTTGGAAATATGAAATTATAGTTATTGATAGTGAATCTTCGGATGGTACAGCACAGCTTTTAGAAGAAGATAAGGAAGTGCGTTTTATATCTATTCCCCAGGCTGAGTTTCAGCATGGGAGTACGCGGAATTATGGAGCAAGTATTTCTAGTGGAGAGTATGTAGCTTATTTAACTCAAGATGCTCTGCCTGCAGATGAGTACTGGCTTTATAATATGGTGAGTGTTTTAGATCATTATCCTGATGCAGCGGGAGCCTTTGGTAAGCATATTCCTCATGATGATGCTTCATTTTTTACACGGTTAGAGCTAGACAATCATTTTAAGGAATTTGATCTGCTACCTATTGTGGTGTCCAAACAATTGGATAGTGAAAGATATGAAAGAGAGCGAGCATGGAGGCAAAAACTTCATTATTACAGTGACAATAGCTCCTGTTTGAGACGATGTGTTTGGGAGAAAATACCATATCGAGAAGTAAAATATGGAGAAGATCAATTATGGGCTGATGATGTCATTAATAATAACTACCAAAAAGTATATGCTATTTCGTCAGTAATTAAACATTCACATGAATATTTACCTGAGCAAGTTTATGAGAGAAGTAAAATAGAAGCTGATTTTTTTAATTATTTTTGGGGTTACCAGATGATAGATGAAAAGAATAGTGGTGTTATTATAAAAGACTTTATTGAACATGATACAAGCCTTGCTAAAAATGAAGGGTTGAGTGAAACTGAAATTTTGCTGCGAGATAAAATATTAAGACAGCGATTTAGAGGTTATATTGATGGACAAAATATATCTTTATCGCTTTTTGATAAAAGTAATAAAGAAAAAAGTAAATTTTAGTTGAAGTGTTGTGACGAGATCGGTTAATGAAATGAATAAAACATTGTACATCCATATAGGAACAGGAAAGACAGGAACAACTGCATTACAGGAATTTCTGCATATTAATAGTGAAGCTTTATTAATAAATGGAGTTAATTATTGCCAAAGTGGACGAACAAATAATAACCATCATCTATTATGTTATAACTCAAATAGAGAAAAGCTAAATGGCGTAGATGTAGTTAATAAACACCTTGAGCAGTTACAGAAAGAGATAAGAGATAGTAATGTTTTAAAACATATAATTAGTAGTGAGAATTTCCCTGGGCTTTCTCAAAAAGAAATTGATAATCTTTTTGCTCAACTAGGTAGCATTTGTAATGTTGAGATTGTAGTTTACCTTCGGCGGCAGGATGAGTTCCTGGAATCTTGGTATACTCAAATTATAAAAGCATTGAATGCTACTCAGACTATATATCAGCTGATGAACCATCTTAAAGATGAACAGATATTTGATTATCTTTCGTTAACTAATAAATGGGATGTTTGGGCTGGAAAACTTCATGTTAGGCCATATGAAAAAAGTCAGTTTATCAATGGAAATATTTTTGATGATTTCATGAGTGTGTTTGGAGTTAAAGATATATCAGGGTTTAAAAAGGTAAAAGGGCTTTCTAATCCAAGTTTATCTCGAGAACAGGCATTTTTAAAGAAAGAAATGTTTAAGTTTTGTAATAAAAAGCAAAATAAAATTTTATCAAAACCAATAAATGGATTTAATTTTGAATCTTCTAGGTTTATTCTTTCGCCTAATGAACGACAACAAATAGTAGACGAATTTAAATTAAAAAATGATACGGTGGCAATTAAATACCTTAACAAATCACATTTATTTGAAAGTAGTATTGTTAGAGATAGTTTGTGGTATCCTCCTAATTTGCTCCAATCTGGGTATTTAAAAAAGGTCATTTCTTTTCTTTGGGTTATGCAGCCAACAGTTTTAAAAGACTTGGAAGAGCCTCTAGTAAAGTACATTATCCATACAGCGGGTCAAAGGGAAGGACGTGAGGATAGTTTTGATTTATTATTTTTAGCACTTTTTATCAGACCTAATGGTCCTAATATCAGAGCCATGATTAAAAAAAATATAGAAAACCAAGGGAATGTAAGAAGAAATTAAGGGGGCTGTAATTCCCCTTCAAGCTCTTTCATTCGCTTGATTAATGACGCATCCATGCCGCCGTATTTAGCTCGCCACTTATAAAAGCTAGCGGAGCTAATACATGCGACATGGTGGGGATAGAAAGAGTGCAAATTATAAAAATCAAGCTGGCTGATCCCTTGGTTTTGGTTTGTATATTTTAGTTAAGCAATATTTTATTCCTTTAGGCCTAATGCTTATAGTGTCATTTTCTTTTAGGTTTATTGTTTTTAATGGAATATTGAAACCTGCATTTCCAGTAGTCGTTTTTTTTGCATTAATGAGGTCTTGCCTAAAATTATCACACTTAAATTCAAGTTGATACTCTTCATTAATAAGTAGTTCGGCAGTAATGGGGGTTTTATTGTTAATTTTTAACACCCAGCCTGAAATAAGGTCCTCTGAAATTTGGTCTATATAACCGTCATAGCCTGATTTTTTTAAAGTTGTTAGTTCAAGAGATGTTTTAGTCCAGGATACATAGTTATCGGGAGATGGCTCTATTATATTGCTGACCTTTTGTAGCAATTCTTCGGTAGCTGATATATTACAAAATAAGGCTAGTTCTTGTGCATATTCATATTTATTTTGCAGCATTTTTTCATATGAGATATGCAGCGCGATTAATTTATTTTTTTTTATGAATTTGGCTATTCTGTTATACGATGCAAGGCTAGTTTGCATGGTGGTATAAATATCATCATTTTTTGCTAGATTTTTTCGATTAGCGATGGCAAAAATATCGCGGTAAACAAAAATGTACCGAGGGTTTGAAAAGTAGTGATTAATTCGTTTGAGTTGTTTATTGCTATCAGGTAATTTCCATGCGAATTTTTGGTATTTAGATTCTGATGTTTTTATTAGTTGTTTGAATTTCTTCCAATTTTTAGAACGGAATGCTGTAGACATTTTGGTGTCTTCATAATTGGGATAGTTAAAATTATCACCTAATGTAACGCCTAGAGTGTGTAGTGATGCTGCAATAGCAGATGTTCCTCCACGACCTACACCTACAACGATGTATTGCTCAGGTGAGTTGTCATGTTTACTTACCCCTATGGATTTGAAACCAGAGTTTTTCATTTCAGATTATTTTTAGGCTGGGTTAGTTAATTAAGCTCTTTAATTTAATGTACTGGTGTTGGAAATTATCTAAATGAATCTTAGGAATTATTACCTTTTCATCATTTAAGTCAAATTCTTTAAAGTAGCTATCACTTTTAATATGGTTTTTGCCGAATATTGCATCCCCTTTATATTTTTTTTTATTGGTAAATTCCTCAAGTGATTTTAATGCATAGTGATGAATACGTAGTTTATTCGGTGTAATTTCAGAAGAAACTCCAGTTGTTTGGCCTTTTTTTGTAGAGAGTGGTAGTGTTTTTAAGCTGGAGAATATCAGTTGCTCACCTTGAGTATTAATGTATTCAAAGTTGTTTTTAAGCTTCGCTCTATGTGCAAAAATTTGTTGGACAGCTTGGGGGCGGTATATTGATTTAATAAAGTGGTTTCGTTTGTTTTTGTCGTTTCCAGCTAGAAGATAATTTTTAATAACGCTACCTCGTGGTTGTGTTTGGTGGTTATTCGTGCCAAATATCTTCCAGTTGATACCAAGAGCCCCTATTTGTTTTCTTGAAAATAATTTTACAATATGAGTTATAGCTATTTGCGAATCAGTAGGCACAATAAATTCATCGGCATCAATGAATGCGATGATTTCAGTGTTATTTTTGTACTGTTTTAATATTTCTTGATAGGCTTTTATTTGAGAGTTTTCTTGTTGTTTAATGTGAAATAAATCAATAATATTTAATTTTTCTAGTTGCTGTAATAATTGTGTTGTTCCATCATCTGAGTCATTCTCATAAAGAATAAATTTTTGGACTCCTTGTGCTTGGTGCCATGCAATCCATTCTAAAATATAATCTTTCTCATTTCTAAAAATTGCAGCAATAGCAAGTTTTGTTTTAGCTGTTTTTAGAAAGTTAAACATGATGGTTAACTTCTTGACTACTATATTTAGTTGAATATAAAATTTCTTGTGTACTGCTTGAAATTAACTCAACTAAAGCGCCTTGTTGAATATTTTTAGGGAAATTATATGTAAAGCCTATAAATCCAGAGCGGTTAATGTTGCGCTCATTTGCCCATGGGCGATATTGATTAGCAATAATTCTGTCAACTTTAGTTTGATTTATGAGTACATTTAACTCTTCAGCCTTGGAGGACTCGTATGTTGTTAGCCAGCCGTTGATTTTTTGTAGTAATTGTTTTGGGGGGAGGGGAATTAATCCAAAGCGAATTAAAGAGTTTTGTTCTTGTATTGCTTTTTTTTGTTTGAGAAATCGCTTATATGCTTCGCTGTATAGCTGTATGTCATCTTTGTTATGCTGTTCGATTAAAATTAATTCAGTATCAGTAAACTGATATTTTTCTTCTTTTTTAGATTCATTTTTATTCAGTGATAGAGGGTGGATATTGATTTTATAGTAAGTATTTATTAATTCAATGGAGGTGTTATATTCTTCCGTAATACCGATGAATCCATAGGCTGCAATGGGGAGTCCCTTTAACATTCTAGATTGTAAGTTACAAAAGCGTTTTTCTTGAATGAATATTTCAAATGTATTTTTATAATTATGATGACGAACGTAGTGTTCAAAATGAGAGCGAATTTGTTGTGCAGGATCTCTTAAAAAGGTAATAATATTCTTAGCCATAAAGAATGGTGCATATTTATGGTAATTTATATGCCCTGATACAAATTGAGCGTGAGTTTCAATATGAGATCCTGCGGTAAACCTATCTTGTTTTTGGTAGTCAAACTCTAGAATTTTTGGGTGAGTTTCGGGTGATTTTTCTCCATAGTCAAAATATGTTTTTGGGGGGGCGAAGTAAGCTTCAGCTGCTTTCCTAAAGCTTGACCCAGCAGTTTTCGGTATGTGTATAAATAATATGCTTTTATTTGCTTTTTCCATATTTTTATATTGATTTTATAGAATAATTTTCATGAGTTAAGGATAGGTTTGGATTATATGCCGGGTCTTGAGTTAGATGCTTAGTCCAAGTGCTTTTCATATATTCTACTTCTTTGTTTGCACGTTGTATTTTTTCTGGTGTATTGTCGGCGCCTCGAGAGATTGATTCATGATGATAGAGTTCGGCATAAGGTGTCCAGATATTTCTGTAGCCTGCATTTCTAACGCGTATACAAAAGTCTACGTCATTAAAGGCAATAGGTAGGTTTTGTTGATCTAATCCGTTAACTTGATTAAATATAGATTTTTGAATAAGAAGGCAGGCCGCTGTCACGGCAGAGTAGTTTTGAATAAGTTCTAGCTTAGAAAAATAACCCGATTGTTCTCTTTGAAAATGTTTATGTCCATGGCCAGCAACTCCACCAATCCCTAAAATGACTCCTGCATGCTGTATTTGATTATTTGGGTAATAAAGTTTACTTCCAACACAGCCTATATCTGGACGAATAGCATGAGAAACCATTTCTGTTAACCAGCTTGTGTTGATTACTTCAATGTCATTATTAATTAAACCAAGTATGGAGCCATGTGCATGTTTGGCTGCAAAATTATTAATGGCAGAATAGTTGAAAGGGTGATCCCAGTCGATTGACTGAACCTGCGTGTTTTTTTTAACGGCTTCACGTATGAATTTTAATGTTTTTTGGCAGTTGCTACGGTTATTAATGATTATTATTTCATAATTTTTATAGCTTGTTTTAGTGATAATAGAGTTTATACACTTTGATAGTATGTCGTAGCCATTATGGGTGGGAATTATTAAACTAACTAGCGGTTGTTTAGAGGGGATAGGCCATTGTACGCGATAAGTATTAGCTAACTTTCCTTGACTAATTGTTACGGGTTGTTTTTTAGAGTGGAAATGATTTTGTAGTGCTTTTATACCTGCCTTTGTGGTGTAACTTTTTGCTGCTGAATTTCCTGCAGTTGATTCATCATGCGCTCGCCAGTGGTATAAAATTTGGGGGATTCTATGAATATGCTCCTTTGTTAATTCGGATGTGTACCTCAGTAATAAATCATGATCTTGGCTACCTTCTAGGCCTAAGCTAAAGCCACCCATAGATTTTAGTTTTTTTGTTTTAACTAGTATGGGGTGGCCAATATAATTTTGACTATAAAGAAGGTCTTGATTCCATTCGGGTTTAAAGTGGGGTTCAAAGCGAGTATTGTTAGTACTTATTTTATCTTCATCGGCATAAACTAGATCTAATTTCGGTGATTGCTGAAATTGAGAAACCATTAATAATAAAGCGTGTAGAGCGAGTGTATCATCGTGATCAAGTAACAAGGTGTATTTTCCTGTTGCCATTTTTAGAGCGCTATTGCTAGCAGCGGAAATGTGACCGTTTTCTTTGCGCTGATGAAATTGAATACGAGGATCTTCAGTGAATTTTTGTCTAATTAGGCGGATATGATCTGTATGTGTTGAGGCATCATCAACAATACATAGCTGCCAGTTTTTATAAGATTGTTGCTGTACTGATTCAATACACTGTTTTAGATAATCTACATTTGAGTTGAATGTGGGTAAAATAATTGAGATTTTTTCGGCACTAGTTATGTTAGATATGAGTGTATTAATCGTAGACTGATGTCGAACCTCTTTTATCTTAATCCAGTGTTGATAATTTTCTTCTACTATTGAGCGTGAAAATGTTTCTTTGTAAATCTCTATGGCTTCATTTCGCCATTTTTTTTTGCTTTGTTTTAAGATATTTGACTTTATTTTATGGGGTGTCAAATGAGAATGACCTGGGTGTAGTTTTGCAATGCGTTTAAATATCTTTTTCTTTGCTAGTGCTTCAGTAATGCGAAAAATCTTCAACTCCTCAATGGTAAAATCGATTTGCGATTCAACAGGATCAAGGCGGAGTGACTTTACTCTTTTAGATAAGTAAATTACTTTACTCGTTGATTTTTTTGGATGTTGATGAATTGCAAAAGAAAAGTTTTCGCTGTAGCCTTTACCATAGTTTACATAAATTTTTGCTGTTTGGAGTGAGTTGCTATTGGACTTTACTCTGAGCTTAATAAAATACCAGCCTTTTAAGAAAAAAGGTGAGCGGATCATTAGCTGTGGGTCGTTGTTAGTTGCTTGCCAAGTATTTTTTGTTAAATGATGTACATTTTTTAAACTAGTTAATTTGAATTTAATAAGGGCTATATATTGAATTATTTTTTTAAACACAGTTAGCTATGGCCTAGTGATTTATGATATTAAAATATGCTGATTTCTTATGCCTAGTATAAGGTTTTAAAGCATATAAATGAAGGAAGTATTTTAGTTATAGCGGCACTTAGTTGTATAAAGAAACGAATAAAAGGTCAATTTTAAAGGGTGTAACTTGACGTGTTATTGCTACATCAACGATAGTTATTACATGAGCAAGCAGATATTGTGATTGATACTGATAACCAAAGTATCGAGGAGTCTGTAGAGGTTATTGTGAAGTACGTTATAAAGGTATTATTTAAAATATGTCAGTGATTAATAGCCAGTCCGTTATTGTGGTTCAGGAGCGTACAAACCCCTCAACTGATTTCTTTGTACTCCCCAAGCTTTTTAAAAATAATGCTCGTATTGAACTTGTTGATCATAAAGTTGATCCAGCGACTATTTCTATAGTAGATAGTGTTGTTGTTTTTGTTCGCTATATTCCTAGTGCTTGGTTAAAACATGTAGAGCAAAATAAAGCGTACGTTAGGGAAGTGATTTTTTTTATTGATGATGATTTGTTTGATATTAAAGCATTTTGTGGCTTGCCTTGGCGTTATCAATTAAAGTTACTGCGTTTAAGTTATTTGAGAGTGTCATGGCTTAAAAAGGTTAATGCAAAGCTTTGGGTTTCTACTCCATTTTTAGCCAAAAAATATGCGTCGTGGAATCCGGAATTAATTTTTCCTCAGCCTAATCTTTGTAAATCAGCTGCCGTTTGTGTTTTTTATCATGGATCTGCTTCTCATATGGATGAAATTGAGTGGTTATTTCCTGTTATCAAGGAAGTTTTAGAAAAAAATTCAATGATATGCTTTGAGATTATTGGTAATCGTAAAGTAAATAAGTTATTTAAATCTTTACCGAGGGTTTCAGTTGTTCACCCTATGAGCTGGGACAGTTATCGTTCCTTTATTGGTCGAAGAGGGCGGCATATAGGATTAGCACCCATGTTAGATAAGCGTTTTAATGCTGCTCGATCTTTTACTAAGTTTTTTGATATTACTCAAGCGGGGGCAGTAGGACTATATGCAGACCATGATGCCTTTAAGTTAGTTATCAAACCGGATATAAATGGAGTGCTTCTTGGTATGGAACAAGCAGATTGGGTTGATGCTATTTTATTGTTGGCGGAAGATGGTATTAAACGTGAAAAAATCATTAAAGAAGCGACTCGATTTTGTGACAGCTTGGTAGAGAAAAAAGAAAAGTATGATTAGTGTTTTTTCGCGTAAGATTTTTAATATTCCTCATTTGGATGTTTGGTTAAAAGAAGCAACTCAGCATATTTTTTTTACTAGCGGTATAAAAATTGAGAAGCTTGCCGGGTGGGGGCGAAAGCCTTCGGCGGATAAGGCAAGGCATTATGCTGAAAAAAACAATATCCCTTATATTAGCTTGGAAGATGGATTTTTACGCTCTGTTGGTTTAGGTGGGGATGCAAGAGCGCATAGCTTAATTGTTGATTATTCTGGAATTTATTATGATGCAACTCAGGCTAGTGACTTAGAGCGCCTCATTTTACGGCAGTCTTTTACAAAACCTGAGCTTGAGCGCGCACTCAAATGTATGAAGTTAATACGTCAGCATCGCTTATCTAAATATAACCAAGGTAAGGATGATGTTTTATTTTCTAACCAAAACAAGAAGCGCATATTAGTCGTTGACCAAACTCATGGTGATGCTTCTGTTAAGTTTGGTGCGGCTACTGAACAAAGCTTTATTGATATGTTAGAGGCAGCGGTAACTGATAATCCTGATGCTGAAATTATCGTAAAAATTCACCCAGATGTGATTGCCGGAAAGAAAAAAGGGTATTTGTTGGCTGAGGCAGAAAAACGACACTGTAAAATATTGAGTGATAATATTTCCCCGTGGGCTGTACTGGATGGTGTAGAGCAAGTGTATGTTGTGACAAGTCAGTTAGGGTTTGATGCTTTACTCGCAGGTAAGCGAGTTAGTTGTTTTGGGCTTCCATTTTATGCGGGCTGGGGCTTAACTGATGATAGGCTCGTATGTAATCGAAGAGGGCGTGCAAAATCTCTTGAGCATGTTTTTTATGCAGCTTATATAAAGTACTGTCGATACATAAACCCTTATACTGGAACTCGTTGTGAGCTGGAAGATACGATTTTACTACTTAGTGATAAAAAAGTAATACTAGAGCGGTTTCGTGGTAGTTGGGTGGCAGTTGGCTTTTCTCGTTGGAAGCGTTCTTTTTTACCCAATTTTTTAGGGCGTTTTGCAAATGTTTCTTTTGTGAAAAAAATGGATTCTGATTCTATGAATGATGAGGCAGCATACAACTTTTTGTATTGGGCGAGCAAGGTAGGTTCTGAAGTTAGCTTATTTGAGGGAAGTAAAGGAGGCATGCTTTGGCGCATGGAGGATGGTTTTATTCGCTCTATTGGCTTGGGTGCTGATTTAGTTCCGCCTATTTCTTTAGTTCTTGATTCTCAAGGAATCTATTATGATGCATCGAAAGCATCTGATTTAGAAAAAATTTTAAATAATTATAGTTTTTCTAATTGTTTGTTATTAAGAGCAGAAAGCCTTCGTCAGCAGTTAGTTGAACTGCGCTTATCAAAATATAATGTGGGTGTATCTCAGGCTTTTAAATTGAGTGCCACTCAAACTAATATTTTAGTTATTGGCCAAGTTGAGACGGATGCATCCATTCGATATGGTTCTCCTGAAATTAAAACAAATTTTTCCCTTTTAGCAGAGGTACGTAAATGCAACCCTCAAAGTTATATTATTTATAAGCCACACCCTGATGTAGTTTCTGGCGGGCGGTATGGGGAGCTAAGTGCTACGATAAGCAGTCATCTTTATGATTTAGAATTAACAGATATTTCCATTACTGATTTATTAGACGAAGTAGACGAAGTGCATACGATGAGTTCGCTTACTGGGTTTGAGGCATTATTGCGTGGTGTAAAAGTTGTTACCTATGGTTTGCCTTTTTATGCGGGGTGGGGCTTAACGGAAGATAAATTGAATTGTAAACGGCGTATACGGATTTTGACACTTGATGAGATGGTTGCTGCAACATTAATTATTTATCCAGTTTATTGTGACCCTGTAAGTGGTGAGCTAATTAATGCTGAAACGGCGGTAAGACTATTAGGGATAAAGCGAAACTTGGTCAATAAAATAAGTTTGAAAACTTATTTATATAAGTTAATTCGCAATAGTTTTTTAAAATTTTGACTGTTAAAATACCTAGCTCTTTGGGGTAATTTGGAGAGTTGAGTGAGTAAGCGGTGTTTTTTATTTTTACAAGGAGTTAACTCTCCATTTTTTGCAAGATTGGCTGATCAACTTGTAGCAGATGGGCATTCAGTTTTTAAAGTAAATTTTAATGTTGGCGATTGCGTCTATTGGGCTAATCGCGATAACTGGATGTATCGAGGTACATTAGAGGGTATACAAGTATTTTTAGATAAAAAATACCGGGAGTATGGTATTACTGACCAGGTTTTATTTGGCGATCAACGCCCAGTACATAAAACGGCAGTCAGCCATGCTAAAAAAAAGGGTATCCGGACTCATGTTTTTGAGGAAGGCTATTTTCGACCCTATTGGATAACATTGGAACGTGAGGGGGTTAATGGACATTCCTTGCTGCCTAGGGATTCTGATTGGTTTATTAAGGTAGGCAAGAAGATACCTAACTATGGTAATGGGTCTTCTTTTTTAGCTTCTTTTCGTTTACGGGCATTTTATGATGTTGCTTATCATTTACCGGGCATTTTTAACCCTATTGTTTTTCCTAAATATAAAACACATGCGCCTGTTAGTGCGCCTATAGAGTACCTTGGGTATATGAATCGGTTACCTAGGTTAAGGTTTTATGCAAGCAAGGATAATGAATTAATTACTCAGTTACAGCGCCGTTCTGGCGCTTATTATGTTTTACCATTACAGTTAAGTAGTGATGCACAAATTAGAGATCATTCGCGTTTTTCTTGTATGGTTGAGGTCATTGAGTTTGTGATGTGTTCATTTGCGAAATATGCACCTCAACATTCAAAGTTAGTAATAAAAAATCACCCTCTTGATTTTGGTTTGGTGAATTATGGTAAATTAATTGAAAAACTTTCCAGCCATTTCGATGTTTTAGAAAGAGTGCATTATATGGAGACGGGAAATTTAGATCATTTATTAAGTACCGCACAAGGTACGGTTACGGTTAATAGCACAGTGGGGAGTGTTGCTTTAGGGGATAACTGCCCTACGATTAGTTTAAGTGATCCTATCTATAATATCTCAGGCCTTACTTTTCAGGGAACGCTTGATGATTTTTGGGTGAAGGGGGAAAGGCCTAATACCGAGCTATTCCGTTGTTTTCGTAATACAGTGATTCATACGACGCAGGTTAATGGTGGGTTTTATTCAGGTGAAGGGATTGAGTTAGCCGTTAAAAATAGTTATCGGATGCTTAAATCAGATCAATCACCGCTAATGGAGTTATTATGAATAAGTCATTCTCAGTTTTGATTACTGGAGCAACGGGTGGAATTGGGGGAGCTTTAGCTAAAATTTATGCTAAAGAGAGTACGACCCTTATTTTACAAGGGCGTAAATCAGAGCAGTTAAATGAATTAGAAAAAGAATGTACTACTTTAGGTGCTAGCGTTATTACAAAAGTGATAGATTTACGTGAGCGAGATTTATTTTCTACCTGGGTAAGACAAATTTCCGAGCAAGAAGGGTTGGATTTAGTCATTGTTAATGCTGGGGTTAATATTAATATTGGTAAAAATGGAGAAGGAGAGTCTTGGTTAGATGTGCAAGCGTTAATTGATATTAATGTTTTGGCGGCAATGGCAACGGTGGAGGGAGTTTTACCGCAGATGCGTCAGCGTGGAAAAGGACAAATCGCATTAATGAGTTCTTTAGCGGCTTATTATGGTTTACCTATTACACCAAGTTATTGTGCTAGCAAGGCTGCAATTAAAGCATACGGTGAATCTTTAAGAGGTTGGCTTAAATCTGAGGGTATAAAAGTTAATGTTGTTATGCCAGGATATGTTGAGTCTAAAATGTGCAGTGATATGCCAGGGCCTAAACCCTTTTTATTAACGGCAGATAAAGCGGCTCTAAAAATTAAAAAGGGACTAGAGCGTAACCAAGCACGAGTTAGTTTTCCTTTTCCTCTAAATTTTGGAACGTGGTTTTTAGCTGTGATGCCTGCTAAAGCTTCCGAATGGATACTGAGAAAGTTAAAGTATGCTGGGTGATTTTTTGGTGTTAATTTATCCATTGGTAGTGGCTATTCCACTGTCCTTTTTAGTAGAAAATTTATTACGCCCTAAAATACAGCCTGTATGGGAAAGAGCTGGTGCTACTTTTTGCATACATACAGGCATATTTTTACTAATATTTATCATTTTATTTGCCTTACTATCTCGCCCTTGGTTTTCTAGCATCATTGTTTTGGCGTTTATATTTTTTGTTGTGCAAGTGAATAATGCTAAGTTTGATTCTTTACGTGAACCTTTTATATATCAAGATTTTGAATATTTTACGGATGCGATTAAACACCCAAGACTATATATTCCATTTTTAGGAATTTTTAAAGCATTCATTATTTTTGTTAGCTTCAGTGGTGCAATTGCGGCAGGCTTAATATTAGAGGCTCCTGTTAATATTGCTGGAGTAGCAGGGGGCTATTTTTTTAGTTGCGGCATTTTTTTAGTGGGTTTGTTCTTGCTATGCTATGGGGCAAGGCAAAAAAAGGTATTAACTGTTATTTTCGATCCTGTTGTTGATATCTGTAAGTTAGGCTTAGTTTCTAGTTTATGGCGCTATGCAGAGGAAGAGAGAAAGGCGATTCCATTTTTTTCAAATCCGTTATTTTCAACAGAAATAGCTGCCCTTGATGTACTAGAAAACTTAGTGGTTGTACAGAGTGAATCTTTTTTTGATGTGCGCAGGTTATTTCCAGGAATAAGAAAAGAAGTCTTACAGGAGTTTGATACATTACAGGCGGGTGCTGCTGTTTATGGGCAAGTTGAGGTTGCTGCGTGGGGAGCAAATACTGTACGAACTGAATTTTCATTTCTTTCTGGATTGGCACCCGGTAAATTAGGGGTTCATCAATTTAACCCTTATAGGCGATTCGCAAAACAAGATGATTTATTTACTTTAGCTAGTTTTATGAAAGAAAAGGGCTATCGAACGGTCTGCATTCACCCTTATCAAGCTAGCTTTTATGAGCGTAATAAAGTATTCCCTAACCTTGGGTTTGATGAATTTATAGATATTAGTCATTTTAAAAGTGTTGAAAAAACAGGGCCTTATATAGGTGATATTGCCTTAGCTAAGCAAGTATGCGATATCCTTGATGAATCGGTTGATAGGCCTGTTTTTATCTTTGTAATTACTATGGAAAACCATGGGCCTTTACACATGGAGAGTGTTGAAGTAGATGAGTTAGCTAAATTTTATACTGAAAAGGTGCCGGATAGTTGTGATGATTTGACTATTTATTTACGACATATAGAAAATGCAGATCGAATGGTAGCTATATTGCGAGATAAAATTTCTGGTCTATCACGAAGTGGCTGGTTATGCTGGTATGGAGATCATGTGCCCATTATGCCTAGTGTATATAGCATGATGGGGGTTCCTAAAGGAGAGACGGATTATTTTATATGGGGAAGTAAATATCAATCTTCAAATAAGCATCAGCAAATTAAAATAGAGAAGCTTGCGGCCACTTTATTACAAAAAATGAATTTTTTTATTTAAGGCAAAGGATATAGTTTATATGGAGTGTTTTTTATAATGCTGCCCGACTTTTTAGTGATAGGTGCGCAGAAGTCAGGTACTACATGGTTGTATAGAAACTTAAATAACCACCCTGAAATTTGGTTGCCCCCTGAGAAAGAAATTCATTTTTTTGATTTTCCTCCTATTATTCCATTTTATTTCACCTTATTTTCTAAAGTGCGTTCTATTAGGCACTGGGGAAAAAATAGGATGGTACGTGATTTTAATAAAGTAGTGGCAGGCGACCAAACCTTGTCTTGGTATTTTCGGTATTACTTTTTTTTTAGGACTAAGCGTTGGTATCGATCTTTATTTACACCATTAGAAAATCAAATTGCAGGCGAAATAACGCCGAGGTATGCAATTCTGAATAAAAAAAGTGTGAAAAAAGTTCATGAGGTACTTCCACGAGCTAAAATCATTTATTTGTTACGTAATCCTATTGACCGAATGTGGTCAGATTTAGCAATGTATCATCGACCTCAGTTTGGACGTGCGCATTCGGGCTCTATGGATAAAAAAAGAATTATTAAATTTCTAAATAACCCTAAGCACCTAGCTAGCTCAAAGTATTTGAGCAACTTAGGCCGCTGGGAATTATATTATCCAGAGTCTCAGGTTTTAGTTGTTTTTCAAGATCAAATTCGAGAAGATCCTGGGAGCTTATTACAAAAAGTTTCTCAATTTTTAGGTGTTAATCATTTTGACTATCATCATTCGGAGTTAATTAATAAAAAGATAAACTCACATAGCTATCCAGATATTCCTGATGAGTATGCTAAGTTATTAGCTGAAACTTTTATAGATGAAATTGAACAATTACATCACCGCTTTAATAATTCATATACTCAGGAGTGGTTAAAGGTAGCGCGAGCAATTTTAGATAAGGTATAAAGTTTAGGGGGGATTACAACTTCAAAAAAATACCGCAATCAGCCGTTTAAGCTGTGATACTAAAACTGAATGATAGACCAAGAAAAAACTCAATTACAAAACGCCAGCCAAATTAATAGCTGAACATATAGCAGCTATTGCTGCTTAGGGCTTATGCACTTCAAAATTGAATCTGCCAAGCTAAATAAGGCTAATTTCTTCAGAAACTATTTGGATAGTTTCTTTGATTTGTTGCCCTGTATGATCACATGATATAAAAAATCGTAAGCGTGCTAATTTTTCAGGCACTGCTGGGTATAAAATAGGTTGCACATTTATTCCACGCTTAAACAGTGCTGCAGATAGCCTTGCTGCCTTAACTGAGCTACCTGTAATAACAGGGATAACTGCTAACCCTGAACTTTTTCCTGTATTAATACCTGCAAGTTTAGCT
>Ga0105357_10000391_pt1 | contig 22971 bp, 25 predicted proteins | sample GOMGulsemesocosm_4_FD_83660 | JGI IMG/M metagenome (GOLD analysis project Ga0105357, IMG submission 83660) | Methane-oxidizing microbial communities from mesocosms in the Gulf of Mexico - GOM15B Gulf of Mexico | ecosystem: Environmental > Aquatic > Marine > Cold seeps | place: USA: Gulf of...
AATTTGCAAGTGGCTCTTTAATTATAAATAAAATAGAAGATAAGAACAATAAGGCTAAAATAAAAGATTTTGGGAAGTTACTTAATAAAGATAATATTCAAAGCTATTTAAAAAGTTTAGATTAACTTCTTAAAAGCCAAGGAAGCTTTGATTCTTTTAAAAGTAAATAAATAGTAAGAATATATAAAACTAAAAATGAAAGTACAGTAGCATATGCTGCGCCATTAATTCCATATATATCAATTAGATAATAATTTAGTATTATATTTAAAAAACTAGCAATTAATGTAATAATAGCTAATGATTTAACCTTATGCCTAAAGACAAGAGGTGCATCAAGAGTTTTTCTTAATCCTTCAAATGTTAATCCTAATCCTAGTATTGGAATTAATATTAATGCTTCAATAAATTTTTCATTAATCATAATATTAAATACATAAGGTAATAAAAGTAAAAATAATCCATATATAATAAGGCATAAAAGTGAATAGAAGTAGATTATTTTTACTACTTTAATTTTAGAAGTATCATCATCTATAGTTAAATTTTGATACATAATTGGGTCTAAGGCTTTGATAATTGAGTCATAAACCATGTTTATAATAATAGCCATAGTAATAGCAACATTGTATATCCCTGCTGCTTCAAGACCAAGCATATTTGAAACAAAAACTCTATCTATTGTTCCCATTATATATAAACCTAAAACTGAAAAGGTAAGTGGAAATAGAAAACTGAATAATTCTTTTAACTTTGAATAATCTGTATTGAATTTATAATAATTATTCTTTTTTATATAATAAATTGTGTATAAAAATATAAAAAATAAAATTGTTAATTCGGCATAATACTTACCTTCCCATCCTTGAGAAAATTGAATAATAAGAAGAAGTCCTAATCCTAAAGAAGTAACTGATTGAAATGTTTGTAATATTGCAAATTTTATTGCATTTTGTTCAACTTGAAATATTGTATCTACAAATTTAAAAAAGATTGTAAATAAAGCGTAGACTGTAATCATTATCATCAATAAAGTCTTATTCTCTACTTCAGCAGGTAAAAGAAAGTTTTGAAAAATTATCAAAATAAGCAGTACCATAATAGTTGTAAATACAGTTAATACTAATATATGATGAATATATTCAGAAATTTTTTCTTTTCCATATTGAGCAAATTTTGCAATTAGGAAACCTGAGGGAAAAAAACCTATATAAATTGATGCTATTGTTGAAATTGCAGTTACTAGACCTAAAACTCCATAATCTTCTTTTGTTAAATAAAATGTAAGAACTGGTAATAAAAGAAAAGTAAGCCCTTTATTAAATAAAAGACTTAATACATAAATCATTGAATTAGAAAATAGTTTTTTTATCATCTATTTTCTTGGTTTACTTCTTTGATGCAAATAAACTATAATTTTTATCATATTTTATTTGCTCATAGTATTTCTTCTTAACAGATGTTAATACATATCCAGCACTTTTTAAATTATATTTATTAATTAACTCATCTGTAGTTTGTACAGATTCTTTTTTAGAATATTCAGATTTAAAAATAAATAATGTAGTATCTACTTTATTAAGTAATGTTAAGGAATCAGGAACTAAAGCTGTTGGAGTAGAGTCAATTAGAATATAATCATATTTAACTCTTAACTCTTTTAGTATCTGATCAATTGAACCATTTTCAATAAGCTCAGATGGATTTGGAGGATTTGAACCTGATGTAATTACATCTATTATATTTTCATTTGATTTATCTTTTATCTTTACAGATTGAATTGCTTCATCTAAAGAAATATTATTAGCAAGTAAATCACTCATTCCTTTTTCATTTTTAATATTAAATTTCATATGTAATTGTGGAATTCTTAAATCTAAACCAAGTAGTATTGTTTTCTTTCCTGATAAAGCTAACATAACCGCTAAGTTAGCAATAAATGTACTTTTACCTTCATTTGATACTGTTGAAGTAGTTAAAATAACTCTAGAATTATCTTTTTTAACTGTTAGGTCTAAACTACTTCTTATTCTTCTTAAAGCTTCACTTTCATCTGATGCTAAATCATCTAAAATAAATAGTTTATTATAGTTTTTACTTTTTACAAAAGGAATATATCCATAATAAGATGTTTTAGATAATGATGTTAAATCACTAGGTCTTTTAATATAAATATCAAAATATTCTTTTATTAAAACTACAATAAATGCAATTAATAATGCAAGCATAAATCCTATAATAAAAACCATAGATTTCTTAGGTTTAACAGGAAATTGAGGCTCTATTGCATAATCAATAATTCTATTAACTCTTTGAGATGAAATATATTTAGATGAAATATCATTATATTTTAATAAAATGTTTTTATATATTGATTCTTTCAAATCAAATCTTCTTTCAAGTTTTGATAATTCCATAGCTTGTTTAGGAATTATCAGAATTTCTTCATTTAATTCTTTTATTTGTAATTTTAAACTTTTTTTACCCTCTTTTAATGATATATCAGTGTTCTTAACATTTTTAATTATACTATCTTCTAATGTTGCAATCTTCTCTGTTAATGCAATCATAGTTTTATGTGAAGGTGTATATTTAGCTGATAGCTCTTGTTGTAAACTTCTTTCATTATTAAGTTGTTTAAGCGTATCTGTAAGACTTGGGTCATCAAAAGATGAAGAACTAAGCATTTCTCCTTTTAATAAGGATTCTTTCATTGATTCAAATATTTTAGCTTTTCGTTCTAAACTTAAAAACTCTTTTTGTAAATCGTTCTTTTGTTTATTAATTTGTTCTACTTTTTTATCAGTATTAAAAAGTAGATTTTCACTTCTAAATGATTCTAATTCTTTTTCTGCATTTGATAAATCTTCTTTTGACATATTCATTTGAACTTTAATAAAATCTAAACTCTCTTTTAACTGTTTTGAATTTTCATTTTTATTTTGTTCTAAATATTCTTTTAATAACTGATTTACAAAATCGCTACTTTTCTGAGCTGTAAAATCTTTATATTCTACTTTTATAATAGATGAATCTTTAATAAGAGGATAAACAGATAAATTTCTTTTTACTTTATCTAAAATATAATTTTTAGAATGTAAAGTTATAGTATATTCTTTTCCAATAGAATCGTTATATCTTGAATTTGTTTCTTTTTGTTCTGCTATAATTTTATCTTGTTGCTTTTTTTCTTTTTCAAAAGATTTAAAAGGTTCTATTTTTTCTGTTCCTATTTCTTTTATATCTTCTACTTCTTCTTTTCCTTGATTTTCTATATCCTCAAGAGTTTCTTTTATTTCTACTTGTTTAAGGTCTTTATATTTATTTATATATGCATCAGGATGTTCATTTGAAATTTCATTTAGTATTATCTTGGCTTGTGTATAGTCTTTAAAGGCTTCAATTGCAATAACAAAAAGTTTGTCTGATGGTCGAGCTATTACATTAAAATCCATTTGATTCTGTAATTCTAAAAACTTGTTACTTCTTTTTTCATTAAAAATATTTAATGCATAGTTTGCATCATTTATTGTGTTAAAAGATGCAACCATTATTTTTCTTGTAAGTTCTTGTGAAAATAGAATTTGTATAAATAACATTGAAAGTAAAATATATCTCATTATTAAATCCTATCCCTTATTCGATTTTTTAGTTACTAATAATTTAAAATCTTCATTTTCGATTAATTCGCTATATTTATATGTTTCTTTAAAAGTTAAGGTATTCTTAGAACCTTTGATTTTACCTATTAGAGATGATGTATCTATTGATATCTCATATTCTTGTTCATTTAGTGGAATAATTTTAAATTTTACATCATATAAGTTTTTATTTTTTACCTCAAAAACTTCTAAATATAAAGGAAACTCTTCTTCATCTATAGCAAAATACTTTTTTCCTTTGTAATGAGAAAATTCTATATTAAAATTTAAGTTATTAATAGCTTTATTTATTAAAAAATTTGATTGTAGAATTTCTGCTTCATCTTCAGGTGAATTCTCTTTTATAGCAATTTGTAAAGGGTTATTACTTGAACCACTATTTTGCTTATATTTTATTACTTCTATTTTTGCATCTGATAAATAAATTCTTTGTGCAAAATATGCATAAACTAATACAAGTGAAAAAACTATAATAAATGTAATAAAAAAAGTAAAAATATGCTTTTTTATTAAGTCCTTATAATAACTAATATTTCTATTCAATTTATTTTCCTCTATTTAATGTTTGTGTATTAACAGCAGAACCTGTTACTGATTGAATTAATTGAATGAATGGGAATAATTCATTAATCGTAGTATTAAAATTCTTAGCTGTGTTTGGGTTTATATATAAAATATCGTGTGGTTGTAATGTTAAATCATTTTTTGCAAGACTTTCAAAACTTGTTAAATCAATTTTTATTAGTTCAGGATTTGAAAGTTGACCTCTAATGATTAATACTTCATTTTTATTTGAAGTATCTCTTAATCCTCCACTACTTGAAATAGCTTCAAATAAGTTCATTGTTGTGTTTGTGATTTTTACAGTTCCTGGTTGATTTACTTCTCCAAGTACAAATAATCTATGGTTAATAATATTTAAGTTTACAGAAGGATTGATAATAAATTCAGAAGCAAGTCTTTCGATTTCCTTTTCTAAATCTTCTATGTACATCCCTTTTACTTCAATATCTCCAATTAAAGGAAAAGATGCTGTACCATTTGCATCAACAAGTATTCCTACTGTATCTTCTTGGAAATCACCAATCTTTCTTGTACTAATATCTGGATGTTCATAAAATAAAACAGATATTCTGTCATATGGTTTCATTTTATATCTATAAATCTTATTTTTCTTAGGTTTAGTTTTTACAATTGTTGTAAGCTCTTGTTTATTTGAAAAAAGAGAGTACTTATTTAAACTAGTACAACCTGAAATGAAAAAAGTTAAAAGTATTATTAAAATATAGTTTTTCATTGATTAAATTTCCCACAGTAAAGTTAAAAGATAATAGCTAAATTATCATTAAAACTCAAAAAAAAATAATTTTTTTGTTATCTTAATTAAATAATTTGTTTAAATCATAGAAAGATGTTAGAATACATTTCTTAATATTAAATAAAAGGGAAATTATGGGTTTTATTACAAGAACTTTAAAAACTATAGTAAAAAGTATTGTTAAACTATCAAGGCCTGTATTTAATTTCGAAGATAATAAGCTACATTTTAAAGTAAATCCTGAACATTTCTATTCATATAAATTAGATAACTATGAAACAAAAACAAGACATGATTCATATACTCTTGAAGCATATACTATAAAATCAGATAATCTATTTATCGAATATATATATACTTCTATTGATGTACAATGGAGAGGATTAGCTAGTTCTTTATATATTGAATTTTTAAAAGATAAACTAGGCTTTAATAAAATGGATATTCTAGAAAAAAAAGAGTATAAAAATTTTGATTTTTATACTTTTAAAATTGATGAACATCTCATATTAAACTTTATTTATATTTATGAATTAAACAAAGATGTATTTATCCTGGATATTAAATCTGAATTTTATGAAAATTTACTTAAAAACTTTGATAAAAATTATAAATATAAGTTTGAACAAAATAAGGAAAATATTTTAGATATTGATCTTAGTATTGTAAATGAAAATAATTTCTTTAACTATTTTGGACATGAAGATATGTCAAACTAAAAAGGATAAACCTTTTTAGTTTCCAAATACTTGTTTTAAAAGAGAAGTAGTTTGTGCAACTGGATTTGTTCTTATCTCAGCTTCTTTTTGTGCAATCATAGTAAATAAACCACTAATTGCTTTTTCTGTTACATAATCATCTAAAGATTGGTCAGAACTTCCTGGTAAGTATGAATCAACTCCAAAACTTTTTGCTAATCCCATAACTTGACTATTATCAACAATACCTTTTGCATTTGATTTATAAAAATTATTTGCCATATCATAGTACGAAGCTACTTGGTTTTCTTTCATTGTATTTTGAATAATTGGAGCAATCATTTTTTTTAAAGATTCTGTAGTATTTGCTTTAAAGTAAGTTGTTGCTGCATTTTTATCTCCAGCTAAAACATTTTGTGCATCTTGTAATGACATTTTTTCAATTGCATTAACAAATATTTCTGCAGTCTTTGGTGCGGCTGTTGTTGCTGCTTTATTCATAGAATTGATTAAGTTATCTGCTATTTGATTTCCACCAGCACTTCTTAATAATGTTTCTACTTTTGCTAAGTTATCAGGTAGTGGAATTTTTACTAATGAATTATTTAAATATCCATTACTTGAACCCAATTCTTTTACTGCATAATTAACTCCAACTTTTAAAGCTTCTTTTAGACCACTTGTTACTGTAGAATTACTAAGATTAGTATTAACATTTGTATTTGTTTTGTCTGTAGTATTTGTATTTACTACATTATCCATAACTCCTTTTGCAATACTTCCTAAATCAAATGCGTAAGTTAAGCTTGAAGTTAATATTAAAGATGCGACAATTGTACTTTTTTTCATAATTTTTCCTATTTATATTTTTGTTTTATTTTAACATTATATAATGAAACAATTGTGAAAAGGATAATATTAAAAATGATTAATGAAATTTCTGAATATTTATATAGTTTAAAAAATAAAGTTATAGAAGCAGATGATATAGTTGAAACTTGTGAAGATAAAATATCTAAGTATGCTCAATATATAGAAGTAGAGGGATTTAAAGGTGAGTTTGAAGAAAATTACTTTACAATCTTAGGTTATAGCTATAGATTAGAAGATAATAAACAGAGATTGTTTTATACTTTTCAGGAAGCTGTTTATGCAGTTGATCTTGATAAACTAATGAGAAATGAAGACTCTTTAAAATTAAATACAATAGTTTATATTTTAGTTCTTGACTCGATTATAAAAGAGTATCAAACATCACAGATTAACGAAGTTGAGAAAAAGAAAGCGATTGATACCTATAAAGTAATTCAACAAAGACAAGCAAAAGAAAATCAAAAATATCATATGTACCAAAACTAGGGATGAAAAATGGCTAATTTTACAAAAGAATTAAGTAGTGAAAATATTGAATTTATTAAAAGTCAAAAAATGTTTTTTGTATCAACTGCACCTAAAAATGGAAAGATAAATATATCTCCCAAAGGTTTAGATGATACTTTTAAAATTATAGATGAAAATACTATTTTATGGTTAAACTATTTCGGAAGTGGAAATGAAACGGCAGCACATTTACTAGAAGATAGTAGAATGACTATTATGTTTTGTGCTTTTGAAGGTGATGCTAATATTTTAAGACTCTATTGTGAGGCTAGATGTATTCAAGAAAAAGATAAAAATTGGGAAGAATATATAAAACATTTTTCAAATAAAAGAGCTTCACGGCAAGTTTTTGAAGTCAAGATATTATCAGTAAATAATTCTTGTGGGATGGGTGTTCCTTTGTATGATTTTGTTTCTCAAAGAGAAGAGTTAACAAATTATTATGATAATTCTTCAAAAGATGAGCATATAGCTTATATGAAAAAAAAGAATAAAATAAGCTTTGATGGAAAAGATACTAAACTATTTGATTAGTTTATGTATCTCTTTTTCAACTAGTTTAATATCGTCTGTTAGTGTAATAATATTTAAATCTTCTTTATCAATCATATTGTTTTTAGATAATGACTCTTCAAAAAATTTGATTAAATACTTCCAATAATCATAACCTACCAAAAATATTTTAAATCCATTTAGTTTTTTTGTTTGGGCTAAAGTGATTACTTCAAATAATTCATCTAAGGTTCCAAATCCTCCTGGGAAAACAACACATGCTTTAGAATATTTTACTAACATATATTTTCTCGAAAAAAAATAGTTGAAAGTCAAACTTTTTGTAGTATAAGCATTAGGATATTGTTCTTTGGGAAGAACAATATTTAGTCCAATTGATTCAGCTTTTTTAGCTTTAAATGCACCTTTATTAGCTGCTTTCATTATTCCAGATCCACCACCTGTTATAATATTAATATCTTTTTTTGCAAGTCTTTTAGCTAATTTTTGAGTAAGTATTGCATACTTATTTTCATCTTTTGTTCTTGCACTTCCAAAAATAGTAATATTATTTTTTAAATCTTCTAATAGTTTTTTACCCTCATTAAAATCTTTTATAATTTTATTTTTATAAATTATTCCATTTGTTTTCATTTCTAGTCCTTATAACTATTATAGGCTTAATTATATTAAAATAGAAAAACTCACCTTTATCTCACTAGTTTTTGATAATATAAAAGTATAATATGTATATTATTTTAGGAATGATTTTAGAAGCTATTTCAATTGTAGTAATGACTCTTCCTATTGTATTACCAATTGTTGTATTGGCAGGCTTTGATCCTTTATGGTTTGGAGTATTTTTAGTATTTATGGTTGAAATGGCACAAATAACACCTCCTGTAGGCTTCTCCTTATTTGTAATACAAAGTATTAGTGGTGAAAAAATTGAAACTATTTTAAAGGCAACAATGCCATTCTTTCTTTTAATGGTAGTTACAGTTGTTCTAATTACAATTTTCCCCGAGATTGTATTTTACTTACCTAATCAAATGATAAAGTAATAATTTAAGAATGTAGTGGAATATGTTCGAGTTAGTATTTCTAATATTTCTTAGACTTAATAAATCTGGAATTAAAGATGGAATTTAATTATATAATTAATATATGGTAAAATAAAGGTATATTTTATGCAAGGTAATGATATGAGTATTAAATTAAACTGCGATATGGGTGAGAGTTTTGGTATATGGAAAATGGGGTTAGATAAAGAAATTATGCCCTTTATAGATATGGCTAATTTAGCTTGTGGGTATCATGCTAGTGATGCTTTAACTATGAATAGATCAGTATCTTTAGCTAAAGAACATAATGTAACAATTGGTGCACATCCTTCTTATCAAGATTTAGTTGGATTTGGGAGACGTTCTATTCTTTGCTCCCTTGAAGAAATTAAATCAATTGTTTTATATCAATTAGGAGCATTGAGTGCTTTTTGTAAATCTCATGGTACTTCAATCTCTTATGTAAAACCTCATGGTGCTTTATATAATGATATGATGAAAGATGAAAATATATTAAAAGCAGTTTTAAATGCAATTTCATCTTTTGATAAAAATATAAAATTAATGGTTTTATCAACTCCAAATAATGAAGCAAATAAACATACAGCATTACTTTATGGAATAAATTTAATTTTTGAAGTATTTGCAGATAGAAATTATAATGATAATGGGACATTAGTTTCACGAGCACAACCAAGTGCAGTTATTCATGATGAACTTGAAGTTGCAAAACGAATTCTAACTTTAAAAGAAAAAGGTTATATAGAAACTATTAATAAAGAAAAACTTTTTATTGAAGTAAATACTATTTGTGTTCATGGTGATAATGAAAATGCATTAGAATTTATTAAACTACTTAGAAAAGCTTTATAATAATGCAGTTTAAAATTGCTTCTGTTGATTCCCTAATAATATATTTTGGAAATGAAATAAGTCAAGATGTATCTACAAAAGTTAAAAAAGCATTTAAAAGTATAAGTGCCTTAAAAGATGAAGCTTTAATAGAAATTATTCCCTCTTATAATTCTATTTTTATTACATATGATATTTTTACATATAATTTTAATACACTTAAAGAAAAAATAGAATCTTCTATTACTTTGGATATCTTAGAAAAAATAGAAGAAAAAATTGTAACAATTGATGTTTATTATGGAAGTGAAGTGGGTTTTGATTTAGAAGATATTTCAAAAAAAACTTCTTTATCAATAAGTGAAATTATTTCTATACATTCAAATAAACTATATGATGTTTATGCAATTGGTTTTTTGCCAGGTTTCGCATATTTAGGAAATGTAGATAAAAGAATCGCAATGTCAAGACTTTCAAGTCCAAGAAAAATAATACCTAAAGGTTCTCTTGCAATCGCTGATACCCAAAGCGCTATATATCCTCAAAACTCGCCTGGTGGTTGGAATATAATAGGAAAAACTGCGATGAAATTATTTGACAAAAAACTTGCTACATTATCTCCCTTGAGTGTAGGAAATAAAGTTAATTTTAATCCAATTACAAAAGAAGAGTTTTTAAAACAAGGTGGTATTTTATGAGTCTAGAACTAATCAATTCTCCTATTTTAGCATTAGTTCAAGATAAGGGAAGGTTTTCTTATACTTCTATTGGTGTTACAAACTCGGGAGTTATGGATGAATATGCATATTTAATTGCAAATAAGTTATTAGGAAATGAACATAATACAAATATAATAGAAATAGCTTTCTCAAACATTATATTTAAAGCAACAAAGAATACTATGATTGTAATTACTGGTGCAAAATGTGAATTTTTTATTAATGAAAAAGTATTGAATACTTGGCAAACTCATAATGTAAAAGCAGGGGATATAATAAAAATAGGGAAAATATTAAGTGGTTCACGAGTTTATTTAGGTGTGTATAGAGGATTTAATATTGAAAAAGAGTTTACTAGTAATTCAACTACTTTAAAAGAAAACTTAGGTGGATTAAACGGTGATAAACTTCAAAAAGGGGATATTTTAGATTTTAACAGTTTTACAAACTCTTCATTTGTTAGATTAAAAGAAAAATATATTCCTAATTATGAAGAAGAGCTAAACTTACGAGTTGTATTATCTTATCAAGAAGATTTTTTTAAAGAAAATCAAATAGATAAGTTTTTCTCAAATACATATACTGTTACAAATGAATTTAATAGAATGGGATGTAAATTAGATGGGAAAGAAATATCTTGTGATATTGATGGCATTATCTCAGAAGGTATCGCATTTGGTGCAATCCAAATACCAAAAGATGGGAAACCTATAATTTTATTAAAAGATAGACAAACAATTGGAGGATATCCTAAGATTGGTTCGGTTTTAAGTATTGATTGTTTTAAACTATCTCAATGCAAACCTTTACAAAAAGTAAAATTTATACCTATTACGTTAGAAGAAGCACAAAAGAAAGTTAAATTATTTTATTCTTCTTTTAGAACCTGAAACAGTTGCTCAAAGATTTCTTTTGATTCTTCAGATTCTTTATATTTACTAATAGAATATTTATAATCAGCTCTTATTGCTAGTCCAGCTTTACTTTTTAATGTAGTATTTCTTAACAATTGTTTTATATTAAAGATTAAATTTGATACTTCTTTTTCTTTTTTTTCTTCGATGAAAATTAAAAATTGATTATCAAAAAATCTTGCAACTTTAAAATCAATTTTTTCCTCTTTTAAATTCTTCTTTATAAAGTTGTTTATGAATATTATTAAATTATTAGCAAGTAGTGTTCCATATTCACTATCAATATAATCAAAATCAACTATGTCAATTAATACACAAACTCCATTTCTTTTAAATAGGGCTTCTTTATTTAAAAATTTATTGTATATCCATTTTCTATTATTACTAGATGTTAAATCATCTACAAATAGTTGTTTATTTAAATGTATAACTTCTTTTTCCAATTTTGATATTTGTGAATAAATATCGGTTAGTGTATCAATATCTTTATTTAATAATGCAGTCTGTGTTCCTTCCACTGCCTCTTTAATAATAGAAGCATTCTTTTCAATTGTATTCATATATCTTTCAATTGAATTAAAGTCTTCTATTAATAGTTTGTTTAATTCTTTTCCAAATGAAGAGTCTTTTATATCAATATCTAAGGTTCTTGCATTCTTATTAAACTTTTCAAAATAAATTGATGGCATGATTACCTCTTTATTTAAAAGGTCATTTATTGTTATGTCTGTAATTTTTTTTAGCTGTTTTTTCATTCTCTTTCTCCAATAATCTCTTCAATTTTAATAGGTTTACTAATATGATAGCCTTGGGAATAGTCAATACCAATAGCTTTTACATATCTTAGTATTTTTAAATCACTTACAAACTCTGCTACTATTAGTATTTCCTGTTGTTTACAAAATTGAACAATACTTTTAATTAGATTTAAATAAATTTCTTCATCGATTTTTTTAATTAAAGAACCATCAATTTTTATATAATCAACATTTAAATTTAGAATATATTCATAGTTTGAAAAACCAGTACCAAAATCATCAATTGCAATTTTTACATTGTACTTCTTCACTTCAGCAATAAAGTCATTTACAATATTAAAATTAGCTATTTTCTCACTCTCTAAAATTTCAATTGTTAAATACTGACCAATATTGTTTTTTCTAATTTTTGATATTAAAGATCTTTTAATATTCGGATTTAAAATATCAGTATAATCAAGGTTAATACTAATATTTAGTTTATATTCATTGATATAGAAAACTATTTTATCTATTAAAATTTCCATTAGTTTTGTATATAAACGACATTTTTTTGATTTATGTATAAAAACATGAGGTAATAGTACATTTCCCTTTTTATCAAATAATCTCATTAATCCTTCATATTTGACAATTTTGTCAGTAGTATTGTCCATAATAGGTTGGAAGTACGGTTCAACTAGATTATTTTCAATATTATAATTTAAGACATCTAATAAATTTTCACTTATTGCTTCATTTTTATAAAGGTATGCATCATAGTACATGTAGTGTACAAAGTTTAATTTTGCTTTATGTAAAGCTTTTTCTGCATAGATTCTAATTAATTGATCATCACTTTTTGAACATCCGATAGTTACATCAATATTTATTGAAGACTTTTTATTTAATAGTTTAAATGGATAGTTAATTACATGTTCAAAGATTAGATTTTTTATTTCAAGAACTTCATCTATTGTAAAGTTTTCATATATTATTAACTCAAAAACATCTGCATGAGTATTAGTTAATTCAATTAATACTTTTTTATTGATTTTCTTTTTAATTAGGGAAGTTATTTGAGTTTCAAGTAGTTTTTTTAATTGTTTAATAATATAGTCGCCATTTTGAAAATTATAAATGGCATTAATATCTTTCATATATAATATATCTATTAAAAAAAGTGTTTTCATATTATTTTTATTGAAAAATTTATATATATAATTTTGTAATGACAATATAAAACCTTTGATTTAATATATTACGTATAAAGATTATATATAATTAAACTTTAAGAATTGTAAAAAAAACATTATTTCTTATAAAGTTTATATATTTAATTGAAAATATGTATCAAAATTCTGTATTTAATCCTATTTTCGATAAAATCGCTAGAAATATATCAGGAAAAAATAAAATGAAAAAAATAAATATAAAAGATATAGAACTAAATATTGACATGACATCTTTATTAGAATTAAAAAGTGTAAATAATAAAATTATTGTAGATATTAATGGTAATAAGTACATTAATAAAGCTTCTCCTAAAAATGTAGCAATTATATATATAAATGAAAGTTATGAGAAAAAAGAAAATATAAATGATATAAAATCTTTATCTAATGATATCTTTTCTAAATATAAACCATTTGTTAGTGGAACATTATGTAAAATTAAACCTTTAAATAATTGGCAAAATATTATTGGAATGAACACTCAAAATATGCTTTATTTCGATCACCAAAGTGATGGTGTTGAAATTTTTGAAGATTCAATATTAGAAGATTATGGTTGGCATGCAAGTGCATTAGAAATAAATTATAGAGCTATTAGTGATTTTATTGAAGAGAACTGTGAAGGTACCCTTCTTTGTTATGATAATGAAATTCAATTTAGTGGTTTTGTTTTAGTTGATAATATTGAAGTTGTACGAGTTCAAGTAAAAAATTTTATTTGTGAAAAAACAAAAGAAAATATAAAAAATGCACTTATTGAATTAGATGATGACGATGTAATAGAAGCATTAGAATTTTTTAATATAGAGACTAATTAATGGAAGATTTGATTAAGGATTGGGGTTATCTTGCATTATTTGCATACTCATTTGGTGGAGGATTTGTAGGTTTAATTGTTGCAGGAGTTTTATCTTTTGCTGGAGATCTAAACATCTATATTTCAATTGCAGTTGCTGCTACATCAAACTTCTTAGGAGATCAGTTTTTATTTTTTCTTGCACGGAAAAATAAATCTTATGCAAAAGATATGATGAGAAATTATGGAAGAAAGATTGCCTTAGCTCATATTATGATGAGAAAATATGGATCTTTAGTTGTCTTCATTCAAAAATATGTTTATGGTATTAAAACACTAATTCCTCTTGCTATGGGATTAACAAAGTATTCATCAATTAAATTCACTATTTTTAATATATTTGCAACAATACTTTGGGCTGTAATTGTAGGTTATGGTTCTTATTCTGCTGGTGAATATATTCTTAGTATTGCGGATGATTTCAAATATGTTGGAATTGGACTTGTACTTGTAATAGCATTAGTTATCTCATATATATTTAAAAGAATTGATAAAAGGTAAATTATATATTTTTTCCAAAAATATTAAATATTAAATATTAAATATTAATTAGTAACAACTTGAATTATATTTTGTTATAATTTTGATATTTAATATCTTGGAGTATTTAGTTTTGCAAAATCCTATGCCTTATGCTTATAATAAAGGTCTTTATAGTTCTATTCTTGATAACACAGGTGAAGGTGTTGTTATTGTTAATCAAGAGAATAAAATTATAGAGATAAATAAATCATGTGAAGATATTACAGGCTATTCCTTAGCTGAAGTTATAAATAAATGTCCACGAATTTTCTCTTCAGATATTTCAAATCAAAGAATTTACGTTAATATTTGGAAACAAATTCTTGAGAGTGGCTTTTGGATTGGGGAAATGTTAAATAGACATAAAAATGGTAATATCTATCCAATTATTATAAAAATTAATAAGTTTTATAATGAAGAAACAAAACAACTTAATTATTTTGGTATTTTTACAGATATCTCTTCTCAAGATGAAATTAATAATGAATTATTACATTTAGCCTATCATGACCCTTTAACGAATTTACCAAATAGACTTAAGTTAGAGGCTCAATTAGAGTATGTTGTAAATAACTCTAAAAGAAACAATCTACAATTTGCTATATTATTTTTAGACCTTGATGATTTTAAAATAATTAATGATACTTTAGGCCATTCAACTGGAGATGAAGTATTAGTCTCTTTTGCAAAAAAATTTAAGAATATTATTAGAACAAATGACATGATTGCACGTGTTGGTGGAGATGAGTTTATTGTAGTTTTAAGTGATATTGCTAACTATCTATTTATTGAGAGAGTATGCAATAAAATATTAACATTGGTTAATAAACCTTTTAATATTAAAAATACTAGTTTTAATATTGGTGTTAGTATTGGTATTGCAATTTATCCCGACAATGGGGAAGAACTTAAATCACTTATTCATAATGCTGATTCTGCAATGTATTATGCAAAGAATAAAGGAAAAAACCATTTTGAATTCTTCTCAAATAAGATGACTAAAAATCTTGATTCACAAACTAAAAAAGAAGAAAAGTTACTTAATGCTATTAGAAATGACGAATTTATTATTCATTTTCAACCAGAAATTGATTTACAAACGAATGAAGTTTTTGCATTAGAAGTATTAACAAGATGGAATAAAAATGATTGTGAATTGCTTATGCCTGATAATTTTATCTCAGACTTGGATTCAACAAATCATATTATAGAATTTGAAAAACTGATATTAAAAAAAGCATGTACTCAGTTGAAAATTTGGCATGATAGTGGTATATATAATGAGATTATATCTGTTAATATTAGTGGAAAACACTTAGAACAAGGGAACTTATTAGACTCTGTATCTTATGCTTTAAAAATATCAAATTTAGATGCAAAATACTTAGAATTAGAATTTAGAGAATCTGATGTAATGAAAATATCTACAAAAACACTTTTTACTTTAAGCAATTTATCAATACTAGGAATTGGCTTATCAATAGATAATTTTGGAAAAGGTTTTTCCTCTTTTAATTATCTACGAGAATGTTCTATTTCTAAATTAAAGATTGATAAATCTTATATAGATTCTTTAATAGAAGAAGAAAGTGATGAAGATATTGTTAAATCTATTATTGATTTAGGTATAAATATGGGATTATCAGTGATAGCAGAAGGTGTCGAAGTACGGCTACAAGATGAGATTATAAAAAAGAATTCATGTACTAAAGTTCAAGGATATTTTTATGCAAAACCGATGCAAAATACTGAGTTTGAAGATTGGTATAAAAATTTTCTACAATTAAATATAAAAGCTTAATTTTAGATATAATACTTTAAAAACTATAAAGGCTTTGTCATTTCTAATAATATAAATTCAAATGAAAAATTTTCAAATTTAAACCTTGGAAAAGAGTTTTTATCGAACCTTACTTCTTTAGGTTTTGATAAAATGACAGAAATTCAAGAAAAATCTTTACCTTCACTTTTAGAAAAAAAAGATGTAATTGCACAAGCAAAAACAGGTTCTGGAAAAACGGTAGCTTTTTCTATTCCAATAGTTCATAAACTAGATGTTAAAAGATTTAGAATTCAATCAATTGTTTTAGCTCCTACAAGAGAATTAGCTAATCAAATTGCTATAGAGATTAGAAAACTATCCCGTCATATCCATAATGTAAAAGTATTAACACTTTGTGGTGGAGTTGCATATAGACCACAAGTAGCATCACTTTTTCACGGAGCTCATATTATTGTTGGAACTCCTGGAAGAATTTTAAAACACATTAATGAAGAAAATATTAATTTAAATGAAGTAGATACTTTAGTTTTAGATGAAGCAGATAAAATGCTTGATATGGGTTTTACAGAAGATATAACTAAAATTATAAATGTATTACCAAAAAATAGACAATCTTTACTATTTTCAGCAACTTATCAAGAAAATATTGAAAATCTAGCTTCTTTTGTTACTAGAAATCCAATAAGTGTTAAAAATGAAAATGAAGAAAAAACTATTATTGAACAAAAACTTTATGAAGTTGAAAGTTCTGCTAAAACAGCATTAATTCCTTCATTAATTTCAACTAATAAAGCAAAATCAGTTTTAATCTTTTGTAACACAAAAATACAATGTGATGAGTTAAGTGATAATCTATATAATTTAGGACTTGATGTTTTAACTCTTCATTCAGATTTAGAACAAAAACAAAGAGATGAAACAATAATATTCTTTTCAAATAAATCTTATCCTATATTAATAGCAACAGATGTAGCTTCAAGAGGTTTACATATTGATGATATTGACTTAGTAATTAATTATGACTTAGCAAGAGATGTAGAAACACATACACATAGAATTGGTAGGACTGCAAGAGCAGGTAAGGGTGGATTAGCTATCTCTTTATATAATAATTATGATGATGAAGATAAAGTTGAGGATATAAAAGAATCATTTGATAATATTAAGTTTGAAAGAGCTGAGTATATTAGTGATGATTTAGAATATAAAATCGACAGTGATTACCGAACACTATTTATAAATGGTGGTAAAAAACAAAAGGTACGAGCTGGAGATATTCTTGGAGCTTTAACTGCTGGCATTGGTTTAGATAAAAGTGATATAGGTAAAATTAACTCTTTAGATTTCTGTTCTTATGTTGCAGTAAAAAAAGATCTTGTAAAAAAAGCTTTAGATGGTTTAACTAATGGTAGAATAAAAGGTAAGTATTTTAAAATCTACGAGAAATAAGTAAATTAAAAGTTAAGTAAATTTAATTTATGATAAAATTTGCAAAAATTTAAAAAGGTATAAAATGAAATCAGCATCTGCTAGACACTTATTAGTTGAAAGTGAAGAGTTCTGTAATGAATTAAAAGAAAAAATTGCAAATGGAGAGAAATTTGAAGATCTTGCAAAAGAACACTCAAAATGTCCTTCAGGTCAAGAAGGTGGAAATTTAGGTAACTTTACACAAGGTCAAATGGTTCCTGAATTTGATAAAGTTGTATTTAATGAAGCGATTAATGTGGTACATGGTCCAGTTAAAACTCAATTTGGATTTCACTTACTAGAAACTACTGAAAGAAACGATTAATCTAAATAAAAGTGCAGAGTTAAGTAACTTAAGATATAAGTTCTTGCTCTTCATCTTTTTCTACTTCTTCATCCCAAAGAATTGAAACACCATATGTTTCATCTGTAATTACATATTTAAAATATTCACTAGTACCTTTTCTTCCATGTAGTCTTACTATTATTTGCCCATCTTCTAGTAGTTTTTTCATCTCATATTGACTAAAACTTCTTTTGTTCCATTTTAAAAAAGTATTTGAGTATACTCTAAAAGTACAAGTAGAATCAGCTGTATATACAAAAGCTTCACTCTCATCATACTCTTTATTTGCATTTTCACAGGTATATAATTTTATTTTTTTACCTTGTGTTTCAAACTTTCTTGCTATTACATTAGCTTCACAATATGGGCATTTCCCTAAAATCATAATAATATTCCTTTATTTTATTAGGAGTATTTTATCAATAAATTCTTTATTTATTTTAAAATATAGCATAATGAAATATTTTTTAAAGATTTACTACTATTCTATTTCCGAATTTAATTGACAAGATATTTTAATAATAAATATTGAACCTTAGTATTATGGTGCTAATCTTATAATAGTCCATTCCTTTTTTTCGTTTTTTTCATAAAGAAATCTATCATGAAGTCTATCTTGTCCACCTTGCCAGAACTCAATTCTTATTGGTTTGATTATATACCCACCCCAGAAGTCAGGAAATGGAACTTCGCCTTTTACAAATTTTCTTTTTATTTCATCAAACTTTTGTTCAAGTAAACTTCTTGAAGTAATAATATTACTTTGATGTGAAACCCAAGCCCCAATTTGACTACCTTTAGGGCGAGAGAGAAAGTACTTTAACGAGTCTGCTGTTGATATTTTTTCAATTGAACCTTCTATTTTTATTTGTCTTTCAATATCAATCCATGAAAATAAAGATGAGGCTTTTGGATTTTCTTCTATTTGTTTTGCTTTTTTACTTTTATAGTTAGTAAAAAACACAAAACCTTCTTCATCAAAAGTTTTAAGTAATACAGCTCGTACACTTGGCATCATATCTAATCCAACGGTTGCTAATATCATTGCATTTGGTTCAGATATCTTTGCTTCTATTGCATCATTAAACCATGTTTCAAACTGTTTAAATGGATTTTTATCTAAGTCTGGAATATCCAAACTTTTTGTAGTATATTTACCTCTAATTTTTGTTAAATCCAAAGTGCATCCTTATGTATAATTATGTAATTTTATCAAAATAATATCAATATCTAATCATCAAAGATATCAAATAATATATTTTTTAATTCTTCTTTCATTTCTTCATTTAGAACTTTCTGGTTTGAATATATATAAAAGGGAACGGTATTTAACATTGATTGTTTTAATCTTTTTCTTAATGTTGAAATTTCATCAACATTTATAAGCTCGCCCCCATCATAAAAAGAAAAGTCTTTTGCAACACCTATATTAAAAGAAACCACTTGATATGTAAAAAATAATTCTTCTTCGGTATTTTCCCATTTTTTTATAAATTCATTCAATCTATTCTTTAATTGTTTTGATTTGTTTTTTGTTATATATCCAAAACTCTCTCTAAACTTATATCTCTCAACTTTTGAAAACTCTAATACTTTATAAAACTCATTCAAGTTTTTCCATGGACTTCGGAATCTTCTTTTTCCAAATAATACTTCTTCAAAAGAGTATAAATATTTTTTATCTTCTGAAGTTAATACTTCTTTTTCTTTGATTAAAAAGTATTCATTTTTAAATAGTGAGATTAACCAATTTTCATCAAGCATTGAGATAGTATCAAGTTTGCGTTCAGTATTTTTATTATCAAAGTTCCAAAGCATTGAAATATTATCAGAGTTTTTTTCTCCCGTTTTAGGATTTTTAAAATACTTTTTTGCTAAATATTGAACTACATTTTCTAAAAGAGTATCTGTCTTTGCAATACCATGATTATAGATAACTTTTTTATAAAGATTAAATCTCATTTCCAGCATATGCTCAATATCTATTAGTGACATATCAAAAAAGCTAAGATAAAACATATTATTCTGTTTTACTAAAACTGCTTGCTTTGTTATTCTAATATGATCATTTGGTCCTGTAATATATCCACTAGCTAACATATCTCTATTTACATAATCTAATCTATCTGCATCAACTGTGCTATCTATAAATTTATGTAAAACTTTGAAGTCAAAATTATAAATAGTTTTTTCTTCTAGAATATATAAACATAGCTTTTCTATTAGTTTTATATACTTTTTATCAATGGATTTTTTTAATAAATCATTTAGTTCATATTGAAATAATAGACTTAAAAACTCTTTTCCAATAGCTTCATGTAAAACTTCATTTCCATTATTAGTGGTTTTTTCATACATGAGTTTAAATTCAATCTCTTTTTCGACTAAAACCTCTTGGTTTTCTTCTTTTTCTTTTATTTTGAGATAAATATTTTTTAATGCATTCTCAACTTGATGTGAGAAGGGTAGGTGTCCTACATCGTGTAGAAGTCCTACTACTCTTATTGTTTGAAGAATTACAGTATAAGCAGTTCTATGCGCTTTTGATTTTGTCGGTATTGTAAATTGGTATAATGCTTTATTTTCAAAGTAATCCATATCATTTAATTCAATGTCTAAGTCTTCTTTTTTTATTATTTCTTTTATTGCATATTTCAATGAAGATAAGAACTCATTTTTTGTATTTTTATCTGCATTTAGAAGTGAATTTTTAAACATAAAAGAGGCTAAATGCATAGTACCAAGAGAATGAATAAATCTCTTGGTTGTAATTGATGGATAAGAAAAATATGCTAGTGCATTTTGAGTTATAAATTGTAATCTATTTACTATCTTTGTTTGAAGAATTTTATCCTCAAGTTTTGTATATTCTATATGATTGTATATCGTATCATTTATTAATCTATTTTGGATTTTATATCCTTAGTTTATTCACTTTTTATTTTCAAAAATACGTTCTGTAAATTGTGCAAATTTACCACGTACTGCTTTATCTAATTCTATTGCAAACATCTTTAATTCTGGATGAGTTTCATTTGTTTGTTTTAGAAGAGTTGTAAGTCCATTATTGTATTTATTTAGGTACAAATTATCAATTTGTCTATTTGAACCAATAACAATTGCCATGCAAGATTCATCAAGACGTGAAAGAATTAGTTGTGTTGTTTTCTCACTTGAATTTTGCCATTCATCCATAATGACAATAGAACTTGATATTGTCCTTCCTCTAGCTTCTCCTGGCCATAGAGTTTCAATACAGTATTTACTTTGAAGTTGAGCTATTTTTGTTTCAATTGATTCAGGATTATCTTTACTTTCACTTTTCTTTAATTGTTTTTTTGCAATAAATTCTAATGTATCTTGAATTGCCATATTGTATATTCTAAATTTCTCATCATTCCCTGATAAATATCCAATATCTTCACCTTTATCTAGGGATTCAATAGAGTTTCTTACATATATAATTTTGTCATAAAAGCCTAAATCAATTAATCTCATTGCACTAACCACAGACATAAGTGTTTTACCACTTCCTGCTTTTGCATCAATAACAAGTAGTTCAAACATATTTGATATAATTGCTTTGGTAAATAGCTTTTGTTTTAAATTTACAGGCTTTATGCTCAAAGCTTTAAAATCTGTTTCTTTTAATATATCAATTTTATTGTTGCAAATAAGTGCATATTCGCTATTTCCATCGGGACTTTGGAAAGTGTAAGAAAAGTTTTCTTTTTTATAATCTACATCAATATCTTGAATATTCTTTTTATCAAGTGAATTAAAAGTTGAAGAATCAAGCTCAAACTCTTTTAAAAAAGCAAACTTTGGTACAGTTGATTTATCGTCATGTAGTGTTTCAGTTTTTATACCTTCAAATAAAGCAAATGTTCTTGCATAAACATCAAGTGATAAAAAGATAGTTTGTGCACCTTTATAATAATCTCTTGCCACACAAGCTGTTTCAATAATTCGTTTGTCATTACTCTCTGATAAATGAACTTGTTCTATTTGTGTACTGTATGTATCTTTTGAGATAATATCTAGATTTATCTCATCATTAAAAAGTTTCACAACTTTAAACCCTAATTTATAATCAACTTCTTTTGTTTTCATCAAAGCTAAAAGTCTTGCAAATTCTCTTGCGTAATATCCTAATTCATTAGAAAGTTTTTTCTTGTCCTCTAATTCAAGTAAAACAGTTTCAGGTACTACAATATGATTAGTTTTTTTTTGTGAAATTTTATAGAGATTTTGTAAGTTTTGTAAGATGATATTTGTATCTACAACGTATATTTTATCTTTCATAAAAAATTGTATCACTTATAAGTTACAAGTTAATTACATGTAATTAAGTAATTATATATTAATAGATATACTCCAATAAACAAAACAATAAGAAAATGAAAGATTTTATATATATAATACTTTGAGCAATATTTTTAGCTGTAGGAGTTGTCTCTTTTTTATTACCTAATAATATAATTACAGGTGGAACAGCAGGTTTATCTTTACCTTTACATCATATAAGTCCATTTACTATTGGTTCTTTAATGGTTATGGTAAATCTTTCATTATTGCTACTAGGTGTAAAATATTTTGGTAAAAAATATGCAATTAAAACAATTATTCTAATTTCAGTTTTTATTGATATATGTAATGAATTTTTAAATCTACAAGCTGCAACAGATAATAGACCGAGGAAAGTTCTTCAGTATAAAACGCCAAATGAAATATTTTTTAATAATTTACAAAGGAAATTACCAGCATAATTTTAGGATTGGTGTTGCACTTCTAAGTTGAATGGGCGTTTTAAATGGGTCTGGTTTATTGATATAGCTACCCTAAACAGGACAATAAATTAATTATCTATGCAGCCATTTCGATTTGTAACATTTTCTCCTCAAATTTACTTGGTGACAAGTA
>Ga0105357_10000392_pt1 | contig 22962 bp, 16 predicted proteins | sample GOMGulsemesocosm_4_FD_83660 | JGI IMG/M metagenome (GOLD analysis project Ga0105357, IMG submission 83660) | Methane-oxidizing microbial communities from mesocosms in the Gulf of Mexico - GOM15B Gulf of Mexico | ecosystem: Environmental > Aquatic > Marine > Cold seeps | place: USA: Gulf of...
CAGGCGGTGTGTGTGCTGTTGTTTTATCGCAGTCATTTGCAGAGCGCCAATACCGCGATGTTTGATGGTTTGATTGCTGCGCTTGTGGGACAGGGTTTACGGCCTTTGCCGATTGCGGTGGCCTCGCTGAAAGACGCTGAGTCGATGGCGTTGGTGAACGCACTGATTGAGCAAAGCGGCGCGCAGCTGTTGATCAACACCACGGGTTTTTCATGTAACCGTGTTTCCAGCCCAGGTTTATCCGCGGAACCCATGTTATTTCAATCACCGTTTGCCAAGCCTTTACCGGTTTTGCAGTTGGTTTTGTCTAGCAGTACGCAGGATGATTGGCAGAGTTATTCCCAGGGTTTGCGCTCGCGGGATATTGCGATGCAGGTTGTGCTGCCGGAGATGGACGGTCGTATTATTACTCGGGCGGTGAGTTTTAAAAGCGAGAGTCACTTCAGTGAGCGCTGTGAAGTCTCGGTGGTGAAGTACCATCTGCACGCCGAGCGTGCCGACTTTGTGGCGCAGTTGGCTGCACGTTATTGCCGACTGGGCACAAAAACCAATGCTGAAAAACGACTGGCTTTGATCCTGGCAAACTACCCGACCAAGGATGGTCGTATTGGCAACGGGGTGGGTTTGGATACGCCTAACTCGACGGTTAACATTCTTCGAGCCCTGCACGAGGCTGGTTATCCGTTAGCGGGCTCTCATTCGACAGGGAATTCTGCATCGGCAACCGCTGAGGGCTTGGGTTTACTCGCTGATGGCTCCGGTTTGCCTGTTGATGGCTCGGGTTTACCCGCTGATGGTGACGCGCTCATTCAAGCGTTATTGGGCGCGGTGACCAACAACCCCAACACCCTGCACGCAAGACCCTGTCGGCAGAGTTTGAGTTTGGCTGATTATTGGGATCATTTTGCAGCGCTACCAGTGGATTGCCAGCGGGCGGTGATGGAGCGCTGGGGGCCGCCGGAAAATGATCCGAAATGCCGCGACGGACGTTTGATGTTATCGGGCATTCGTCTCGGTGAAACCTTTATTGGTATTCAGCCTGCGCGGGGTTTTAATCTCGACTTGGCGGCTAACTATCACGACCCTGATTTGGTGCCACCCCACGCTTATCTCGCGTTTTATTTTTGGCTGCGCCATAGCTATCAAGTGGATGCGATCGTGCACGTGGGCAAACATGGCAACATCGAGTGGTTGCCGGGCAAGGGCAGCGCGCTGTCGGCCAGTTGCTGGCCGGATGTTGCCATGGGGCCGACGCCGCACTTCTATCCGTTCATCGTCAATGATCCAGGCGAGGGTGCGCAGGCCAAACGTCGCACCCAGGCGGTGATCATTGATCACTTGATGCCGCCCATGACCCGCGCGGAAACCTACGGTGATCTTGCAGATTTAGAAGCGCTGGTGGACGAGTACTATCAGGCGCTGGGTATGGATACGCGCCGTGAAGTTTGGCTGCGGGAAGAAATTATCAAGCAGGTACGCAGCACCCATGTGCTTGAAGAGTTGAACCTCACCCGCGTGGCTCGCGATGTGCAACCGCTCGAACAGGGGTCGGACGAAACCGTCGAGTTGAAAGCAGGTGAGGGCGCTGCTAATGATCAACTGCTCGAGCAATTGCATGCCTACCTTTGTGATATTAAAGAGGCGCAGATACGCCACGGCTTGCACATTTTGGGTGAATTGCCTGGGCCGGAAAAATTAACAGACACCATGGTGGCTTTGCTGCGTTTACCGCGCGGTGATACACCCGAGAGTCAGGGGGTGTTGCATAACCTCTGCGCCGACTTGGGATTGCGGCTGGCCGACGGTCAGTTGTTTGATCCGCTGCTCGCGTGCAGCGCGTTGTGGCAGGGCGCGCGTCCAGCCGTCTTACAAAGTCTGGACGCGGGCGTGTGGCGCACCGAGCTTGATACCCGTGAGCGCTTAGAGTTATTGGCGCAACCGTTGGTGGCAAGATATGTGATTGGTAGTGTGCCTGGGGGCGGTGAACTCATTAACGCTGAGGGGCCTGAGGTTATGGCGCTCGCGGGTGTTGACCTGAATAGCTTGCCCGCCACTGCGCGGCTTCTTAAGCATGCGCGTGATGTTGTATTGGCCGCGTTACACACCAGTGCTCGTTTAGAAATTGAATCCCTTCTGCACGGTTTGGCTGGGCAGTTTGTAGAGCCGGGTCCGAGTGGCGCACCGACCAGAGGCCGTTTGGATACCTTGCCGACGGGGCGCAATTTTTTCTCGGTCGACAACCGTTCGATTCCATCACCGGCGGCCTGGGCAATTGGGCAGCGCTCGGCCGATGCGCTGATTGAGCGCCACCTGCAAGAGCACGGCGACTACCCCAAACAATTGGGTTTGTCGGTGTGGGGCACGGCGACCATGCGCACCGGTGGCGATGACATTGCCCAGGCATTTGCGTTGATGGGGGTACGGCCGATCTGGGCCCCTGGCTCCCAGCGGGTGGTGGACTTTGAAATTGTGTCGACCATGCTGCTTGGCCGCCCAAGGGTTGATGTGACGCTGCGGGTCTCGGGCTTTTTCCGTGACGCTTTCCCCAATGTGATGAAGCTGGTTGATGCGGCGGCCATGGCCATCGCCAAGTTAGATGAGCCGGGTAATGAAAACACCATCCGCCAAAACGTCGAGGCGCGCCAGCAGCAGTTGATGGCCGAAGGACTTGATGAGCAGCTCGCGTGGCGCCAAGCAAGTTACCGAGTGTTTGGCAGTAAGCCGGGCGCTTATGGTGCGGGCTTACAGGGCTTGATAGACGAGCGATGCTGGGAGAAAACCAGTGATCTGGCCGAGGCTTACCTAAATTGGGGCGGCTATGCCTACGGTGATCACCGTGTAGGTGTGGTGCCCGAAGAACGTATAAAAGGTATCGGTAGCAGCCTCGCAGATGGTATGAGCACCAGCTCTGAGCGCGCCGCGGACGAAAGCCCAGATGGCCTTGCCATGTCAGCCGCTTTCCAACATCAGTTATCCCAATTGGATGCGGTGGTACAAAATCAGGATAATCGCGAACACGATCTGCTCGACTCCGATGACTACTATCAGTTTCAGGGGGGCATGACCGTGGCGGCCACCGTCTTTGGGGCGCAGCATGGGCGCGCAGCGCCGCAGGTCTATCACAGTGATCATTCGAACCCGAGCGCGCCCAAGATCCGTACGCTCAAAGAGGAGTTGAACCGCGTGATTCGTTCGCGGGTACTCAATCCGAAGTGGATAGAGGGTATGCGGGAGCACGGTTACAAGGGCGCGTTTGAAATGACCGCCAGTGTTGATTACCTGTTTGCCTATGATGCAACTACGAATCTAATCGATGACTATCAATATCAGCAGGTGGCGGATGCGCTGGTGTTTGACCAGAAAAACCGTGCATTTTTAGAAGAGCACAACCCGCACGCCCTAGAGGAAATGGCTGAGCGTTTATTGGAGGCGTGTCAGCGCGGATTGTGGCAAGATCCCGGCGACAGCGCTGAGAGATTGCAGCGGATGTTACTGGAAATAGACGAGCAGCAAGAATTGCGCGGTTAAAAGCCCCTAAACGAACATGAATGAAACGTTATGAAAAATATATTTAAGCGCCCGCATACTTTAATGGTGCAGGGGACCACGTCCGATGCCGGCAAGAGCATTCTGGTGACGGCGTTGGGGCGTATCTTGGCGCGTAAGAATATTTCGGTGGCACCTTTTAAGCCGCAAAATATGGCACTCAACAGTGCGGTAACCGCCGACGGTGGTGAGATTGGTCGCGCCCAAGCGGTGCAGGCCGAGGCCTGTTTTTTAGCGCCTACGGTGGATATGAACCCAGTGCTGTTAAAACCGAACAGCGATGTAGGTGCGCAGGTAATTGTCAACGGCCACGCCATTGGCAATATGCAGGCGCAGCAATACCACCTTTATAAGCCTACGCTGCTGAAAGAGGTGGTGGCGGCACACGATCGTCTTGCCGAGGTCTACCAAGCGGTGGTGGTGGAAGGTGCCGGCAGTCCAGCCGAAATCAATCTGCGTGAACACGACATTGCCAACATGGGCTTTGCGGAAGAGGTCGATTGCCCGGTGATTATTGTGGCCGATATTGATCGCGGCGGTGTGTTCGCCCATTTGCTGGGCACCTATGAGTTACTCAGTGAAACAGAGCAGGCGCGTATTAAAGGCTTTGTGATCAACCGCTTTCGCGGTGACATCGCTCTGCTTGAATCTGGATTAACTTGGCTCGAGGAGCGCAGCGGTATTCCCGTGCTGGGTGTGATTCCCTATGTGATGGATTTGCACATTGAAGCCGAAGACGCCATCAGTCAGCAGCAGTTGGGTGATGACCGCGATAACCAGATAAAAGTGGTGGTGCCGGTTTACCCGCGCACCAGCAATCACACTGACTTTGATGTGTTGCGCCTTCACCCGCAGGTCGATTGTGAGTTTGTCCGCGACGTGAAATTGTTTGGCGGAGCTGATTTGATTGTCTTGCCGGGCAGTAAAAATGTGCGTGGTGATTTGCAGTGGTTAAAAGACAGCGGCTGGGAAAAAGTGATTCAGCGGCATCTGCGTTTTGGTGGCAAGGTTATGGGTGTTTGTGGTGGCTACCAAATGCTTGGCCAGATGATTCACGACCCAGAGGCGATTGAGTCCTCCGCGGGGTCAACACCGGGGCTGGGTCTGCTGGATATGGAAACCACGCTCACGGACAATAAAACACTGCGTAATGTCAGTGGTGTTAGCCTTGATAATAGCCAGTTTGGCTTGGCCGCAAAGCTGCCGGTAAAGGGTTATGAGATTCACGCGGGTGTCACTAAAGGCCCGGCGCTAAAGTCGCCACTGTTCCGCATCGCGCATTCGGAGGACGAGCGTGCAGAGCCTTATAATGAAGGGGCTGTGTGTGCCGACAATCAAGTGCTGGGCAGTTATGTACACGGTCTTTTTGATCAGCCGGCATTACTTGAGCAGTTGTTGGGGTGGGCAGGTTTGGATAAGGCCGCGGCCTTTGATTACCCCGCTCACCGTGAAGAGCAGATAGAACGCTTAGCCGATGCGGTGGAGCAGGCGATCAGCTTTGAAAGTTTGTGTGAGCTTATGCAGTTACCCACGGCTGTTCAACGCGAAAAAAGTCTGTGATGTTTACTGAATGGTTTGTGGTTTTTGGTGAGTCCAACTTAGCGATAAACCTGTGCGCGTTGTTATTGGCGCTGTTGTTGGACAAATGTTTTGGCGAGACGCCGCGTTTTCACCCGTTGGTTGGCTTTGGCAATTTTGCGCATTTCATTGAGGGTTGGTTGAACCACGCTAACGCTAACAGCAAGGAATCTTCCAGGGAATCGAAGCCTCACGGGTTGCGCGTTAAAGGTGTGGTGGCGCTCCTGTTGGCGTTGTCACCTTTTATATGGCTAGCGCAACAGCTCAGCGGCTACTTGTCTGAAGAGCCCTTGCTGCAAGTGCTTGCGGGTGGTTTTGTGCTCTATGTCGCCATCGGCTGGCAGAGCTTGCTTGCGCACGCGCAGGCGATTGCCCAGCCATTGCTCAGTGATGATCTGCCTCAGGCGCGTCGAGCGGTGAGTCTGATTGTAAGTCGCGACGCCGAAGCGCTCGATGCATCGGGTGTTGCCAAGGCGGCCACCGAGTCGGTGTTGGAAAATGGCGGCGACGCTGTTTTCTCAGCTGTATTTTGGTTTTTGCTGGCGGGCATTCCGGGCGTGGTGATATTCCGTTTGGCTAATACGCTCGACGCTATGTGGGGTTACAAAAACCCGCGTTTTTTATATTTTGGCTGGGCAGCCGCACGTTTTGATGACGTGTTAAATTTAGCGCCCGCACGTTTAACGGCTTTGAGTTATGCATTGGTTGGCTGCACCCGTATGGCTTTACGTTGCTGGCGTCTGCAGGGATTCACTTGGAAGAGCCCGAATGCGGGGCCGGTTATGTCGGCGGGCGCGGGTGCGTTAAACGTATCGCTTGGCGGTGCGGCGAGTTATCACAATGGCCTGCAGCAACGACCGCCTTTAGGTCCAGAAGTAAACGACGCGGACGGTGCTCCGTCAGCGGCCAGTGTGCTGGCCGCGTGTAAGTTGGTGAACCGTGCCCTGTGGCTCTGGTGCGTATTGCTGTGTGTGGCGACGCTGATCAGTTTAAGCCTGGGCAGTAATTTATGAGCAAGCAACGTTTGCCAGTATCCAGCGGCAGTGGCGTAAACGGTCTGCACGGCGGCGATGTCATGAAGGCCGCCAAACTCTATGGCGGCGAGGTTGCCGACTGGTTGGATTTGTCGACTGGCATGAACCCTGAACCTTGGGCTGTACCTGTTTTACCGCAAACAACGTTTGAGCAACTGCCCTATGAGTGGCCTGAATTTAGGCGCAATGCCATCGCCTATTATGGCCGTGAGCAACTGTTGGCGGTGGCGGGTACCCAGGCTGCCATTCAAGCGCTGCCGAATGTGTTGCCATGCCTGCCTATTTTGTTGCCGAGCGTCGGCTATCAAGAGCATCACCGGAGTTGGCGTGCACAGGGCGCCGAGGTTATTTTCTATCCATCGTTGGCTGAGGCTCAGGCCTGTACGGCGATCGAAGCTGCATTGGCTGAAACATCGGCGCAGCATTTACTGGTGATCAACCCAAATAACCCCAGTGGTCTAACCTTCGCGCCAGCAGAGCTGCTGCGCTGGGCAGAACGTTTGAGTGACGGCGCTTGTCTGATTGTCGATGAAGCCTTTATCGACGTGACACCGGAGCAGAGTTTACTGTCGCACGTAGGGGCTGGTCATGACTGGCCTGAAAACCTGATTGTGTTGCGCTCGTTTGGAAAGTTCTTTGGCTTGGCGGGTATTCGTCTCGGTTTTGTTTTTGCGGCCAGCGCTTTGCGCGAGGCATTAGAGCGGTGGTTAGGTTTGTGGGGCGTTAATGGCCCGGCTCAATATGTGGCGAGTTTAGCGTTTACCGATAGCGGCTGGCAGCAACAACAGAGGCGGCTATTACCGCAGGCATCGAGCGCGACCCGGGCCTTATTTGAACCGCTTCTATCTTTGTCTAATGATTATGGCGAGGTACGACTGCAGGCCGAAAAGCCCCTATTCAACAGCTATGTTATGTCCAGTGAATTGGCGCTTGAACTGCAGGACTTTTTCGCCAAGCAGGCCATACTATTAAGGGTGGTTGCGCTGGATAATCAGCGCAGCTTATTACGTGTTGGTCTGTTGCCAAGTTGCGTGCAGCGACAGCGGCGTGTGCGTGATACTCTCGCGGCGTTTATTGCTCGGAAAAATAAAATTGATGATATTGCTCATAGGGTAATTGGATAACTGTTTATGAATAATTCCACCACTGGCCGTTCTAACGATACTTGCCGCGGTCGTGTTTTCTTGGTCGGAGCAGGCCCCGGTGACCCAGAGTTGCTGACGATGAAGGCCTATCGTTTGTTGCAGCAAGCGGAAGTTGTACTTTATGACCGCCTCGTTTCAGATGCGATTATGGCGTTGGTACCCGCTAGCTGTGAAACTATTTATGTGGGCAAGCGCCGAGCGGATCACTCCGTGCCGCAGGAAGGCATTAACCAGCTGCTGGTAAAACATGCGCAGCGTGGTAAACGTGTGATTCGTTTAAAGGGCGGAGATCCGTTTATTTTTGGACGAGGTGGGGAAGAAATTGAGACCCTTGCTGAAGAGGGGGTGCCCTTTGAGGTGGTGCCGGGTATCACGGCGGCTAATGGCTGTTCGGCCTATTCCGGTATCCCTCTTACACACCGCGACTACGCGCAGTCCGTGCAATTTGTTACCGGGCAGCTAAAGGACGGCAGCGTTGACCTGAACTGGCCTGAATTAATAAGCGATGGTAAGACCTTGGTGTTCTACATGGGGTTAAAGAGTTTACCCGTCATCTGTCAGCAGTTAATGGCTCATGGTATGGATGCTGTAATGCCCGTTGCGTTGGTGGAAAAGGGCAGTACACCGGAGCAGCGTGTACACCGAGCAACCCTCGATACGATGTCAGCGTTGCTGGAGCAGGAAACGATAGCCTCGCCATCGCTGTTTATTGTCGGCAAGGTGGTGAGCTTGGCTGAAAAGCTGGCTTGGTTTGACGGTGAGTCAGCGGACGAATTGGCACCTTGAGTTGCCACCTTGATCAGTCTTTGAGCAGTACCGCAGGTGATAGGTAAATTGATGAGGCGAGTTATGGCTTGTTGCGGGTCTCAGCATTCCCACGACCGGTCATTTAAGGTATAAAGTGGGCATGAAAATACCGAAAAGAATTCTGCCTCTTGTTGAAGATGGTGTGGTTGACGAAGTTATTCGTCAGTTGATGAGTGGCAAAGAAGCCACAGTCTATATGGTGCGCTGTGGAACCGACATTCGCTGCGCCAAAGTGTACAAAGATGCGACACAGCGCAGCTTTAAGAAAGCCGCGCAATACGTTGAGGGGCGTAAGGTTCGCAGCAGTCGTCGTGCCCGAGCTATGGAAAAAGGCTCTAAGTATGGTCGCGGTCAGCAGGAAGAGGCTTGGCATAACGCCGAAGTAGACGCTCTCTATAAGCTCGCCGCGGTGGGGGTGAGGGTTCCTCAGCCCTACGGTTGCTTCGACGGTGTTCTGTTGATGGAGCTGATTACCGATGATGAAGGCGGTGTCGCACCTCGCCTGAATGATATCTCCATGTCGGCCGAGCAGGCCCGTGAAGACCACGCGCTGGTGATGCACGACGTGATGCGCATGCTCTACGCTGGCATCGTTCACGGCGATCTTTCTGAATTCAATGTCCTTGTCGATGAATACGGACCGGTGATCATTGATTTGCCCCAGGCGGTTGATGCGGCGGCAAATAACAACGCCCAAGCGATGCTCGAGCGCGATGTGGCGAACATGACCAACTACTATGGTCAATATGCACCAGAGCTGCTGGAGACTAAGTACGCAAAGGAAATCTGGGCATTATTTGAAGAGGGCGAGTTAGACCCGGATATACAATTGACCGGTGAGTTTGACGAACCAACTGAACTGGCGGATGTGGATTCCGTACTCGAAGAAATTAAGGCGGCTTTTGCTGAAGAGCAGGAGCGCCAAGAGCGTATTCGTGAAGCGAATGAAGAGGACTGAATATTGCCCTAGTTTCTGATGGACAGTATTTCCGGAATGATCAAAAAGCCCAGCTCTGTGTATCCACGCAGGGTTGGGCTTTTTGGGTTGTGGCTGCCGTAAAGTAGCCGCCATGCCCCCTTAGCCCTATATAACCCAGTGACTTAACTGGCCAGCGGTTGGGAACAAACCCTCAGGTCTGGCGTCAGTGTTGGCGGCTATACTGGTGATAGCTTATCGGCTTTGATTGCATTTATGTCGATGAACCCTGTGCGTGTCGGCTAGGACTCCTAGATATATAAAGAAGGCTGTTGGCTTCGGCATGTTTTGATGGCGACCGGAGGTTTCCTGTGAGTCGGCATTACTATATTAGCGATAATCCTGGCGAGCTGGACGAGCTTGAGTCGGCGGCTTGGCGCGCACGCAAATACACGTGCTTAGTGAGATGGACCAGGAGGTTGCAGAGCGCAAGTTGCCAGAGGTTGAGGCTGTATTGCGTAAAGATGTTGCGCATGGCACGGAGGTAGGCGCTTTTGTGGGCTTGTTAATCGCCAATGCTGTGCTGTTTGCGTATCTCTCTGGAATGACAGAAGCGGCGACCTGGGCGCCGTTTATTTTCTTTGCCGTGGTGGTATTGGGCTTTTGTGCTTGGGAAGGGGGCTTGTTCGGTATTCAGCTACCCAATAGCAATTTTAGTCGTTTTGCCGATACGCTGGCCGCCGGTCGTCATGTGTTGTTTGTTGATGTGCATGGGTGGCAGGAGTCGATGTTAAAGCGCGTTATCGGGCAGCATCCAAAGTTACAGGTGGCTGGTGATGGTCAAGCTAAACCGCATTGGTTACTTGAGGCGCAGAACAAGTGGCTGCACTTTATTAAGGTGATGCCTTAACGCTTGGATGTCCTTGGCGTGTGATCAGTGCAGGCGTGGCTATTTTAGTGGTGCTGGTTCAGTCATGCCGATTAAGCGGTGCGGGCAACCTTGCCTCTAGACAGGGACAGCAAGCAGGCACTCATGATCATTGCGCAGCCAAACAGTTGTTGATGGCTCATTTGTTCGTTGTTCAGCTGCCAGCCAATGATGGCAACGAGCACCGGTTCGAGTATCAAAATCATGGAGGCGCTTGTGGCGGGCGTTAGGCGCTGGCCAAGGGTCATAAGCGTAAAGCGCAGGCCGGTGGCTATCACGGCCATAAAGAGTAAGGCGCCTATCAATGGCCAGGAAAAGGTGAAGTTCCACTCACTGAGAAAAGGCGCGGTGGCCAGTGACAGTACTGCGCAGCCAGTAAATTGAGCCCAGCTCATGGCGACAGGATGAAAGCGCGGCGATATGTGCGAGTTAGTGACCAAGTACATGGCTAACATGACGGCGGCTAGCATCATCCACCAGCTTGATGGGCTGACCTGTAAGCCCTGTTCTAGGGTGAGCAGGGCTAACCCGGTGGCGGCGAAGCAGATGCTGACGAGCAGTTGTGGGCGAATGCGGGTGCCAAAAATGATGCGGCCCAACAGGGGCGCGACAATACTTTGCAAGCTAATGATGAAGGCGGAGCTGCCCATCTGCTCACTGGTCATCACGCCTATGCTCCACGCGATGATGCCAAGCCACAGAAATATACCCGGTAGGGCGGCCAAAAACAGTTGACGCAGTGGTGGCAGATGTTTCCACGCAAATGGCAGAAAGATAATGGCGAGCAGGGGGAATCGTAACGTATGAAAAAACAACACGTCCATTTGCAGCAATATCCACTGCGCTACGGGGTAGGTCGCGGCGCCGATGACGGTGGCAGTCAAAATACTGCTGTCGGCCTGCCAACGTTTTAATCCCATGCGGTGCACCTTACCTGTGTGAGGGCGGCATTGTGCATCTTGGGCTGGGGGATCACCAGCGGGCGCTGATTGATTTACATTTACTTACCTATCGGGTCTGACGTAGAAGCGCGTAATCACTTTTATGTTTTCCTGCGTCAGACCGCTTTCCTGTGTTGATGCTTTTCTGCTGTGAGGCTCTTGTTATGTTGATGAAACTAAAACGAAGCGGTGCTTTGGTTGAAATTAAAGCTTTGAGTGAGCTTTGGGATCCCTATGTTGTCGATGTCTTGGCCTGTGCTCAGCGCGGTGAAGAGGCGCAAGATGCTGAGCGATTTGATAAACAAGAATTGTGTTTTCTTTCGGGGGAGCCGGTTCCCTGTTGCTGGCGCGATCCACATTATCGCGACAGTGAATGGCAACCGCATATGGCTGGTGCTGCAGAGTCTGGATTAAGTAACTACTTTGGTGCTTAGCGGCTTTTCATGGAAGCTGCGGTGATCGTATTGCAGGACGCGTGAGCGACTGATAATTAAGGGATTATCTCGCTTTAGTGTTCTTGTAGCTGCGCTTGGTGGGGTAAAAGTGAAAATTCTTTTGGGTTGTGGGAGTATGGTGAAAATATTCCTTCAAATACTTGGGCGATTCGCTGTATACTGCGCCCAAATTTTTCGCCCATGGCTTATCGAGTAAAGCAATGACTGACTTATCGTTATACAGAAACATTGGTATTTTCGCCCACGTAGATGCGGGTAAAACTACTACCACAGAACGAATCCTGAAGCTTACCGGTAAGATTCATAAAACCGGTGAAGTACACGATGGCGCTGCCACCACTGACTTCATGGAACAGGAACAAGAGCGCGGAATTACTATTCAGTCCGCCGCTACTACTTGTTACTGGAAAGATCACCGTTTCAACATCATCGATACTCCAGGACACGTTGACTTCACCGTTGAAGTTTACCGTTCTCTGAAAGTTCTCGATGGCGGCGTCGGTGTATTCTGTGCTTCTGGTGGTGTTGAGCCACAGTCAGAGACTAACTGGCGCTACGCGAACGAATCCGAAGTGGCCCGTATCATCTTCGTAAACAAGCTGGACCGCATGGGCGGAGACTTCCTGCGCGTTGTTGACCAGGTTGAGAAGGTCTTGGGTGCTAACCCAATGATCATGGTTCTGCCAATCGGCATCGAGGAAGACTTTAAAGGTCTCGTTGATCTGCTGACACGCACTGCCTACGTTTGGGATGACTCCGGTCAGCCAGAAAACTTCGAAATCGTCGACATCCCAGCCGACATGGTTGACGACGTTGAGATGTACCGCGAGAAGTTGATCGAGCAGGCTGTTGAGCAAGACGATGACCTGATGATGTCCTACATGGACGGCGAAGAGCCTTCTATGGAAGACATCAAGCGTTGTATCCGTAAGGGTACTCGCACCATGGACTTCTTCCCGACCTACTGTGGTTCTGCGTTTAAGAACAAAGGTGTGCAGTTGATTCTGGACGCCGTTGTCGACTACCTGCCAAGCCCAACGGACGTTGATCCGCAGCCGCTGACCGACGAAGAGGGCGAGCCTAACGGTGAAGTTGCTCTGGTTTCGATTGACGAGCCTCTGCGCGCGCTGGCGTTTAAGATCATGGACGACCGTTTTGGCGCCCTGACCTTTGTGCGTATTTACTCTGGTGTATTGAATAAGGGTGACACCATCCTTAACTCTTACACAGGTAAGACTGAGCGTGTTGGCCGTATGGTTGAGATGCACGCCAACGACCGCAACGAGATTTCTCGTGCGCAAGCCGGTGACATCATCGCCATTGTTGGTATGAAGAACGTACAGACTGGTCACACTCTGTGTGATCCAAAGCACGAGTGTACGCTCGAACCTATGATCTTCCCTGACCCGGTTATCTCTATCGCTGTTAAGCCGAAAGACAAGGGCGGCAGCGAGAAGATGGGTATCGCTATTGGTAAGATGATCGCGGAAGATCCTTCTTTCCGTGTTGAGACTGATGAAGACTCAGGCGAAACCATATTGCGTGGTATGGGTGAGCTTCACCTAGACATTAAGGTGGATATCCTCAACCGTACTTACGGTGTTGACCTAGAAGTAGGCGCTCCGCAGGTTGCTTACCGCGAAACCATCACTGAGAATCTTGACGACAGCTATACACATAAGAAGCAGTCTGGTGGTTCAGGTCAATTTGGTAAGATCGACTACCGCGTTAAGCCGGGCGAGCCAGGTACTGGTTTCGTATTCAGCTCTGTTGTAACGGGCGGTAACGTTCCTAAGGAATTCTTCCCAGCGATTGAGAAGGGTTTCCGCAGCATGATGGACCAAGGTCCATTGGCTGGTTTCCCAGTGTTGGACGTTGAAGTTGAGTTGTACGACGGTGGTTTCCACGCAGTCGACTCCTCTGCCGTAGCCTTTGAATTGGCTGCCCGTGGCGCCTTCCGTCAGTCTATGCCTAAGGCCGGTCCTCAGTTGATCGAACCTATCATGCACGTTGATGTTTACACTCCAGACGATCACGTAGGTGACGTTATTGGTGACTTGAACCGTCGTCGCGGCATGATCAAAGATCAGGAAGCGGGTGTAACAGGTGTTCGTATTAAGGCAAGTGTGCCTTTGTCAGAAATGTTTGGTTACATCGGTAGCCTGCGTACTATGACTTCAGGCCGTGGTCAGTTCTCTATGGAGTTCGAACACTACATGCCGTGTCCGAACTCTGTTGCAGAGCAAGTGATCATCGAAGAAAAAGCGCGTCAGGCTGAAAAGAAGAAGAAGTAAATTTCTTTAAAGCAGTGCTTTTAAAAAACCGGTGAGTTCGCTCACCGGTTTTTTTTCGTCTATAGGAAATGCATGGAGATAGATGCGGCTAACCGTCGCCTAGGGCGCGCTCTGCGCGTATAATTTCCACTTTCATAATTGCTATCACGTATTTCGAGAGATCCCATGACCGTACGTACCCGTATCGCGCCGTCTCCAACCGGCGATCCACACGTAGGCACAGCCTACATTGCTTTGTTTAATCTGTGTTTCGCGCGTCAGCACGGTGGCGAGTTTATTCTGCGTATTGAAGATACGGATCAAAGCCGTTCAACACCGGAGTCCGAGCAAGCGATATACGACAGCTTGCGTTGGTTGGGGTTGGACTGGGCTGAGGGTCCGGACAAGGGCGGCGATTTTGGTCCGTATCGCCAGAGTGAGCGACGTGATATTTACGCCAAGTATGCGCAAGAGCTGCTCGACAAAGGGCACGCCTTTAAATGCTACCGCACCTCTGAAGAGCTGGATGAGCTACGTGATGCGCGCCGCGCCGCGGGCGGTTTTGCGGCCATTAAGCCAAGCGAGCTTAAACTGGATGATACAGAAGTTGAGCGCCGTAAGGCGGCCGGTATGCCGTTCGTGGTCCGTATGTATGTTCCTGAGGGCGAGGGGCCTTGCCCTGTTGAGGATATGTTGCGCGGTACCATTGAACTGGACTGGGGGCAGGTTGATGCACAAATCTTGCTCAAGTCAGATGGTATGCCTACCTACCATCTGGCTAACGTTGTTGATGACCACTTAATGGAAATTACCCACGTTTTACGGGGTGAGGAATGGATCAACTCAGCGCCTAAGCACAAACTACTGTATGAGTACTTTGGGTGGGATATGCCGCAGTTGTGCCACTTGCCGCTGTTGCGTAACCCGGATAAATCAAAGCTCAGTAAACGTAAGAATCCGACCTCGATTCTTTACTACAAAGATATGGGTTACCTGCCAGAAGCCCTGTTGAATTACCTTGGCCGTATGGGCTGGTCAATGCCCGATGAAAGCGAAAAGTTTACCTTGCAGAAGATGGTGGATAATTTCGATGTACAGCGTGTCAGTCTCGGCGGCCCTATTTTTGATGTTGAGAAGCTGGATTGGCTCAATGGGCTTTGGATTCGTGAAGACCTGGATACGGCTCAATTGGCTGATCGCCTACACGAGTGGATGTTCAACCGTGAAAAACTTATGGAGATTTTGCCTCACGCTCAAAAGCGGATGAACACCTTGAGTGATTTTGCGCCGTTGGCGGCTTTTTTGGCGGCTGGTCAGCTGCCTTTAACAGCTGAGCACTTCTCTGGGGTGAAGCTTGAGGAGGATCAACTCAAGCAGGTGTTACAGTTTTCACTTTGGCGTTTAGAGGCGCTGCGCAGCTGGGAGCGCGATGATATATTCGCTGAGCTGAAAACATTGGCTGAACAGTTAGGGCTTAAAATGAAGGATTGTCTAGCGCCTTTGTTTATTGCTATTGCGGGTACGACTTCATCCTTTTCAGTGATGGATTCGATGGTGATGTTGGGGCCGGATATGAGTCGTGCACGCCTGCGTAATGCACTGAATGCATGCTGCGGTGAGCTGGGTAAAAAACAGTTGAAAAAGTTGGAAAAGACTTACGCAGCATTGCCTATCACATAATGCTCGTGGGTTTTACAGCGCCTATATTGATGCCGTCTCTTTGCTAAAAGGAGGCGGCATTTTTCTGGGGGCGCATAGCAAGCATATGAATATATATTATAAGAGTGCCGCCTTTTTATGCTTGGACTGCCCGATACTTTTGTTGGGCGTCGTTTTGCCCCTATGTTAATGCTCGGTTCTGTGTTTTTAGATGGTGCTCTGGTTCCGGAGCGTTTCTTTATAAGTAATCCGTTTAAGTAGCTGTGTCTAAAGTTAGTTTTGCCTTGTATTCCTTTCTATACTCCAAGCATGGCCGCTTAATTTGCCTGCACTCGATGCACGCTGGCAGGCTTGGTTGTCAGGGGTGCGTCGAACCACTGTGTGCATTATTGACGGGTGGCGTGAGTTTTTGGGAATGGTTTTTCCAACGGGGAAGTGCCGATGCGATTGAAAACCTCACCAAATTTTTTATGTTTTGAGGTAGCTCTATCAACCCGAGAGAAATCCACATTACTGGCTGGTGTGAGCTGCGCTCTGTTAAGCGGCGGCTCCTTGGCTTTAGGGTTGGGGGAAATAAATACAAGTACTTACTTGGGGCAATACCTTGAGGCTCGGGTAAGTCTGGTGGAGGGTGATCATCGCTATCTAGCGTCAGAGTTAAACGTAAGGCAGATATTCGGGAAGGAAGCGCGATCTCTGGGTATTGAGCTGGTTAACTCTAACTATTTGTTTGTGTTGGAGTTGACAGGTGAAGGGGAGTCGCTTGGCCTGCGTGTTCGCTCTCGGCGGCCTGTCACCGAGCCCTATATCAACCTACTTGTGAGCTTGGAATGGGCAAGTGGTTCTGTCTATCGTGAGTACACCTTATTTTTAGATCCTCCTCCCGTTGTTTCTGAGGCTATGGATTCCTTACCGGCCTTATCCCTAGGGGGTAAGGGTGAAAAAGTCGGATCTGGGTCTCGATCGGAAAAAGTATCCAGTGTGTCTGCCCTGCGTGAGTCTGAAGCGACGTCTAAGAATGTCGTCGCTGCTCGGGTTTTGCCCCCGCGACCGGCTAGTGTTTTTGAAGCCGACACTGCGCACTACCGTATACGCAGCGGTGATACCCTCTCGAAGATAGCGGAGCAATGGCGTCAAGGTACAGAGGAAACCATACGCTCGACTAGCCACTGGTTGTTTGAGAATAATCCGAACGCATTTTCTGGCGACAATGAGCATCTTCTCATTGCTGGTAGCTTACTGCGGCTACCGAAGCGTTCAGCGCTGCCACTGTCTACTCAGGCGGTTGATACATTGTCAGATTCACACCTTCAAGAGAAAACTAAGATAGATTCTACGCCGGCCTCCGCAGAGGTTAAGCAGGGGCGTTTACGCTTGGCTGAGACAGGTGCGGCGCCTCTGCTTGACCTAGCGAAAGCATCGCGGGCTCAGCTGAGTACTGACCTTGACAGTAATCAAGAGTTGTTAGATCAGTTGCGTCGAGAGAATGAAGATTTACGGGGTCGCCTCAACAAGCTTGAGGGGTCAGATTATGTGCAGATGCTGACACGGCTTATTGAGTTGCAAAATTTACAAATTGATCGTTTAAGGGAGGGCGCGGCCGGAGGGCCAGCTAACTCAGCAGAGTTACTGCTAGCCTCATCTCCTCCGAGTGAAAGGCCTGTTTTAGGCGCCGCTTTAGCGCCAGTGTTGGCTGGCGAGCCTGTCGCAACGCTTGTGGCTTCAGCGTTGACGGTTGGTGCTGTAAGTCGTCGTTCTGCAGGGCGTGCGGGGGTGACGATTAATGAGGTGACGGCGGCGGCCTTGTCCAAAGAGCCACGCGAGTCTCTCCGCTCATGGTGGCAGATTGGCTTGTTGCTGGGGTTGCCGTTGTTGGCTGTAGGTCTGTATTTACTGATGTGTATACGCCTGCGTTCTCAGCCTGGTGCTGTGGTGGCTCGAGGCGCTGAGCTGGAGTCTTTAGCGGAGGTCGACCATTGGCAGCCAGTTGTGACTGAGGATGAAGACATGCTTTGGCCTGAGGCGGTTGTTGACGACTTGGCTGAGCGTGGTGCTCTTCTCGGTGATATTACCTTGGCTGATGATGCTGTCATGTCGGTCGAAGGCCTGGGCAAACCTTTGCTTTTGCTTGATGAGGTGCTTGATGAGGTTCTGAATCGAGAGTTTGAAGCTCTGGTGGAAGCCGCTGACTTTGACCCAGCCGATGAATTTCCTGACGCAGGCGACACGCTTTTTGATCAAGCACTTGCTGGTATCAGTGAAGGAGCTGCAGCGCCGGAGGCGGAGGCAGGAGTAGAGTCTGGCAGCAGCCCTGAATCTGAAGAGTTAAAGGCGGCTATCGTAGCCGCTGCTGCGAGCGATTCGGATAGTCTTAAAAGCACTGCAAATTTGTCGTCTTTTAATGACAGCTTTGAAGGGCTTATCAGCGTTAATAGGCATTACGCCTCCCCCCAGGTTGTTGACGAGTTGCCCGGTATTGATCAGGATTTTGGTTCAAGCGATGGGGAGCATAAGGTGGCGCCAGCGGACTCATTAATCGGTGCGCCACAGGAGTCGGAATTTGAGCTAAGTCGTGATCAGCAGGCTGAGTTTGAAGAGGACTGGTTAGATGAGTCCAGCTTGGCGGCAGGGGTTAACCCAGAACCAGAGGTTGAGTGTACTAATGCGAACGGTGATGAGCGAGAGGGTGTGGATGACTCGTCAGAACTGAGTCGTCGCCGTGACGATGTTACTCGTAACGATGATGTGTTGATGGGGGTGGCCAAAGTGTTGCAGTTTCAGCGCCGCCGCAGTGATGCGGAAGTAAGGCAAAGTATTCAGGTGAAAACCAGTGACTACACGCCACCTGACGAAGCCTATGTCGTCTGTGATTGCGATGACGATACCATTTTGTCATTGGATTTTAATTTGATTGATGACCCTGAATTCAGTGCGCAGGGTTTAAATGTGGACGGCTTTGAGAGCACCGATCAAGACAGTGCTGCTGAGGTTGCAGCTGAGCAGGTCACAGGGAAGGCTGATCCTGAGGTCAATGCGGCTGGAAGTGATGTTGCGGCGCAGCCGCTGTTTGTTGATCTTCAGTTTAGAGCGTCAGACCGAGAGAGGGGGGCGCCGTAATTACCTGTCGTTGAGGAGGGGCGCACAGCCTTGTTAGGCGGAAATACAAAAATTACGGACATAAAAAAGCCGCAGACGTGACGTCTGCGGCTTTTTAAATTGGTGGAGCCTAGCGGGATCGAACCGCTGACCTCAACACTGCCAGTGTTGCGCTCTCCCAGCTGAGCTAAGGCCCCAAAAGAGGAGCGTATTCTAGGTATGCGAAGCGCTCGCGTCAAGCGTACTGATGTGAACTTTTTGATCCTTTAAATGAGTGGGCAATGGGCTCTTAGCCACCCATTTTGGGTGTGAGCATGTTGGGGCGAATTTCCAGTAGGTCGACGGCGACCCCGGCAGGCTGGGCCAGCGCGTAAACCACGGCATTGGCGACATCGTTTACCTCCATTCCTGAGTCCATTTGTGGTCCAGCATCTTGCCAGGCGGTTAAGCCCTCGATGAGAGCTTCGCTGTCCCAGCCGTCGGAGAAGTTGGTCCAGGCGCCTCCTGGGCGCAGGCAGGTGACGCCGATGCCGTCGACTTGGAGTTCTTCTCGCAGGTCGCGACTAAAGCGCTCAACCGCCGCTTTGGTGGCGGCGTATATTGATAGGTGACTCATCTCGTCATAGTGCCAAGCAGAGGCTGAGGATATATTGATGATGCGTGCGTTGTGGTTACCCCGCAGGAGTGGGATTGCGGCTTGGCTGGCGAAGACGGTACCTAGAAAGTTGGTGTTGACCTGCAATACGACCTCCGCTTCTTTTAACTTTTCAACGGTGTTGGGTCGAGCTAGGCCGGCGTTATTGATCAGGCCGTTTAGTTGGCCGAAGTGTTCGTTGATGGTCTGGAGTGCTGCCTGAATTTGTTGGCTGTCGCCGACATCAGCGGTGGCCGAAAAGCTGTATAGCTTGCCCAGTTTTACGACCGCTTGTTGCAGTGCTGTGGCGTCTCGACCAATAAGGCCAACACGGTATCCTGCTTCGATTAGTTTGCTTGCAATAGCAAATCCAAAACCCCTAGAACCGCCGGTGATGGCGATAACGGGGCTATTGTCTTGTTGCTCACTCATGAGTGGGCTCCTACTGCGATGGTTTTTGTTTCGAGGTATTCTTCAAAGCCTTCGCGGCCCATCTCTCGGCCTATGCCGCTTTGTTTGTAGCCGCCAAAAGGCGCGTCGGCTCCGTAAAAGTTACCACCATTGACATTGACGGTGCCGACTCGGAGCTTGCGGGCAACGGCCAGTGCCCGAGTTTCATCGGCAGACCACACGCCAGCAGAAAGGCCAAAGGGTGAATCGTTGGCGATGGCGATGGCCTCGTCTTCTGTGTCGTAGCTGATGACCGATAGGACAGGGCCAAAGATTTCTTCCTGGGCGATACTCATCTTATTGTCGACATCGACAAACACGGTTGGCTCAATGTAAAAGCCTTTTTTCAGGTGGGCTGGTGTACTCCCCCCCAGCAGTAGTCGAGCGCCTTCCGCTTTGCCTTGTTCAATATACGCCAGCACACGCGCGCGTTGTTTGGCGTTGATGACCGGTCCCATAATTTGGCTGTCAGAGGCGGGGTCACCGTATTCGATAAACTGGAAGTAGGATGTCAACAGGCTTTCAACTTCTGCCTGTCGTGCTCGTGGTATGAGCAGGCGGGTTTGAATGGCGCAGCCTTGACCTGCGTGGAAGCAGACCGCAAGGGCTGTCAGTAAGCTCTGGCTGAGGTCTGCGTCATCCAGCATGATGTTGGCTGACTTGCCACCCAGCTCAAGAAACACCTTTTTCACTGTCGTCGCTGCCCTGGCCATAATGTCTTTGCCGACGGCAGTTGAACCGGTGAAAGAGATCATATCCACACGCGGGTCCTCGACCAGTTGCTCGCCGGTTGTCTTTGCCTCGCTGGAGGTTATGACATTGAACACGCCGGCCGGGATATCTGTGTGCTTAGCAACCAGTTTTCCCAGTAGTGTCGCGGACCAAGGGGTGTCGGGTGCCGCTTTGAGTATCACGGTACAGCCTGCAGCCAGGGCGGGAATGCATTTGGCTAGGTTGATTTGCAGTGGTACGTTCCAGGGGGTTATGCAGCCGACAACGCCGATGGCCTCTTTTTCCACAAGGCGTTGTGATTTCAACCCCATGGGTGCCGAGATACCAATGTCCTCGCTCCAGGGGTAGTTGGGTAGCTGCTCAAGGGTGTAGTCAATAAAGCCAATGGGTAGATCGCAGTGTGGTCCCATCTCCCCGCAAATACCGAGTGGTGCACCCGTTTCGGCGGAGATCTGTTGGCGCAGGTCATCGACCTCTTTCAGTAGAGCATCTTTGAGTTGACGCAAGCAGCGCAATCGTAGTTCGTGATTACGCGACCAGTCAGTTTTGTCGAAGGCATTGCGCGCGGCGGCAATCGCTCGTTCCATATCGTCGCGGCCAGCGTCGGCTACCTCGCCTAGTACTTGCTCGGTTGCGGGGTTGATGTTGGTGTAGGTGTTGCCTGACGCGGCGGCTATCAATTCACCATTAATAAATAGTAGAGCTTCACTGTTCATCTTTTATGCCTTATTTAAAAACATGTCGTAAACGCGAGCGCGCAATGCTTGTGTGGATGGAAGTTCGACATTAAGTTCGGCGGCACTGCCGAGTGCGCTGTCGAGATCCTTCTCGCTGAGCTTGCCAAACGGACCAAACATTTGTTGCATCTCTTCTTCGCTGCAGCTGCTTGCCAGGGAATTTCTGCTGCTAATGAACATGTGCATGGTCTCGTTGATAATACCGTTGGACTCACCCACTTCACGGAGCATGTCGACAGAGAGTCCGCCAGCTTCGGCCAGTCTGGTGGCTTCAGACATGGCCATGAACTCGGCGTAGGTGATTAAATTGTTACAGAGTTTGAGCAGGAGTCCCGAGCCAATCTTACCGGCGTGAACAATCTTGTCGGCTGAGGTTTCGAATACCGGTTTGGATAGGTTAATCGTGTCTTCATCGCCGCCAACCATGTAGCAGAGGGTGCCGTTCTCGGCGCCGTTTGCACCGCCGGAAATCGCTGCGTCGAATAAATGCAGTTGATGTGCTTGAGCATCGTCGGCCCAGCGGAGCATCGAGGCGTGGGTGACCGTGCTGTGAATCGCAATTCTGCTACCTGGCTGCGCATTGGTGAAAATGCCATCGACACCATAGAGTAAGGTTTCTACCTGTGCGTCATCGCGTACGCAGACGCCTATGTGTTCACAGTTGCTTGCCAGCTCGGCCACTGATTGGCATATATTTGCGCCTGCGGCTTCGAGCTCTTTACACGCTTGTTCGCTGATATCAAAAACGTGGGCGTTGAACGCCTCGGAGATTAGGTGCATGGCGCAGGGCTTACCTATATTGCCTAAACCAATAAAACCAACATTCATGCGCTGGGTCATTGTGTCCCTCTCTATTGTTAATTGTTAGTGGGTAGCATTAGAGTATTTTTCTGTCTTTTCAAATATTGTCAATGAAGCTTGACGGTTGGTCAAGTTGTATTTACCATCTGCTTTATGTCATCTACATCGAATACACACTGGGCCGCAGGCAGCCTTTGGGCGAGCTATAAAAATAACTTTGCTCGTCATCTGCTGGGCGTAAGTCGCCACCTGCAATTTGAAACCATGAAGCGCTTGTCTGAGCGTATGGGGCACCAGCACCTGCGCCTGAATTTTGAACCCTACCTATCGTTGCTCAATGAAGAAGGGCTGCGCATCACCGAGTTGGCTGAGCAGCTTGAGATTAGTAAGCAGGCCTGCAATCAAACCGCAAATCAGATTGAAAAGGCAGGGTACATTCGCCGCCAGGCTGATCCATACGATGGGCGAGCTCGGCGCATTGTATTGACGCCGAAGGGGCGTCAGCTTCAGCTTGATGGTTTGCAGGTGAGTGCTGAGGTGCATAGCGAGTATGCAGCGCTTGTCGGCTCGCAAGATTTAAGTGCTGTTGTGGCTAGTTTGTCCGCTTTGGACGGCGCACTGGGCTTGACAGGTGGTCGGGTTGGCAGTGCGGGTCAGGTGATTGCAGATATTGGTGAAGGGGCCTTGTTGGCTGGTTTGTTGCCGCGCTTGGCTGATTATGTGACACGCCGTCTGATGGCGTTAACCATGGCGAAAGGGCATCCAGGTTTGAAGCCTTCTTTTGGTCAAGTGCTGACATTGATTGGCCCCGAAGGCGGGCGTATTAATCGTATTGCGGCTATCCAAAAAGTTAGTAAACAGGCGGTAAGCGCTACCGTCTCTGAGCTGAGTCGTCTGGGGTATTTGGAGCGTCGACCTGAGCCGAGGGATGCGCGACAAGTTTTGATCCACCTCACGGCGCAGGGCAGAGATCTGATTACAGATTCTGTAGAGGCATTAAATGGCTTGAACGAGGCGTTGGAGGTGTTGCTTGGAGGGGCTGATTTTGAGCATTTCAAAGCAGTGCTTCTTCACCTTTATCAAGGGTTATGTATCGAATCAGAGGTGTTTTCGCCAGCAGAAAATATTGATCTGGACGTAATGGCTCAGCAGCTAAAGAGCCAGCTCGGTGATGAGGCGGTCAGAAAGTTGGTGGAACTACTTTTAAAAAAATAACACCGGTTTTAGTAA
>Ga0105357_10000393_pt1 | contig 22959 bp, 25 predicted proteins | sample GOMGulsemesocosm_4_FD_83660 | JGI IMG/M metagenome (GOLD analysis project Ga0105357, IMG submission 83660) | Methane-oxidizing microbial communities from mesocosms in the Gulf of Mexico - GOM15B Gulf of Mexico | ecosystem: Environmental > Aquatic > Marine > Cold seeps | place: USA: Gulf of...
ACCTACAAGGAAGTTTGAAGAAGCATCTCACAATAGAAAGAAAAAATATATTCTAAATGAAGGAGAACTAACTCCTTTTTTAATAGAACTAGGAATCATGACCGAGCAAGGTAAAATTGTAAACTCAAAATACGATAAGTATAAACAAATAAATCGTTATTTAGAGTTAGTATCTGATTGTATTCCTTATTTAGATAAGAATAAAACTATTAGAATCATTGATTTTGGATGTGGAAAAGCATACCTTACTTTTGCACTTTATGATTATCTTGTATTAAAAATGGGATACAACGTTGAAATCGTTGGTTTGGATTTAAAAGAAAATGTTATCAAATTCTGTTCTGATTTAGCAAGTAAATTAAATTATGATGACTTAAGATTTGAACAAGGGGACATTAAAGGCTTTGATCAATTTGGTGATGTAGATATGGTTATCTCACTACATGCTTGTAATACAGCTACGGATGAAGCACTAGCAAAAGCTGTTAACTGGGGTGCTAAAGTTATACTTGCAGTTCCATGTTGTCAACATGAATTCCTAAAAAAAATCAAAAATGACAAAATGATTCCTATGATGAAATTCGGAATTATAAAAGAGAAATTAGCCTCTTTACTTACAGATAGTGTTAGAGCAAATGTATTAGAAATTATGGGTTATCGTACACAAGTGTTAGAGTTTATAGATATGGAACATACACCTAAAAATATCATGATTAGAGCTTTTTTTGAAGAAACAGAAAATATAAACAAAGTTGTAAATCAATATAAAGAGTTTAAAAACGAATGGAATATTTCTCCTTATATAGAAGAAGCTTTTGGGAAAAGTCTGAGAGATAAACTGTAAAGAAGATTATTCTTTACAGATATCTTGAGTGATTACCACACTGTTATTATCATCAATCAAAGTAAGTTCATTATCAAGTATATTACACTGTATATTCATAGAGCGATTATAAAGTAATTCAATATCACCATCAATATTCAGATGTATTACTTGAAGATTTTTAAAACGAAAAAGAGAATTTTCTATTTGTTTAAACCAAATACTTGATAGACTTTCTTTAAATGTATATATTATTACTTTTTCTGATCGTCCACATGCTTTTTTTATACGTTTTTCATCAGGTTGCCCCAAATCTATCCACATCTCAATATCCCCACCAAATGATTTTTGCCATAAATCAGGCTCATCATCTTGCGATATTCCTTTACAAAACATCAGTGTATCATTTGCGTTTAATACAAAAGCAACTAATCTAATCATTAATCTCAGATTATTTTCTGATGGATGTTGCGCTAATGTTAAGTTATGTTCCTCATAATAGTGTTGGTCCATATTTGATATTGTTAGTAATGCCTTGTGAATAGTTGCATTAGCAGCCATTGATATCCTTTTTTTTATATCTAGTTTTAGCATTATAACTGAATAAATCAGGTATTAGTTAAACTTTGTAAGAGCTCTCCATGTTCCTGCATTGTGTACATTTTCAAAGCCTTTTGCCTTTAAAGTACGTTTGGCTGATCCACTTCTACCTCCGCTAGCACAACAAAGAATTATAGGCTTCTTTTTATTTAATTCCTTGATTCTACCGTCAAGTGATTCTAATGGGATATTAATACTTCCCTTTTTATTAGCTACATTAAATTCGTCTACGGATCTCACATCAACAATTTGTCCACCTTGTTCAAGAAGTGAAGGAACAAGCTTTAATACCTTATATGTAGTATATTTTTTATAAGCTATAAAAGCTGCTAATGCAATAAACGCATAAATTAAATTTTCATTCATAAATTTTTCCTTATTATATTTCGTTTTTGTAAACTATAGAATTATATTCTTTTGAATAAAAAAGTTCACCTGAGTACAACTGTTGAACATATTCTTCAAACCATTGTGAAAAACTCATGGCTACAATTTCTCTATCAGCTAACTCATACCATAAAGTGATAACTTGACCTTTTGTTCCTATAGAACTTGGGTCTAAATCAAAACAATAATGATCTCCACAACCATCAGATGTGAATGGTATCCAGTTTTTATTCCACCAGTCATTTTTAACACCATCATCAGGACTTGATACTTTACCTTGAAGTTCTTTATCCAATAAATTTTTCCAAGTATTGAACTCTTCAAGAATACGGTGCGTTGATAAAAATTCCTGAGAATCAAAAAGCCAAGCAGATTCACCTTTTTGACCATTATGTATTTTTAATACGTCTATAAAATCATCTGGTAAATCTACACCAAGAGTACTTGTAAGTTCTTCTATTTCAGTTGCTGTTGCAGGAGGATTTAAATCTAATAAACCATCACTATAATTGTCGGCAAGCCATTCTTTAAACTTGTCAAATTCTTTATTCATTTAAATCCTTTAAATATTCCTCGTATTCTAATGGAATTTGACTTATATCCTTTAATATGAATTCTAAAATTCCAATTTCCTCAATATAAGATTAAGAAGATATAATTTCATTATATATAAATAAATGGTCTTAAAATAGACCTAGTAAAAATGGATAAAATGATGAAATTAAAAAAATGGATATTTATAGCAATACTTCTAACAATACTTTATTACACATTCATTGTAAATTTTGTTATAACACTTTCGATTATTGCTTTTTTATACCTAGTATTTAGAATATATAGATTTAATGCTAGAAAAAAGTTAAATAAGTTATCAGGTTCAAAAGAACTATTTAAAGAAAGTGAGTTGGGACTTTTTATTGCACTTGTTGCTAAAGTTGCTAAAGCTGATGGAAGAGTACAAGAGTTAGAAGCTCAACTTATTGGTATGATGTTTGATGATATTGCTAAAGTTTTTGATGAAAAAGAAAAAACAAGAGCTATTATGAAAGAGATTTTCAATGAAGAAAAAGAAAAAGACGGTGATACAAAAGAAATAGCACAAGCTTTGAATAAATTACTTGGTCGTAGCAGACATAAACGTAATCAGTTTGTAGCTTTTTTAGTTCAACTTGCATTTGTAGACAATGGTATTAGTTCTGATGAAGAAAAAGTTTTACGTGATATTTTAGAAGAGTTAAATATTACACATGAACAATATGATGCGATAGTAAGTAAGTTTGAAAATATGATGAAAAACAAACAACAAACTATGAGTCCTAAAGAAGCTTATCAAATCTTGGGAGTTAAAGAAAGTGATGATATAAATACTGTTAAAAAAACATATAGAAAACTTATCAGACAATACCATCCTGATATTATAAGTTCACAAGATAAAGGTGAAACTTATATGGAAGAAGCAACTGCTAAAACACAAGAAATAAATCAAGCTTATCAAGTTATTAAAGATGAAAAAAAATAAGTCTTTAACAACTTGATATTAACGATTAAGTACGTCGTTAAAATTAGGCAGAGGAACAACATCACCAGGATTCATGCTATCAATATGAATATTACCAATCCGAACTCTTACTAGTCGTAACGTGGCAAAACCAACAGCAGCTGTCATTTTTCTTATCTGACGTTTTTTCCCTTCACTAAGAGTGATAGATATCCAACTAGTAGGACCATGTCTTGAATCACGAATATTGCGACCACGAGTGGGGAGTTTGGGCTCATCCGTCAACGCAAATGCTTTACAAGGAAGGCTTAGATACATAGTCCCATTAACAGTAATCTCCACACCATTTTGTAACTGTAATATTGCATCTTCTGTAATCTCTCCATCAACTTGCACGTAGTACTCTTTTTCTATTCTTTTATCTCTTATTTGAAAGCTTTTCATGCCATCAGTTGTGAGTAATAATAATCCTTCAGAATCGTGGTCTAATCGCCCTATTGCCATAGTCTTATCTGGGAAGTTAGATAATTCACTTAATAACTTTTTTTTCTTCATTCGTTCGGGTACAAACTGACTTAAAAAACCATATGGCTTAAATATTTTGAAGTGATGATGATTTTGAACTTGTGGAGAAAGTTCTTGATTAGTGATTGGCATTAAATATTTCCTTGAATCTATGGAATATAGACTTCTGTTGTTGAATTATATTCCTTTTATTTTAAATTATAATTAGTCTAGTATACTGTCTCCTGAATTTAAGAAAAACAAGGTAAGGAAAATGTATGAAGAAATCTATTGGAATGAAAAGTTCTTATGTTTTAACGCACAAGAGTGTAGATTATGAAATCACAAAAATATCAGCTGGTAACTTTGCTTTAGGATATGAAACTAAAAGTGGACTATTTGTAGTTGAATATTATGGTCGTTCTGATACAGATTTAAATCACGAAATTAAAAATTGGATTGGTAGATATAAAAGATTTAAATTCTTCTATGCTTCAAGCCCTAAAAGTGCTTTTGTGAAAGAGTGCAAAAATTATCATGCTTTTGATAAAAATAAAATAGATAATAAAACTCACCCAGAAAAACCTGAAAATGCAGATTATAAGTGTCCTTATTGTAAATAATTAAGTTAGTCGAATATGTAAAAAACTCTAGATAACTTTAAAAACTTTTTTAGTCCAGATAAAATAAGATGTAGAAATTAATAGTTTCAATAATGAACTATCTCACGTATTTTTAAATATCATCTCTAATTCAAAAGAATGGAACTATCTTATATAAAAGAGTACAAATCAATTAGAAATAAGAAGGTAATCCTAAGTTAAAGAAACTTCAGATAACCTGATTAAGAGTTAAAATCAAATATCATTACAAATAATAGATTGTAATGATATTGTAATAAATAAAAACTACAATAATCTCTAACAAATTAAAGGAAATAACTATGAAAAAATTGCCTATATTAACAGTTACGATAGCTACACTATTATCAGGAAGCATTCTTAATGCAGATACTCTAAAGGTATTAACTTGGAAAGGTTATGCTCCTAAAACATTAGTAGAGAAGTTTGAGAAAGAAACTGGAATAAAAGTTGAACTTACTTACTCAAACAACGAAGAAATGATATCTAAACTTCGTGCCACAAGAGGAGCTGGTTTTGATGTAGCTCAACCGTCACAAGATAGAATCAGTTCAGTTCAAAAAAAATATAAAATTTACAAAGCACTTGATTATTCAAAAATAGATTCTTCTCAAGTGATAACTTCAATGCTTACAGCTGTTAAGAAAAATACAAAAGTAGGAAATGAATCATTTGCAGTTCCTCATTGTTATGGAACTTCAGGATTGATTGTTAACACAAAACTAGCTCCTGATGTAAAAGATTATAGTGATTTATTAAATCCTGCATACAAAGGAAAAATATCTTATAGACTTAAACGACCAACACTTATAGCTATGGCTTTTGCAAAAGGTGATAATCCTTTTGATAAATACGATAATCCTAAAGAATATAAAAAACTTATGGATAGCGTAGCCGAAGATTTAAAAAAAGCTAAGCCTTATGTTAAAAACTATTGGGCAAATGGTGATGCACTTTTAGGCATGATGAGAAGTGGCGAAGTAACAGTTGCTATGGGTTGGGATAATGGTGGTTGGAAACTACATAAAGAGAATCCTGACTTAGACTTTATTACACCAAAAAGTGGAGCATTAGGTTGGATTGACACTTTTACAATTCCTGCAAAAGCTAAAAATGTAGAAGGTGCTTATAAATGGATTAATTTTATGTTAAAACCTGAAAATGCAGCATATTTCACAAATGATAGTGGTTATGGTACAGCTTCGAATGGAGCAATAGTACTTTTAGATGATGAGAAAAAAGCTAATTTTGAAAGAAGTTTTTCAAAAGCTGACATTGACAACATCAAATGGTACCCACCAGTTCCTACTCAACTAGAAAAAATAGAAGGTAAATTGTTAGATAAAATCAAAGCTTCAAAGTAATTTATAATGAGGGAAAATTACTTCCTCATTTTTAAGGGATAAGATGAACCATAGTTTAGAAATAAGTAATTTAAAAAAAGTTTTTAGTGATTTTAAAGCAGTAGATGGGATTGATTTTCATGTAGAAGAAGGAAGCTTTTTTTCTATATTAGGACCTTCTGGATGTGGGAAAACAACACTTCTTAGAATGATAGCTGGATTTTTAGAGCCAAGTTCAGGGTCAATAAAAATAAGAGGAGATGAAATGATAGGAATATCTCCAAATAAAAGACCCGTGAATCTTGTTTTTCAAAATCTTGCACTTTTCCCAATGATGGATGTTGGTGAAAATGTTGCTTTTGGTTTAAAAAGACAAGACTTTTCTAAATCAGAGATAAATGAAAAAGTAACTAGTATTTTAGAAAAAGTTCAATTAGGTGGATATGAAAGAAAAAATGTATCTGACCTTTCTGGTGGACAAAAACAAAGAGTTGCAATTGCTAGATCTCTTGTTCTTGAACCTTCAATATTACTTCTTGATGAGCCTCTTGGAGCTCTTGATTTAAAACTTCGTGAACAGATGAAGATTCAACTTAAAAAACTTCAAAATGAATTTGGGACAACATTCATATATATAACACATGATCAAAGTGAAGCACTTGTTATGAGTGATAAGGTTGCTGTTATGAATAATGGAAAGTTTGAACAAATTGATACCCCTCAAAATCTTTACTCAAATCCGAAAACAAGTTTTGTAGCTTCATTTGTTGGTGAAACGAATAAGTTTAAAGCAAAATTAACGAGTGAACGGACTAATGTAAAAACAAAAGAAGGTATAGATTTTAAAGTTAATCTGATTGATCAAAATATAAAAGAAGACTGTTTTTTATTTGTAAGACCAGAAGCTATTGCTATGATGGTTGAAGAAGATATGGAAGATATGAACTACTTTGATTTAAAGATAAAAACAATTCTATTTGATGGATCTAACACAAAAGTATTAGCATCAATGAATGAATCAGAACATGAAATAATGGTCTCATTACCTCAAAATAGACAATTTTCACATATAGAAAAGGGCAAAATTGTAAGAGCTGGTGTACATGTAAGTGATTGTAAGTGCTATGAGTAATCATTCTAAAATAGGTTTTTATATCTTTTTTGTACCCATATTTTTATGGCTATTTTTACTTATAGTTTTACCTCATATTGAACTTTTTCTAATGTCTTTAAAGTATGAAGATGACATGGGTAATATGGCTTGGTCTTTACAAAATTATAAAGAATTTTTTAAAGAAGAGATTTATTGGTTGACTTTTATAAGAGTGGCTCTATATTCTATTTTAGTTACTTTTTTAACTTTTGTTATTACTTTTCCAATTGCATTTTATATAACAAAGATTGTTTCAGTTAAATATAAAGGCTTTTTGATAATTCTTCTTTTAATGCCTTTTTGGGTTAGTGAACTAGTTAGAGTTTATGGTTGGATGATTCTTCTTCGTGAGAGCGGTGTTATCAACTACTTTTTACAAAGTCTAGGATTCATTGATAAGCCAATAGAAATGCTTTATAACGATGTTAGTATGATTATGGGACTTGTTTATACATCTATGCTTTTTATGGTTGTTCCTCTTATTTCCTCACTTGATGGAATGGATGATAGTTATATTGAAGCAGCACATGATTTGGGTGCTTCAAAAATAGTAATTTTCTTTAAAATAGTAATTCCATATATTGCACCAGGTATTGTTTCTGGTTCTATTGTAGTTTTTATGTTAACTCTTGGAAATTATCTAACTCCAAACCTAATGGGTGGGAAAAATTCTCTTTGGTTTACTGAACAAATATATAATCAATTCATAGCAAGTTTTAACTGGAATCAAGGTGCTGCTTTTGGGTTTTTATTGTTAGTTCTTTCTTCTTTTATAATTTGGATTGGTTTAAAAGTTACAAAACAAAACCTTACTAAGGCATTATCATGATAAAATCTCTACCAAAATCAAAAGTGTATGATAATAGTTTTAAGATTTATATAATTTTATTTTATATCTTTTTATTTGCACCGTTAATCATTACCTGTATATTGGCTTTTAATGATTCTGATTTTCCAACACTTCCTTGGAATGGATTTTCATTAGATTGGTTTTTTGCAAATACAGAAAAAAGGGTTGGACTTTTTTATGATAGTGCAAACTTAAAAAGTATTTGGGTAAGTATTCAAACTGCATTTTTTGTTTCTATTTCTGCTTTGGTTGTAGGAACTATGGGAGCATTTTTATTTGAACAAGAAGATTTCAGATTTAAGCAAGCACTTTATTTCTTGGCACTTTCTCCTCTTGTTATCCCTGGAGTTATTTTAGGTATCTCACTTTTACTAGCTACAAATAGTTCAGGAACTTTTATTGAAGAAACTTTTGGATTAGATTTTGAAGTTCTTAGACCTAGTTTTTGGTTGGTTATTGTGGGACAGTTTGCTTTTATATCTACCTTTGTTCTTTTAGTAGTAAGTGCTAGATTAAAAAAGTTTGATAAGTCCCTTGAAGAAGCTGCTTTAAACTTAGGAGCAAATAGATTTGATGTAATAAGATTAATAACTTTACCTTTTTTACGTCCTGCCCTTATTGGTACTGTTGCTGTTGCCTTTTTAATGAGTTTTGAAAACTTTAATACAACAATGTTCTTAATAGGATCAGATATAACTTTACCTATAAATTTATATCTTCAAGTTAGGGATGGTAGTACTCCTATTATCAATTCAATTTCATTTTTACTTATAGTTTTAACATCAATTATGGCAATACTAAATTTAGTATTTACTAAAAAAGAACAAAAATAGGAACAACATGGGATTTTGGGAAAATTTTAAAAAAGATAAAAAGCTTATTGTAGCCCACAGAGGGGCTAGATCTATAAGAGCAGAAAATACAATGTCAGCTTTTAAAGAAGCTATTAAAAAAAGTGATTATATTGAGTTAGATGTTGGATTTACAAAAGATGGAGTTGCAGTTATTATCCATGATAATACATTAGAGAGAACTTCTAATGTAAAAAAAAAATCTAAGTTTAAAAAACCTTATAAGGTCATTGATTATACTTATAAAGAGTTGCAAAAACTAGATTTTGGTGAGTGGTTTTTAAGAGAAGATCCTTTTGGAACTATTGAAAGTGGCAAAGTTGATATAAAAGATTTAAAAGCTCTAAAAACACAAAGAATATTATCATTAGACAAAGTATTAAAATTTCTTAAGAAGAAAAACTTCCCGGTAAATATTGAAATAAAAGATGCTTCAAAAACTCTATTTGATAAAACAGCTGTAAAAACGATAGTTGATATAATAGAAGATAATGTTATGGTTAATTATGTTTTGATTTCATCTTTTAATCATAAGTACTTAAGACAAGTGCATAAACTTAACTCAAATATAGATATAGCAGCACTTCAGGAAAATGAGCACCCAAAAGATTTGATTAAAAGACTAAAGTATTTAAGAGTTAGAAGCTATCATCCTTCATTGCATATATCAGATATAGATTTGATACAAAATCTTAGTAATGAAGGAATATTTGTTAATATTTTTACGGTAAACGATAAAAATGAAAAGCAAAACCTTTTTAATAGTGGTGCGAAATCAATATTTACTGATATTTTAGATGATTAAAATATCTTCAATATATATGCCGTAAAAACTTCTAAAGAAGCTATGTAAATATTACTTAATAATAAAATTGATGTAATAATTTCAGATATATTACTTGAAAATGAAAATGGAATTGATTTTTTAAAACATATAATCAATAGTTTAGATAATAATAACCTTTTTAAAGAGTTGTCAGAATACCCTTATCATCGAATCCTTTTAGGATTCTCTCTTGATGTCCCTAAATTCATGTTACCACTCCAAACACACTAATGGATTAATTAGAGCATATTTTGCAGGATTATTATCAAATGTATCTTTATACTCTTGTCTTATAAAAAGATAAACTTCTCCATTATATTCTGAAAGATGACTTCCATTACCCATTACTGGTCTTCCAATCGTATGGTAACTAACAGCAAAAGTTAAATAGAAGGTTTATCTATTCCAAACTTTTTATACCAATCATACGATAAAACAATATAATGACTAGCTTCGTTATCTAAACTTTTTAGATATTCATCTTCGGGATATGTTTTTGATAATTTCAACCAAATATTAACTGCAAACAATAAATGAGATTTAATATCTTTTGGAACTGGAATATAAGGTCTAAAATCAGTAATACCTTCTTTTTCTAGTTGCGCTAACTTTTCATCTGAAATATAGTCTATTGGTGTGTTTGTTCTAGGGTTTCTAACTATCTTAGCTTCCATATCTTTTTGATATTGTGCATAATTAAATACTTCAGCTGGCTCGTAATCTTTATTTATTATTTCATTCATTTTAAAACTTCTCTTATATAATTTTTGCGTATTATAACAATATAATATTTAAAGGAATAAAAAACATGAGAGGATCTTTTAAAAAGAAGATCATTCAAGTATGTAATCAGAAGATTGAAACTAAAGGTTCGAATGTTGGCTTATCTTTTTATGCATTCTTTTCAAATAAAAATGATGATCCTGTATTATTAATGGAAGTAGCTAAATGGTGGATTTTAATAAATAAATTAGTAGAATAAATTATTCTACTATTTACTTTTTTGTTGTGTTGATTTAATAGTTTCGTTTGTAGATTTTATATTTTCATATTTATCTGATAAAACTACAAACATATATCCTATAGCGAATATAATCATTACAATAATTAATATATTTTTCATATCTTTCCTAATTTTTTAATGTATTATAGAGTAATCTATTTTAAAGAACATCCACAAGAGCTAAAACTATCATTTGTTCTTAAATATTCTCTTGCTTTTTTAGAAATCAAATCAACTATAATATTTAAAAAAGCAGTTACTAATAAAAGTAAAAACATTTTATCAAGTCTAAAATCTGCAATTGCAGAATCTATAAAGAATCCTAATGTCGCAACTCCTAATATTCCCAAGATTGCACTTTCTCTCATTATAATTTCCCATCTATAAAAAAGAAAAGCTAAGAATTGATTATAGACACGAGGAAGTACTTCATAAAAATATTTTTCATTTCGTTTTTTTGTAATATCCTCACGAAGTGTTAACAAATTTGATTCATTACCCATTAAGTGTCCAATAATAGAACCATTATGTAACATTAGTGCTAAGGCTGCTGGAAGCATTGAAGGCCCAAATAATTGTAAAAATACATAAGCTAAGATATATTCAGGAGTTGATCTTAAAATTACCAAGAATACATGTGATGTTAATCTTGTAGGTTTAGTAAAAAATTTATCCGAAACAAAAGGAAATAAAACTAAAGCTAAGATTGCTGTTAAAAAAAGTGAAAGTTGAGTTAAAATTATTGTATTAAAAACACCAGGAACTATCTCATTTGAAAAGATATTATCAAACCAAGTAATTGTCTTATCTAGACCTAAATCATTTCTAATAGGATGTGGCACAATATCACTTGTTACAAATCTTACTAAGTTATCCCAGTTAAAACCTGAAAAATCATCTAGATAAAAAAATGAAACAATAGTTAAAGGAATAAAAGTATATTTATTAAACCACCATTTAACACTTGCAACTACAATATAAAATAGTATTAATATCATCCAAACTTCGTGATAATACCCTTGCATAAAAGAGCTTGAAAGATAATATCCTAAAGTAGTAATTCCCACAAATCCTAAAATAGCAGTTGAACGAAGTGCACACTCAAATCTATACAAAGTGTAAGAAACTAAATGAGGAAAAGCATCAGGTATTTTAGTAAATATAAAATATGATATTTTACTCTTCCCTCTTAAAACTTCTGGGAAAGTATCATGTTCTTCGAGTATTTCAGCATATACTTTTGCAAGTATTGCACTGTAAGGTATTATAATTGCAAGTATTGCAGTTAGCGTATTTAGTCCAAATATTTGTAAAAATATCAAAGCCCAAAAAAGTTCATGAATAGCCCTAGTAAAAGATAAAGATATCCGTACTAGCATATTTGAAAAAAACAAAGCTAGAAAAAAACCAATAATACTAGATATAAAAATAGAAATAATTGCAATTGAAATAGTATTTAAAAAGGCTTCAAATAAAATAGAATAATTACTAAAAGAAAGCTTTGTAATTGAAAAGAAAAACTCTTGTACAAGCAAAGTTGTATCAACTGTTGAGATAGATAAGTCAGCTATTAAAAAACTTATAAGTCCAACAATAAAAATTACAAAGCTTACTCTTAGGTTTTTAGTCACAAACATAATACAACTTTTGTCTGTCGTCATCTGTTAAATCAACACAGGCTTTATCAACTAAAACTTTTCCATTCTTAAGACCAATTACTCTATCAAAGTTTTTGATTGCTAAGTCGACATTGTGTAATGCACAAATTGAAGTTTCAAACTTGTGAGTTAATAGTTTTAAAATTTTATCACTTAAGTATTCATCAAGTGCAGAAATTGGTTCATCAGCTAAAAGAATAGATTTTCTATCAAAAATAGCACGAGAAATTGCACATCTTTGTTTTTGTCCACCTGATAGATTTATGATTGTCGATTGGAGTTTATCTTCTAATTCTACTTCTTTTAAAACTTTTAAGATTTCAGTTTTATATTGTTTTGAAGGTAAAATTAGATTTCTAAGATTTGTAAAGAGTGAGTTTTCATCAAGTTTAGAAATATAAACATTATGAAAAACTGACAAATTATTCACAAGACCTAACTCTTGTGGAATATAGGTAGAGTTTTCTTTTTGTAAATCATAAAGGTGTTTTAATAAAGTAGATTTTCCACTACCACTCTTACCTAAAAGGGCGACTTTCTCGCCCTTTTTTATAGATAAGTTAAAATCACTTAACACTTTAAAATCTCCATAAGAGATAGTCTCTTCTTGTAAATTAAATGCCATATTAAAAACTAGTCAACAAGACCTAATTTTCTAGCTGTATCTAATACAGGTGCAAAATCTTTGTTTGTTGCTTTAATAAATCCAGATCTTGGGAAAGCATTTAAGATTTTTTCATCTTTAATATTTAAGATAGCTGATTGAAGTTTTTTAGTAAAACCTTCACCGAACTGCTTATCCAAATCACCACGTGCAGTAAAGTTATAATCAGGATATCCAGGTGTTTGGTAAATGATTTTTACTTTTGAAGGATCAATTTTTCCAGATTTAAGTTCTCTTTTCCATACTTTATAGTTAACAGCACCTACTTCATAAGCACCACTTTGAACTAATTCAACAGTTTTTGAATGATTTCCAGAGAATCCAACTTTTTTAAAAATGTCATTTGGAGACTTTTTGAATTGCTCAGTAATAAAATACTCAGGCATTAATCTTCCAGAAGTTGAACCTTTTGAACCAAATGTAAAAGTTTTACCTTCAATTCCAATAGGAATAGTTTCACTTTTTTCTAGTCCTGTTGAAGTATTTGCAATTATAAATGAATGAAAATTAGGATCTTCAATACCTTGTGCAATTGCAACTGAACCAGGAACTACGAGTCTAGCTTTAACACCTGATAATCCACCAAACCATGCAAGTTGAACTTGATTGTTTCTAAATGCTGCAATAGATGCAGAATAAGACTTCACTGGTACAAACTTAACGTCAACATTTAATTCTTTTGTTAGATATACAGCTAACTTAGAGAATCTTTCTTTTAATTGTGTTTCATCTTGATCTGGAATTGCAGTAAATGTAAAAGATTTTGCATATACAAAACCAACAACCATGATTAACATTAGTAATATTTTTTTCATTGGATAAAAACCTCAATAATTTGAAGCATATGTAAAGATATAAAGTAAGATTGTTAAATAATCATTCTCTTTATGTCAAACCTAAACCTTAGGTCTAAATGCTATTTTAATTTTGAATCATACAATATCAAAAGTAAACAAAAGATTAAATGGTAAATTTATTTTTATTACCTTAATAACTATTTAAAATAAAAAGATGTAGAATCCCTCTATAATATTACATATATAATATAAAAGAGGAAATATGAATAACGAATATAAACTAACTAAATTCGTTCAAGCTGCAGGGTGAGCCGCAAAGATGGGTCCGGAGGATCTGAAACATACTCTTTGTAACTTATCACCAAGCGATGATAAAATTTTAGTAGGATTTGATACTAGTGAAGATGCTAGTGTTTACCAAATAAATGAAGATCAAGCCATTGTTCAAACATTAGATTTTATTACACCAGTTGTAGATGACCCATATATTTATGGACAAATTGCAGCGGCAAATGCTTTATCAGACATATTTGCTATGGGAGCTGATGTAACAACTGCTCTAAATATAGTAGGATTTGATAAAAAAAATTTACCAGGTGAAGCCTTAGAAGAGATTCTAAAAGGTGGGAATGATAAGATTAAAGAATGTGGAGGACTTTTATTAGGTGGTCATACTATTGAATCACCTGAAATGTATTATGGTCTTTCAGTAACAGGTATTATACATCCAAATGACATTGTAAGAAATAATACTTCAAAAGTTGGTCATGTTTTAATTCTAACTAAACCAATTGGAATGGGAATTTTAACAACAGGAATTAAAAGAGATTTAGTTGAAATGAAAGTAATGAAACATTGTGCCGATATTATGGCCAATTTAAATTATCTTCCTTCTAAAATCATGAGAAAATATGATGTAAGTTCTTGTACTGATGTAACTGGATTTGGACTTTTAGGACATAGTTTAGAATCAGTAAATGAACTTAGTTCTTATTCTATTAAATGTTCACAAGTTCCAATCATTCAAGAAGCAATTACATTATCTGATGAAAAGGTAATTCCGGGAGGAACAAGAAAGAATATGAAATATATGGAAGATAAAGTTTCATATATTGCTAACTTACCACATTATGCTAAAACATTATTATGTGATGCTCAAACATCTGGTGGTTTATTAATAGCTATGGATGCCGCTGATGCAAAAGAATATATTAAAGAAGTTGAAGATTTAACTTTAGGATACGCTTGTATCATTGGTGAAGTAATTCCAAAAGCTGATAAAGATATTATCGTTCACTAACTATATTTTAATAACTACTATAAATATGGCTTTATATAAAATACATATAAAGCCATTTTTTCTTCAATAATATTATTATTTTCATATATATAGAAAGATTTTTATCCGATCAATCCAATACCTTAGAAATTATGTAAATGAATTGGATTCAATATCGAGTGATTTTGAGGGATAAAGAATATCCTTAATGGCCAAGTATAATATACGAAATTGATTCACATATGCTAGTTATGCATAAGAGATGGATTTTATAGAGTTTAATTTTCATTTTATTAATGATTTCAAAGAATGCAGAAATTAAGGTTTTGTTGAATTACTTTTTGATACAATCCATCAAAATAAAAGTTATAAAAATTAAATATGTATTTGTTGAGATTGTTTGAGTTTATAAGTGGCGAGAAGGTGTAGGAATCGAACCTACCGCGGCGCAAACACTTGAACCGCCGATCAGGGTTGAAACCTGCGGTGCCCACCAGGGTCACATACCCCCCACTTAAGTTTGGAAGTTTACATTATTTAGTTTTAAAACTATCTGAAAGAGAAATATGAGTCTATTAAAAAGTATTCCCAAGATTGATAAGTTTATCAATAACAAAAAGTTTGAGGGATTTTCGGTATCTTTAATCACACAAATATCAAAAGAAATAATTACAAAATTAAGAAATGATATTCTGAAGAAAGAAGTTGATAGTATTAATGAAGAAGATCTAATACGAACTGTTTTAAATGAATATAAAGACTTAACTTCACCATCACTCCAAAGTGTAATTAATGCAACTGGTATTATTGTTCATACTAATTTAGGACGTTCTTTAATAAACGAAGAAAGTTTTAGAAAAGCAATGAAAGTAGCTACTTCTTATAACAACCTTGAGTATGATTTAAAGCAAGGAAAAAGAGGTGAAAGATATTCTCATATTGTAAAAACACTACAAGCCTTAACAGGTTGTGAAGATGCAATAGTTGTAAACAACAATGCAAGTGCAGTTTTTCTAATACTAAATACTTTCTCACAAAATAAAGAAGCAGTTGTTAGTCGTGGAGAACTTGTAGAGATTGGAGGAAGTTTTAGAGTCCCTGAAGTTATGGCGCAAAGTGGTGCGATACTAAAAGAAATAGGAACTACAAATAAAACTCATCCACGAGATTATGAAAGTGCAGTAAATGAAAATACATCAATGCTAATGAAAGTTCATAAATCAAACTATTCTATTGAAGGTTTTACTTCTGAAGTTGATTATGAAGAAGTTGTAAAAATTGCAAAAGAAAAAAATGTAATTGATTACTATGATATGGGTAGTGGCCATATGATTGATTTACCTTTTAATTTAGACCAAGTAGAACCTTCAATATTAAAAATCATGAAATATAATCCGAGTTTATTAAGTTTTTCAGGAGATAAACTATTAGGTTCAGTACAAGCTGGTATTATTATTGGTAAAAAAAGTTTAATTGAACAAATTAAGAGAAATCAACTTTTACGAATGCTAAGAGTTGATAAAATTACATTAGCAATATTAGAAGATAATTTAACTTCATATTTAGAAAATAAGATTGATGACATCCCTACAATTAAAATGTTACATACATCTGTTCTTGATTTAGAAGAGAGAGCTAATTTATTAAAAGAATCTATTGAGGACTTATGTACTTGTGAAATCATTCATACACAAACTTTAATAGGTGGAGGAACTACACCAAATAAAAAAATACCAACAGTTGCACTTAGTATTTCTTATAAAGATTATAAAGCAAATAAAATTGAGAAACTTTTTAGAAATGAAAATCTAATCACGAGAATAGAAAATGAAAAAGTTCTAATTGATTTTAGAAGTATAAAAGAAAATGAAGTATTACAAATAGCAAATATTATAAAAAAGGTGTTTAACTAATGTCAAATATTATCATAGGAACAGCAGGACATATTGATCATGGTAAAACAGCTTTAATTAAAGCACTGAATGGTTATGAAGGTGATAGTACAAAAGAAGAACAGAAAAGAGGAATCACTATTGATTTATCTTTTTCTAACTTAAGTAAGGGACAACAAAATATAGCATTTATTGATGTTCCTGGACATGAAAAATTAGTTAAAAATATGATTGCTGGGGCTTTTGGTTTTGATTATGTAATGTTAGTAGTTTCTGCAGTTGAGGGTATTATGCCTCAAACAGTTGAGCATATTGAGATTATTAATCTACTTGGAATTAAAGACTTGATTCTTACTATTACAAAAAGTGACTTAGTTACAGAAGATGAACTTGAAATACAAAAGAAAAAGACATTAGAGTTTTTAGATACTTTTGATTTTGATATTAAATTTATTCAAGAAGTATCTATTTACGAGCCTAAATCTATAGAGGCCTTAAAAAATAATTTATTTACTATTAAAAACTCTTCAAAACAAGAAGAAAATTTCTTTAGATACTATGTTGATAGAGTATTTTCACCTAAAGGAATTGGTACGATTGTTACAGGAACAGTATTAGGTAAAAAGTTAGAATTAAATGAAAAAGTATTTGTTTGTGAAGCAGGAAAAGAATCAAAAATCAAAAATATTCAAGTGCATAATGAAAATACTATTGAAGCAAATATCTCAAATAGAGCTGCTTTAAATCTACAAGGAATTAATAGTACCAATATTAAAAGAGGTGATTTAATTACAAAGAAAGGTTTTGTAAGGGGCTTTGATGAAATAGATATTTCCTTTAAAGCTCTAAAAGGTAAAAAACTACATCATAATAAATCATATACTATATTTATAGGTGCAAAAAAACTTGAAGCAAAAGTTTTACTATTTGATTCTACAGAAAATTTAGATAATGGTTTTGCAACTATAAAAGCAAATGAAAATTTATTTACTATTTTTGGTGAAAAACTTATCATTAGACAAGGAAGTCATACAATTTCTGGTGGAAAAGTTTTAAATCCAATTATTGATCCAATGAAAAAGAATCAGAAGAAAAGACTATTAGAATTTTTAAATGAAAACAATTTTGAAGAAGCTTATTATCAACTACTCAAAGCACATAAAAAAGGTTTAGGAATAATCTCTTCAGCTCAAAGATTTGCACTATCACATGCAGAAGCCATATCATTTGCAAAAAACCTAAAAAATGTTTTTGTAGATGAAAAAGAACTTGTTATTTATCCTATACAAACAAAAGATTTAATTATAAATTCAATTAGAGGAATCTATACAAAAAATACATATGCCCTACTTTCAAATGCTTCAATTGCTTTAAGACTAAAATGGGCAAGTACTTCTTTTATACAATCAGGATTAGATGAATTAGAAAAAGAAGGATTTTTACAAAAAGATAATAATCTATATAAAAATGCAAATATAAAAGAAGATTTTGCAAAAAATTTAGAAAACTCATTTTTAGATAGATTAAGAAAAGAAGACATAACTCCTACTGCACCTTATAATATCTATGATGAACTTGATTTAGATAGAAAATTAGGTGATGATATATTAAAATCTTTAACTTCTAAAAAGCATGTTATTAGACTTAAACATAATCTATTTATTCATGCAGAGAGCTTAAACAATATAATTATGACAATGAAAGAAATCATAAAAGAAGAGGGATATATAGATATTGCTAACTTTAAAGAAAGATATCCATTAAGTAGAAAATACTTAGTAACATATTTGGATTATCTTGATAATTTTTCAAATATTAAAAAGCAAGAAAATAAAAGAGTATTTGTTTGAATCTATCATGAATTTAACACTAGAACAAAAGAATATCATAAATGCAAAAGAGGAATCTTTTAAAATAAATGCCGTTGCAGGTAGTGGAAAAACCACAACTTTATTAGAATATGCAAGAAAAAATTCCGATTTAAAAATTTTATATCTTGCATATAATAAATCTTTACAAACTTCAATACAAAAAAAGTTACTTGAATATAAGCTTTCACATATGCATGTAAGTACTATACATTCTCTTGCATACCAAAAAATTGGTGCATATGAATATAACTTAGCACATGATTTAAAAGTGCAAGTTATTGAAAGACTTTTAAATGGTTATGAGCAAACGTTTAATCAAAGAAACAACTATTACCCGGTTGCTGAATATATTGCACTTATAAAAGATTTAGTAAACTTTTACTGTAACTCATCTTTAATTGCTTTAGATATGAAACTTTTAGAAATATATAAAAAACAAGCAGATTTAAGTGCTAAGATTCTTGAACTTTTAACTTCAGATGAACAAAAAGCATTAAATCATTTAAAACATATTCTATCAGCAATGAAAAATAAACTAGTCGATGCAACTCATGATTTTTATTTAAAGATGTTTTATTTAAATAAGAAAGTATCAACAAATCTTCCATATGATTTAATCTTAGTGGATGAAGCACAAGATATTTCAGATGTTATGATAGGAATTGTTGAAGCACAAAATTGTAGACGTATTTATGTGGGTGATTCCTTTCAGCAAATATACTCTTTTAGGTATGCAATAAATGCTTTAAACAAAATAGAACTTCCAGCCTATGAACTTAGTAAAAGTTTTAGATTTAGTGATTCTTATGCCAAATTATTAGAAAGAAATCTAAATTCTTTATATCAAAAGAATAGCTCCAAAGTATTAAAAATATCGGGAATTGATACCACAACTAATGTTGGAGAAAAGGCAATTAATCATGATAAACAAATTTGTGTAATATCAAGATCAACTTTTGGATTAATTCAACAAATAGTTCATTTTATACAAGATGAAAGAAAAATATATTTTGAAGGTACGTATAACTCTTATTCATTTATGAATCAAACTGTTTATTCTATTTTTTACTTAAAAGAAAAGAAAAATGACAAAATTACAATGGATGAAATTAAAGATTTTGAAACAATCCAAGAATTAGAACAGTTTGCAAAAGATACAAAAAATCAAGACTATTTAAATATTATAAAATTCATCAATACTTATGGAGATAATATTTTTGAGATAAATAAAAAAATCAAATCTAGACTAACAACTAAAAAAGATGAAGCCGATATAATATTTACAACTACTCATAAATCAAAAGGTTTAGAGTATGAACAAGTTATTATGGCTGATGACTTTATTACAAAAAAGGAACTTTCAAACCCTAAAAATAAAGTTTCATTTTTAAAACTACAAGAAGAATTAAATATATATTATGTTGCAGCAACAAGAGTTAAAAGTGCAATATGGCAAGCATCTTTAGAATTAAATTATGTTTATAAAGAAGGTGATGAGAATAACTATAGTAAAACAAATTATTCTACTAAAAAAACAAGTAGTAAAAAAATGAAACAAATGCAAGAAGAATGGTTAAAAGAAAATAGAATCAATAAAGTGAATGCTTTTTAAGTATAAGCAAATTATATAGAAGTATTAGATAGTATTCAAAAAGAATAAATTAAGGATTTTTATGCAGTATTTTGGAACAATTGAAACTAAATATGAAGAAATTTTTCTAACATCAAGTTATATGTACTTTGGTGCAGAAGATGAAGTTATAACTCCAAAAGAGTTAAAGGCAAAAATAAAATCAGCTAAAGAAAGAAAGAAAAATATTATAGGTACAGTTATTATATATAATCCTGTAGTAACACCTGTAGGATATGATTCAAACAATTATTTATTAGATCAAGACTTTGACAGTTTTGGAGATATGATTGAATTAAAAGCAGAAACATATATTACAATTTTCAAACAAGCAATGAGAGAATCTTGTGCTGGAAAAATTGTTGAAATTAGAAATCTATTTAACTTAAATGAAGATAATATTGATGTAGCAAGTCTTTTAACGAAGTTTAACGAAGATTTAGAAATTTATACATCAGCTCAAAATACAGAGTTTGAAAGAGAAATTATGTATTTAGATGCAGCAAATTTAATTCCTAATGGAAAATTTGTATTCTTTGCATGGGGAGATAAAATTAATTCTAAAGAGTTCCCAAACATAAGTGAATATGCAAAAACACTTTATGAAAATAGCGTTAAACTTGGTAAAAAAGTTGCCTTTGTATATAAAAGAGAAAAAACAGAACAAGGTGCAATTGAGTATTTTCAATTCTCAAACCCATTACAAAATCCAAAAGTCAAAAGATCAATTACTGCTGCTATCAAAAAATCATTTGAACAATTTCCACCAGTAATTACACCATACGAATAAAAAGGTATATTTATGAAATTTATTAAAACAATCATTGTTATTGTATTATTAAGCGCTATTAACTTAAATGCAGCAGATTCTAACTCTATTAAACACTTTGGGTTTTCCGCTGTTTTTGGAGTTATGAGTGAAACTATTTTACACAAAAATTATCCACAATTTGATGATATTGAAAAAATATCATATGCAACAGCACTTGCTTCATTACCTGGACTTGCTAAAGAGTTAAGTGATACTAAGTTTTCAAATGAAGATATGATTTTTAATATTTTTGGTGCATTAAGTGGAGCAGTTTTTTCAAACTATTTAAATAACAATACAAGTATATTTGTAGCTCATAATGCAGAAGAAAAATCATCTCAAATTAAGCTTGCATATAAGTTTTAAACTTTTTATATAAGTAGGCAAACTTTTTAGCTAACTTTAAAGATAAAGTAACTATAATTCTGCCACTTAAACGATTGGGGTATCGCCAAGTGGTAAGGCACTAGCTTTTGGTGCTAGCATTCGAAGGTTCGAATCCTTCTACCCCATCCACTAAGTATTTAGTAACGGGAAGGTTGGAGAGTGGTCAAATCCTGCGGATTGTAAATCCGCCGCCTACGGCTTCGAAGGTTCGAGTCCTTCTCTTCCCACCACTTTATGTATGGCCTGATAGCTCAGTCGGTAGAGCAAAGGATTGAAAATCCTTGTGTCGACAGTTCGATTCTGTCTCAAGCCACCATTTTTACTGTTAATAACACATATGAAATAACTACCAAAAGTGCGAGTGTGGCGGAATAGGTAGACGCGTTGGACTTAAAATCCAATTCTGGTTTCAGAGTGTCGGTTCAATTCCGACCATTCGCACCACTGTGTTATTAATCTTAAAAGTAATATCTATTTAAACCATAATCAAATTCAATTCAATTTTAAAATCAACTCAACATATTTAATATCACTATAATTAAACTTTTAATTCACTCTAAAAACCTTTACTATCAAATATTTTTAATATTTGTTTTTCATTACTATTTATTACTGACTAAGCCAAGTATTCCTTGGATATAATTACAAAATTATATATTATAAGTAAGGAATAAATTATGTCAAAAATTGGAATATTAGTAGCAAGTTCAAATAATAATCAAAAATTAGGATTAAGACTTCAAGAACTAGCAATTGAACAAAACTGTGAAACAGAATTAATTAATTTAGTAGATTTAAGATTACCATTATACAGTACAATTGAAGAAGAAGAAAATGGAATACCAGAAGCTGTATTAGATTTAGCAACAAAGATATTAGACTTACAGTCATTTATTATTGTAGCACCAGAATATAATGGAGTTATGCCACCTGTTTTAAATAATGCAATGGCTTGGACTTCTAGAGCAACTAAAGACTGGAGAGATGCTTTTAACGATAAGATTGTTGGACTTGCAACTCACAGTGGTGGTGGAGGAGCTAAAGGTCTTCAAGCAATGAGAATACAGTTCCAACATCTTGGTGCAAATATTTTAGCTAGAGAACTTTTAACTACTTATGAAAAACAGTTAAATGAAGAAGCTGCAATTGGAATGATTAATCAATTAGTAAAACTATCTAAATAAGACTTCATATTAAAAAACGTAAGGGTTTATTCCTTACGTTTAATTACCACGTCCAAGTAACTCAGAAGCTTCTGTTATAACTCAATAAGATTCAGGGTCATACTTCTTTTAAAATATCTTTTAATACTTGTATCTTAGAAACCTATATAACTAATAAAATTATTGTTTTATTTTGTTCTTTATATATGATATAGCTACCCTAAATAGGACATAGAAAAGTTTACTCTATGATAAAATAAAAACCTAAAAGGGAAACAGATGGCAAGTAAAAAATATACGCAAGAATTTAAAGATTCAACAGTACAAT
>Ga0105357_10000395_pt1 | contig 22926 bp, 24 predicted proteins | sample GOMGulsemesocosm_4_FD_83660 | JGI IMG/M metagenome (GOLD analysis project Ga0105357, IMG submission 83660) | Methane-oxidizing microbial communities from mesocosms in the Gulf of Mexico - GOM15B Gulf of Mexico | ecosystem: Environmental > Aquatic > Marine > Cold seeps | place: USA: Gulf of...
ATAACTTGGTGTATCATCATTTTCACTTGGGTAAAAACTTGTAAAATTATCTTGTGCTGATAATGCACTCCCTATTACTAAACTTAATCCTATAATTGTTGTTGTTAACTTTTTCATTTTAAATCCTTTGTAATTGTATGTATATTTCTTATATTTGAATTATAGGGATTTACTGTGAAGTGAACGTAAAGGCTTCGTTTATTCTTTGTGTAGTACTAAGTGTCAAGTGTTTGATATATAATAAATAAAGATAATGGCTAGTATTAAATACTAGTTTCATTTAAAGTTGTAAATAATCTTGGAATTCTGTCTTTTATCACATATTGTCCAATGATTTTATGTCTTTCATTTATTAGTATTGGAGCTGCTAGATTTACAATAGAATCCTCTATAGGTTTTTGCATTACTACACAAAAGAATATTTTAAAATCATTTAACTCATGAATATGCATCTTTTCTAAGGTTACATCATCAATATTAAAGTTAAAATTTACTTTTTCAAAATATGTAATATTAACAAGATTAATATTCAAGTTTTTTTCTTTATTTAAAACTAATGTAGTGAAGTTATTGTCAACAGATTTAATATCTAATTCTTTGATATTTTCGAAAGCAAGTAGGGGAAGTTCTATCTTATACATTAGTAGCCTTTAGTTGTTAGATGAATTTTATTGAAAGATAACTTAGGATAAGATATATTCTATGTATAAAAACGAATTTGACAATCATTTAAGACAAAATAAAAAATTTAATGCATATATGTTTTATGGACAATCAACTTTCTTAGTTGAGCATTATTCAAATATAGTGACTAGTTCACTTGGACAAAAAGATGAAATTGAGAAGTTGTATTTTGATGAATATGATTTTAAATATGCAAAAGATAAATTACTTCAATCTTCACTATTCTCATCAAATAATATACTATTAATTAAATGTGATAAAAAAATACCTAAAAAAGAAGTAGATGTTTTAGTAGAAGCTTGTAATACAAATCCTGATAGTACTGTAATTTTTTCATGTATAGGTGATGTAGATTTTAGGTCTATGGAAAAAAGCTTTTCGCCTAAAACAAACTCAGCAGTTGTAAGAATGTTCTCGCCTAATGATAATGAAGCAGTAAGATTAATTGAAGAAGAAGCAAAGAAATTAAATATCAATTGTGAATTATCAGCATTGAATCATTTATATTTCATGCATAAAAATGATTTATCTTTATGTATTAATGACTTATCTAAATTAGCTATTCTAGATGAAGAAATAACATCAAATATTGTAAATACTCATTGTTTTGGGATAGGTGCCGTTTCTTTTGAAGACTTTTTACATGACTTATTGAGTGGTAAAGACATATCTAGTGATTTAACATTATTATTAGAAGAAGGTGTTAATGAAGTGTTTTTAATAAATCAAGTAACATCATTTATTCAACAACTGTTTATGATATCCTCTTATGCAAGAGCAATAGGAGCGCCAAATCCAAAAGAAATATTAGGGTTTATTCCTCCTAAAAATATTTGGGAAAAGAAATCTAAACTTGCAATTAATATCAAACCAGAAAAGTTTCAAGATATGTTAGAATTTTTACTAAATATTGAACTAGAATTAAAATCTTCAAAGATAGATAACTCAAATCTATATTTACAAGCAAGTCTAAGAAAGTTTACAGTTTTATTTGGATAAAATCCATGACTTTATAAAAAAAGTACCCTTGCTGATATTAGTGAAAACTAAAATACCGGCATAAACTATAAGGAGAAAATAGATGAGTAAATTAAGACATTATGAAACAATGTTTATTATCAAGCCTACGTTAACTGAAGAAGAAACTGTGGCTCAAATTGATGGTGTTAAAGCTATTATTGAAAAGAACGGTGGAGAAATCGTTGAGTGCGACAATATGGGTTCTCAACAATTAGCTTACGAAATTGAAAAAAACAAAAGAGGTTACTACTACCTTGTATATTTCAAAGGTGAACCAGCAGGAATTGCTGAAATCGAAAGAAATTACAGAATCAATGAGAACATCATGAGATTCATTTTCATTAAATATGAAAATAAAAAAGAGATTGCAGCATGGACATACATGTGTGGCGAAGCAGCTAAAAAAGCTAACTAATCAAAATTATAGGAATTTAGTATGTATAATAAAGTAATTATGGTCGGAAATTTAACAAGAGATATTGAGCTAAGATATTTACCATCTGGTGCAGCAATAGCAAAATCTGCAATTGCAACATCATTTAAGTTTAAATCAGCAGCTGGAGAACAAAAAGATGAAGTTTGTTTTTTAGATTTTAATATGTTTGGAAGATCTGCTGAAGTTGCTAATCAATACTTACGAAAAGGTTCTAAAGTTTTATTAGAAGGTCGACTTGTATTTGAACAATGGACTGCTCAAGATGGAACTAACAGAAATAGGCACTCTTTAAGAGTTGAAACTATGAAAATGTTAGATTCAAAAAGTGATTCAATGAATAATAATGCTGGGGATAACCAAGGTTATAATCCTCAAGGATCTAATAATCAACCAGCGCAAAATCAATACAATAACACTTCGAATACACAAAATGCTCAAAACAACTATGGTGGTAATACTCAAGCAGCAAAAATGCCTGAACATAAAATACCTGAAATAGATATAGACGAAGACGAAATACCGTTTTAGTAAATAAAGGAAAACAACATGGCTGAAAGAAGAAAATACGGAAAGAAATATTGTAAATATACTGAAATGAAAGTTACTTTCATTGATTATAAAAACTCTGATTTATTAAAGATTTCTATGAGTGAAAGAGGTAAAATTATGCCTAGAAGACTTACAGGGAACTCTAAAAACTCTCAAGAGATGGTAGAACAAGCAATCAAAAGAGCTAGACATATGGCGTTAGTTCCATACATTGTTAATACTCATAATGTTACAGAAGCAGCTTTTTCTAGATAATCCTAGTAAAAGTTTCGAAAAAGGGAAGAAGTTTTACTTCTTCCCTTTTTTTATGTCAAATTTTTTATTTAATAGCAAAATTATTATTGCATAATTCTTATAAAAAAAGTTTTTCAAATTCATCTGCAGGAATAGGTTTAGAGAAGTAATATCCTTGTCCATAGTCACAATCCATCATGCGTAATAAATCTCTTTGAGTTTCTGTTTCAATTCCCTCAGCTATAACTTTTATATCTAGTTTGTGTGCCATTACAACGATAGCTTCACATAGAGCCATGTCTGATGAGTCAGGTTCTAAGTTATTAATAAATGATTTATCAATTTTTAAATAATCAATATCTAATTTCTTAAGATATGAGAGAGATGAATAACCAGTTCCAAAATCATCAAGTGAAACTTCAATACCTTCATCGCGAAACCTGAGTAGTTTATCCGTAATAATTTGTTCATTTTCCATCAATAAATTTTCAGTAATCTCAATGACTACATTATTGCCATTTAAACCACTTATTTTTAAATGCTCTATCCATTCGTCAATACTTACGGTATTCCTAAACTGAACAGGTGACTTGTTGATACTAATTTTAAAGTCAATTTTATATTTATCTATCCATTCTTTCACTTGTCGTGTTGATTCTTTATATACCCAATCTCCAATATCGACAATAAGACCAGATTGTTCAGCTAGAGGGATAAAATCGTTTGGAGAGACAAGCCCATGATTATTATGGTTCCACCTAATTAAGGCTTCTGCTTTAAATATTTTTCCTGTTTTTAAATCAACAATTGCTTGATAGTACATTTGAAATTGCTTTAAATCTAATGCTGTATGTAAATCACTTAAAAGTTCTTTTCGTTTTTGTGCTGACTCTTGCATAGACGCTGTAAAGTAATTAAAACGACTACGACCCATTTTTTTTGATTGATACATTGCTTGATCTGCATTGCTAAGAAGTACTGATCCATTTTTTGAATCACTAGGGTACAATGTAATACCAATACTTGCAGAGAGATAAATGGTGTCTTTACCTAATATAAAAGGTTCACTTAATGAAGTGATAATATTTTGAGCAATGAGATCAATACAAGAATTTTCTTTGATTTCAGGTAAGATAATTGTAAACTCATCCCCTCCAAATCGTGCAACAATATCAGATTCACGTACCTCTTTTTTAATTCTATGGGAAGCTTCTATTAATAAAATGTCACCACTTTCATGCCCTAAGGTATCATTAACATCTTTAAAGTGATCTAAGTCAATAAATAATACAGCAAATGGCAAATTAGATCTTATACTTCTTTGTATCTCTTGTTCTAATCGTATTTTAAACATACGACTATTTTCCAACTGTGTTAAGGAATCAAAGTTTGCCTGTTTTATAATAGTCTCTTCTGATTTCTTTTTTTCAGTAATATCTGAGAAGAGTGCTACATAATGGTCGATAACTCCGTTATCATTAACAACACTATTAATTTTCAACTCTTGAATATATATTTCGCCACTTTTGCGTTTATTAATAACTTCACCATCCCAATAACCATTATTCGTTATTTCATTCCACATATCTTTATAAAATTTTACATCATGTTCTCCAGAAGAGATTACTTTAGGATTTTTTCCTAAAATATCACTTTCTGTATAACCTGTCACTGTACTAAAAGCAGGGTTAATATTAATTATGTTGTTATTGGAATCTGATACAAACATGGCCTGAGAGCTATTTTTATATATTAAAGATGCAAGTTCTCTTTCTGTGATATCTGTATGAGTACCAATTATACGTAAGGGTTTACCATTTTTACTACGACTAATAACTTTACCACGGCTTAAAATCCATGACCATGAACCATCTTTTTTTAATACGCGGTGTTTATTATTGTAAAACTCGGTTTTCCCATTGAGGTGGTCTTGAAAATCAGCTTTCGCTTGTTTAATATCATCAGGATGAATATTTAACTCTTTTTTATCTTCTTTTAATCCACTGTTGATAATATCAAGAACAGAAATATCTTCATTTGAGGAGGCTACTGTATCACTTTGAATATCCCAGTCCCAGATATTATCTGTACCAGACTCAAAAATAAACTTCCATCTTTCTTCACTTATATGAAGTGCTTTTTCAGCTTGAATACGTAAAGTTTTCTCTCTCATTAAGTCTAAAGTACGTGAAGAGATACTACTGTACATATTCAAAACAGTTTCAATATGAGAATGTGCTGATCCACTCATTTCAAAGCTTGCATGTTTTTTTGCATCTTCAAGTGATGTTCCAGACTCAATATCTAATAAGGTTATTGCCATGTGCTTGTCAGTATCTAAGATATGATAGGCGAGCCATTTAGATAAAAAAATGACTATATCATATATAATACTATCAAAGGGTTTGTTCTCTTTATTATTTTTAAGTTCAATTACTTCATCAATAAATGAGCCATGTGTATGTTCATGTTTTGTAAACCACTCATCATCTTTAAAATACTTACTCCAAATAGCTTCTTCACTTTTAAAATGAAAGTCTGCATAATTAGCTAGTTCATCAAAAATCTCATCTAATGCGGTTACACTAGATAGGTTTGCCAAATGTGCAGCTAAACGATTCAAAATATTAATAAGTTGTTTATGTTGTTCATCGATAAGTTGAATTCCAGTCTCGAAATTTTTATCCCAAGGGAAGATTTCAAAAAACTCTATTTCAGAATCATTCACTTAAACATCCTTTTTTATACTTTTTCCCAAACTACACCTGAAGGCGTATCCATAAGGGAAATACCAAGTGCAGTAATTTCATCTCTTACTTTATCAGCAGATACAAAATTTTTAGCTTTTTTAGCTTCAGCTCTTTTAATTAGAAGCTCTTCTATTTTATTTTTTTCTTCATTACTTATTCCAAATTGGAAATATGAATATGCATCAGATGCACCAATTCCTAAAATATCTGAAATAAATTCTATATTTGAAATAAGTTCTTTTTTTAATACTTTATCTTTTGGATTAATATCAAGTTTATCATTTGCATTAGAAACCATTTCATCAATATAAGAAATAGCTTTTGATGTATTAATATCATCATTTAAAGCATTAAATATCTTTTCTTTAAACTCTTTATTAACTTCTGATTTCGCAGTAGCATAAACTCTTTTTTTAATTCTATAAAGCTTATCTAATCGTTTTTTTGAAGATAATAAGTCTTCCTCATTAAAGTTAAAATCAGTTCTATAATGAGCTGTTAATAAATAAAATCTAATAACTTCTCCGCTATAAGATTTAAGAACATCTTTAAGAAAAAATGAGTTATCAAGAGATTTACTCATTTTTTCTCCATCAATATTTACAAAACCATTATGCATCCAATATTTTGCAATTTCTTGATTTGAGGAGCATCTAGTTTGTGATGCTTCATTTTCATGATGGGGGAAAAGTAAATCTGCTCCTCCACCATGAATATCAATTTGATAAGGTGTGTTTTTATATGCAAGGTGTTTTTCAATCATGGCAGAACATTCAATATGCCAACCAGGTCGTCCATCTCCAAAGTCTGCTTCAAAAACAACATCTTCATCTTTTGAAAATTTCCATAAAACAAAATCAGATGGGTTTCTTTTTTCAGTATTTATTTCAACTCTAGCTTGCGAATTTTCATCACTTATTCTATTTGAAATAGAACCATAAATAGAGTCTTTTGATGTATCAAAATAAACACCATTTGAAATTACATAAGCTATATCTTTAGATATTAGATTATTAATCATCTCTTTCATAACTTCAAGATTTTGAGTTGCTTTTGGCTCTAATGTATTATCTAAAACATTTAATACTTTCATATCATCTTTATATGTTTTTATATATTTACTTGTGATCTCTTCAAGTGTTCTAGAAGTTGCATACATTTTTTTTATGATTTTATCATCAATATCAGTGAAGTTCTTTGTCATAGTTACTTCATAGTTATTCATTTTTAAAACTCTATGAAGTAAATCAAATGCAATTGCAGATCTTGCATGACCTAGATGTGAATCATCATAAACTGTTGGTCCACACACATAAATCTTTGCTTTTTTATCTTCAATTGATTCAAATAAAACTTTTTCTTTTTTTACAGAATCATAAATATATATATTATTCATTTTATTTAAATAATGCTTCTAATGTTGAAGTATCAGTTGTTTTTTCTTCTCTTCTATCATTGTTACCTTCAGCACTTGGAGTAGAACCTTCAATTTCAACTAATTCAATTTCATATTTTGTAAGCATTGATGCAAGTCTAATATTTAAACCAGCTTTTCCAATTGCTTTAGATTTTTGATCACTTGGAATTGTTACTGTTGCTTTACCTTTGTCCGTAAATGTAGGTGCTTGAATAATCTTAACACTTGAAATAATTGCAGGAGATAAAGCCCTTGAAATAAACATTTCAGGAATAGTTGAGTATTCGACACAATCAATATTCTCTCCACTTAACTGGAATGAAACTGCTGAAATTCTAATACCTTTAACTCCAACAACTGAACCAATAGGATCAATTTGTGGGTCAAGACTTGTTAATGCAATTTTAGCTCTACTTCCAGGAATTCTTGCACTGGCTTCTATGAGTACTTTCTCATCTTTAAGTTCAGGTACTTCAAGTGCTAATAAACACTCTAAAAATTTAGGACTTGTTCTTGAAATGTCAATTAATAAACCATTTGTTTTATCAATATTAACACCACGTACAACAGCTTTAACAGTATCTCCAACTTTAAAAGTTTCACCTTTAATTCTACTTTTTCGTTGTAACATTCCTTTTACTTCACCAATTTCGATGTAAGTATTTTCTTGTCTATCAACTCTAGTAACAACACCAGATATAATCTTTCCTATTTTATCTTTGTATTTACCTAGTAAATTTTCTTCAACAAATCTTTGTATTTTATATTCAAAATTATTATGTAAAATAGTTGCGGCATTTCTTCCCATATTTTCAAACTCAAGATCGTAATCAATAAAATCACCAATTTCTAAATCTGAATCAATTTCTTTTGCTTCATCTAAATCTATAAAGTTTTCAGCATTGATTTCATTTCCATATTCATCTTCTACTTCACCAGTTAGTTTTTCATCTCCAACTGCTAAAACTTCTATTTTTTGTGATAATTGTAATCTTTTATTTTCTCTATCAATATTAGCATCGAATCTTAATGTTTCATCTACCATTTTTTCTGCTGTTTTAATAAGTGCTTCTTTTAAAGCATTCTCAACATTTTCAATTTGTAGACCTTTTTCATATGCAATTGAGTCTAAAATATCTATAATTTTGTCCATTAATAACCTTTTATTTGTTAACATTGAAATGTAATGTTTTAAGTTCCAATGTAGTGTAGACAGATATTATATCTAAATCTCCTTTTATGAAAATAAAAGTAATTTTAAGATAAAATATTTAGCTAATTAAAAAGAAAAGGTTTACTAATATGGAATTATTAATTGCAAGAGAAGAATTAACTCAAAAACCAAAAAAAATGCAACTAGATAAAGTTAAAGAAGAATTAAAAAAAAGTTCTAATGCAGAACTATTATATTTCGATAGAGATAACTCACATAAAGATATGATGGCATTAGTTGATGCATTAGAAGAAGATGATTATAATGTTTACTTCAGAGAAGTAAAATATGGTTTAGCTGATGATGAATATATGTATGAGGTTCATGCACTTTAATAAGTGATAAACGCTATGAGTTCAAATAAAAAACTATTTATACAAACACTTGGTTGTCAGATGAATGACACAGATAGTCAACATATTGCAGCTGAGTTAGAAAAACATAAAGATTATTCACAAACTAATGTTATGGAAGATGCTGATTTAATTATCATAAATACATGTTCTGTAAGAGAAAAACCTGTTCAGAAACTATTCTCTGAAATAGGTCAGTTTAATAAGAAGAAAAAAGATGGTGCTAAAATTGGTGTTTGTGGTTGTACTGCATCACACTTAGGTAAAGATATTATTAAAAGAGCACCTTATGTAGATTTTGTAGTAGGGGCACGAAACATATCTAAAATAAAAGATGTAGTTGATATTAAAGGTTCTGTAGAAATTTCAATTGATAATGATGATTCTATGTATGAATTTGCAACTGCAAAAACAAACCAATATAGAGCAAGTGTTAATATTTCTGTTGGTTGTGATAAAAAATGTACTTACTGTATAGTTCCAAGTACTAGAGGCGACGAGCTTTCAATTCCTAGTGAAATGATTGTTGATCAAGTTCAAAAATCAGTTGATCAAGGTGCTGTAGAAGTAATGTTACTTGGTCAAAATGTAAACTCTTATGGAAGAAGGTTCTCTGATGGTAGAGATAAATCAACTTTCACAAAACTTTTGCAAGAAGTATCTAAAGTTGAAGGATTAGAAAGAATTAGATTTACTTCTCCTCACCCTTTACATATGGATGACGAATTTATTGAAGAGTTTGCAAAAAATAAAAAAATATCTAGATGTATTCATATGCCTTTACAAAGTGGTTCAACATCAATTTTAAAAGCTATGAAAAGAGGGTATACAAAAGAGTGGTTCTTAAATAGAACAGCTAAAATAAGATCTTTAGTACCTAATTTAAGAATTACAACTGATATTATTGTTGCATTCCCTGGTGAAACAGAAGAAGACTACGAAGATACTCTAGAAGTTGTAAGAGAAGCAAAATTTGATCAAATATTTAACTTTAAGTATTCTCCAAGACCTGGAACTGAAGCTTTAAATATGGAAGATTTAGCAGTTCCTGATAAAATTGGAAGTGCAAGATTAACAGATTTAATTGAATTACATAAAAGACATTTAGAAGCAATAATGCCCACTTATGTTGGACAAACTTTTTCTGTATTAGTTGAAAGTTTAAAATCAAATGGTGAAGTTTGTGGTTTCACAGATAATTATTTACAAGTATTTACAAAAGGAAGTGATGAACTTCTTGGTAAATTTGTTGATATTAAAATCACTAGTAACTCTAGAACATCTTTAAAAGGTGAAATAGTTAAGTAATGAAGAAATATTTTAAATTAAATATTTTACCCTATATACTTTATTTCCTTGTGAAATTTATTTACTCTACAAACAAAAAAGTTTTTCATCACTCTAAAATAAAGAGTGATGAAGCTTTTATCTTTGTTGCCTGGCACGGAGATTTATTAGCTCAACCTACAAATTATTTTAAATTTAGACCAAATGGTAATGTTAAAGCAATGATAAGTCATAACAAAGATGGTGAAATCATTGCAAAGATTTATGCTCTTTTAGGAACAGGATTAATTAGAGGTTCTTCTTCTAAAGGTGCAGCTAAAGCTTTAATTAGTACAATTAAAGAAATAAAATCAGGTTCAGATGTGGCACTAACTCCAGATGGTCCAAGAGGCCCTAGATATAACGTTGCAGATGGAGTTGTGGCCATTGCTCAAAAGAGTAAAGCAAAAATTATTGTTTTAAATTCAAAGCCATCTAAGTATTGGCAGTTTAATTCATGGGATAAATTTATTTTACCAAAACCTTTTGGCAAAATAGATTTTTATTTATCAGAACCTTTTTGTATTGAAGGCTTAGAATTTGAAGAGGCAAAAGAGCTTATTAAAGATAAGATGATGACGCATTCAATGCCTTAAAAAGTTTAAATAGGAAGTATATGTTTACTAAAGAGTCTTTGTATATAAATGCTATTAAATATGATACACAACTAAAATTAGATTATAAAAAGCTAAGTAATAATGAAATTACAGAAGCAAATAATTCGGTTTTTCTAGTTGATGATGAAATCTTAGCACATGATATTGCCCATAAATTAAATACTTCACAAGAAGAAATAAGTAATACTTATATATCAACACTATTAATAAGTGATACAACAAAACTAGTTCCTAAATCTGTATCTTCTAAATTAAAAGATTGTGAAATAGCAGAACTGAATAATGAATATGATATTGCTGTTTTAAAAACAACTCTATTTGAAACAAAAAACTACTTTGACAAAACAGGTGTAGATTTTATCTATTCTGCCTTTCATATATTGAATTTACATTTAGAACAGAATATTTGCAAAAACCAATTATTAATTTTCTTATTCAATAATAAGGCATTTATTCTTATCATAGGAAATGATGCTTCCATAGTATTTAATAAAACAGTTGATTTACCTACTTTTGAATCAATCAAAAAAACACATTTTTATGAAGATGATATTACAGGACAAAAACTTTTTGATGAAATTTATTATTTAGAATTAAATGGAATAATTCATAACACGCTTAATGAATTTTATGAAGAATCAAAAGATGTATTTGTAGAAAAAATTGTAATTTTATATGCTTTAAAACAGTTGTCAACTGAACAGATTGAGCAATTAAGTGAAGAGTTGTTATTAACTATTGATTATCATCCCATAAATATTGATGAAGAAATTTTTGAATTATCAAAAGATAAACACTTAAAAAAGAGTTTTATTAAACCTAGAAAAAAAACAAAAAAAGTCAATTTCAATAACTTATTTATTTTGACTTTTTTTCTTCTTGCTTTTTTTGGTATTTATAAACTGTTTATTAATTTGGAAGAAAATAAAGATGAAAAAAAACAAGTTATTAATAAATTTGTTAAATTACCTGATCATATAAATTTAAATGATAAAATTGATAAACGTGTAAAATCAATTTTTAAAAGAATACCTTATGATATTGTTTTAAAAAATCTAAAACTTGAAAAAGATAGCCTTGAAATTAATGCAATATTATTAAAAAATGATACTTTTATAAAATCTCTAAAGCCTGCTTTAAAAGATATTTATACACAAATAGATATAGAAATTAAAGATGATAAGAAAACTATGCTATTAGCAAAAATAACTGCTTTAAATGCGTTAAAGCTAGAAGATATAGAATATAAAACTTATAAAGATAAATATATCACAGATGAATTTTTACCAATCTCTAGAGTAAGTGAACAATTAAAAATTCTATTCCCCAATGATACTATTATTAAATTTACTTCTAGTAAGAATGAAGATATTACAAAGTTTTATTATTCAGTAAATATGTTAGTTCAAAGTCCATCAGAATTCTTTAATACAATTAAGATGTTAAATAATGAATTATATTCTATAAATATAATGTATCCAGTAATAATGACAAAAAATGAGAATGCTTTAGAAATAGAGTTTACTTTAGTATTTAATCAACCAAAATAAGAGATATAATTAAAACTAGAAACTAAAAACTTTTACCAAGTTTTTAGTTCATTATAAATAGAATCTCTTTCAACTGGAATGAACCCAGTATTTTTAATTAAATCAACAAATTCTTTTAAAGCAACACCTTTTGCACTAGTTGCGCCTGCAGCACTTTGAATTGATTCTTTCTCAATTGTACCATCAACATCATTTGAACCAAACTCTTGTGCTATTAAAGCTAGTTTAACCGTTGATGTTGCCCAGTATGCTTTTATGTTAGAAATATTATCCAATACAATTCTAGCAATTGCATATGTTTTTAAAATCTCAACTCCTGTTAATGGAGCTTCAATTTTTAAGTAATTATTTTCAGTTTGATATACAAGAGGAATAAATGCATTAAATCCAGCTGTTTCATCTTGTAAATCTCTTAGTCTTATCATATGGTCAATTCTATTATCTCTACTTTCTACATGTCCAAATAGCATTGTTGCATTACTTTGTTTTCCAGCTTTATGCCAAGTTCTATGTATTTCTATCCATTGTTCTGAAGTAACTTTTCCCCCACATATTTTCTTTCTAACTTTTTCATCAAAAATCTCTGCACCGCCACCTGGCATAGAATCTATTCCATGTTCAATCATCATATCAATTAGTTCTTGATATGTAAGATTGTATTCTGTACTTAAAAAATGAATCTCTGCAGCAGTTAAAGCTTTTACATGAATTAAAGGGAAACTCTCTTTTATTTTTCTAAAAACATCCATATACCATTGTAATCCAGTATGAGGATTATGAGCTGATACAATGTGTACTTCTTTAATATCATTTTTAGAAGAATTTTTTACAATTTCAAGAATCGCTTCATGAGTTAATGTATATTGTTCTGGGTTTTTTCTACTTGCGCTATATGCACAAAACTGACAAACATCCTTACAAATATTTGTTGGATTTATATGTCTATTAATATTAAAATATGTTTTTTTACCATGTCTATTTTCTCTTATTTTATTTGCATATTTTGCAAGTGTAAATAAATCTAAATCATAAAGTTTAATAGCATCTTCATATTCTAATCGTTCATTATTCTCTAGCTTTTCTATAATACTCATTTTATTCCTATTTACAGTCAAAATCTTTACTGTTTTTATTATATCTACCCATATGAATAAAACCAATACATGTTTTATTCATATCTCTGTCATAGAATCTAACTTTATATACTTTTGTTTTGTATCTTGTTTCTTTATCTTCAACACTTAATTTATTGATTACTTCAATTTTTTGAATATTACTATGACCCAAAGTTGCAAGAATTTCAGTCATTTTATCTTGTTTGAGTGTTTTTAAAATTGTAAATACAGAAATACCAGCAAGAATTAAAACTGAGATAATAATTATCGTTCTTTTGGGTAGTTTTCTTATTTCTTTATTAGGCATTAATATCTTCTACAAGTGGTAAGAATGAACATTCTTCTCCATCATAAGATTCTAATGTTCCATCTTCAATTCTATAATACCATCCATGAATTTGTAAAGTTCCATCTTTAATTTTCCGCTCAACGTCAGGAAATGTTAATAAGTTTTCCATTTGATGAACTACTGAAATTCTTTCAGTTGCTCTATAAAGTTTTTCCTTATCACTTTTATCTTGAATGGCAAGAAGTGTATATTCTTTTGCTCTTTTTCCCAGTTCTAACCATTTTTTTACATGGATTAAATCTGGAGAATCACCAATATCCTGATATAAACTTTTACAAGCACCACAGTGAGAATGTCCACAAATAATAATATGCTTAACTCCTAAAACTGATACAGCATATTCAATAGCAGCTGAACTACCATGAAAGTCATCATCTGCACTATATGGAGGTACAAAATTTCCTACATTTCTTAGAATAAACATATCACCAGGTTCTGTATCAAGCATTAAATCAGGTGTAATTCTACTATCACTACAACCAACGAAAAGAATTTCTGGTTTTTGACCATTCTCTACAAGATCTTGTACATTTCCCTGAAACTTAGGGAAAGAAACTTCTCTAAATTTTTGATTACCTTTTATTAAATCATTTATTATCATTTTATTTTCCTGCCTTTATTACTTTTTGAGAAGTAGGTGTTATCATTGTAATTCTTTCAATACTATCTTCTTCCCTTAAATCTACTTCTATTTTATACTCAACTAAGTAGTCAATTTTATGACATGAGAATAGTTTTGTATATTTTGATATTTCTAATAGTTCACATTTTTTCATATTTATTGTTGTTTCTGCGAATAATGCAGATAACGTGATTAAACTAACTATTAATATTTTCACTTTAATTCCTTTAATATTTTACATACTTTTATTAAATCATTTTCATTTATATCTATTTTAGCAATAAGTCTAATAATCGCGCTCTTAACGGTTGGCTGTCTTATTGCACCTACTAAGTAAGATTCTTCTTGTAAAGTGGCTTGTATATCTTTTACTTTCTTATTATCTCCTATGTTAATAGGAATAATTAAACTCTCTGATTTAATATGTAGTATTCTATGTATGATAGTTAAATGTTTATTTATCTTTTCTTTTAATGTCTTTTTATTTTCTATAATATATTTTAAAGATTCTAATCCTAATGCAATATCAAACAATGATGGTGCAGTTGAATAGATAATAGGTTTAGCTCTATTTACTAAAAAATCAATAATTTCAATAGATGCTAAAATATAAGCACCATATGAACCATATGCTTTTCCTAGTGTTCCCATTTTTACATGATATTTATTTGGTTTTATTTTATAATAATCAAAAATACCTAATAAATTATCTCCAATAACCCCAGAACTATGGGCTTCATCAACTAATAATATAGCTTCGTACTTAGAAGATAAATTAAAAAAATCTATAGCGGCAAGATCTCCACCCATAGAATAAACACCTTCTATTGCTATGATTTGTCTTCCAGTTCTCGTATTTTTTAGAATTTTCTCTTCTAAGTCTTTATAATCATTATGTTTAAATACAATAACTTGTTCAGGTTTTAAAAGTTTAGTCGCAAGTATTCCACTTGCGTGATACTCTTCATCAATAAACAAGGTGTCATTTTTTCTACATAATGCCTCAATCATTGATATATTTGCAAGAAATCCAGAACCAACTGTAACAGCAGCTTCAAAATTGTTAACTTTACATAATGTATCTTCAAAATCTTTGTGTATTTGATTATATCCATTTACAAGCATAGATGCTTTGGGTGAGGTGTATTGTTCTTTTAGTACTCTTTCATATGCTTTTTGAAATATATCTTTATTTGTAGATAGTCCCAAATAGTCATTTGAAGCTAAGTCAATTATATTTTGATCAAATATTTCACGAGTTCTAAAACGGTTTGATTTTTTAATCGATGATAGTTCTTTTGAATACAAAAAGTTCTCCATAAGTGTTTAATTATAGTAACTAAAAATTGCTAAATAAAAGTTGAATGAATTATCTATAACAATTATGCTAGTTTAATGCTATTAACTATTAGTATACTTTTATACTAATTTTATATACAATCAAAAATAAAAAAGGTGGAAGTTTAATAACAACTTTTCTTCCACTTTTTTATAATCTTAATAGCAATATTTTCCAAGACTTTTTAATACTTTATTTAGATATTTCACAAGTTGTAGTAGAAGTTGGTTTTATGATCAAAGCCATTTAACAAATGTTTTTAAAAAAGGTAAAAGTTGAATAGTTTAGATTTATTAGATAGGAATAAAAACTTTAATATTTTATTAGCAGGAATTATAGGCTTATTTATTGGTGTTGGAGTTGCAAGATTTTCATATACTTCGCTTTTACCCTCAATGCTAGAAGATAATACAATTTCTCTTACTTTTTCAGGTGTCCTAGCATCACTAAATTATGTTGGATATTTATCTGGTTCAATTTTCGCAATTTTTATAAAGGATATAAATACTAAGGTTAAATATTTCCGATTAGGTATTGTTTTATGTATTCTAACAACAATTATTATGGGTATTACAACTAATGACATATTATGGTTATTAGGACGTATTATTGCAGGTTTTGGTGCTGCAATGGCTTTAGTTGTTGGTGCTGCTATTGTGATGACAAAACTAGATTTTGAAGATAAGACAAAAGCTATGGGAATATATTTTTCAGGAATTGGAATAGCCCTTGCTTTATCAGATGTTATTAGTAGATGCGTTTTGTATATTTCTTCATGGCAAACATCATGGATAGTATTAACTTTAAGTGGAGCTTTAGTTGCTTTTTATCCTCTATATATCTTGTCATTTGATAAACAAATTACTGGAAATAATGAAAAACATCCATTTAATAAAGCCTTGTTTTCACCTTTTGTAGTAATTCTAATTGCTGCATATTTCACTGAAGGTGTTGGTTTTGTTATTCAAGGTACATTTCTTCCTACTATTTTAAAATCACTTCCAGGCTTAGAACATATTGCAGGATTATCATGGTTACTTGTTGGTCTTGCTGGTATCCCTGCTGCTATAATTTGGATGAAATTAGCACATAAATATGGAAGTGTTAATATAATTATAGTAGCAATGTCTATTCAAATAGTGGGTATTTTAATTCCTACAATGACACATAACATATATTTAAATTTATTATGTGGAGTTTTATATGGGGGAACATTTACAGGTTTAGTTGCATTATTTATGAATTTAGGTGGTAGATTATCTGGTAAAAATCCAGTTATGTTAATGGGTGCATTAACAACTGCTTATGGAATAGGGCAAGTAACAGCACCTTTATATGCCGTAAGTTTAACTGAATGGACAGGAAATTATGATTATGCTTTATACCTTACTGCTGTAATTGTATTCCTTGGGGTTATGATGCTTTTAGGTGCTAAGAAATTTAAAAGTTATGTTTCCTAAGAGTGTTTTAAAGAGTAATATTTTCAAGTAGCTCTATTTGATTGTCTACAACGATTATAGCATCAATACAATAGGCAACATTGAGTTTTTTAATTTGTAAGTAATAATCTATGCTTCTTTTGATCTTTGATAGTTTAGAAGGAGTTATATTATTCACAGCAATTTCATAATCATTAGCTGATTTAACTTCACAAAAGTGATAGATATTATCCTTTTTCGCAATAATATCTATCTCTCCTAGTTTTTTAGCATAAAAATTTTGTTCAATTATTTTGTAATTTAAATCTTCTAAAAAAGATATAGCTTTCTTTTCTGCTTCATCACCTTTTTGTTTACTCATAAAAGTTTATTTTCAACCGCCACCAACAAATTGAAGTAATTCAATCTTGTCATTATCTTTTGGAACAAAACCTTTCCAATTGTCTTTTTTAACTATTTCCATATTAACAGCAGCTGCCATTACTTTATCTTCAATTTGTAGATTTGTAATTATTTGCTGTAAGGAAAAAGTATCATCAAAACTTTTATTCTCACCATTAATTATTAATTCCATTTTCTACCTTTCTTCTTCTTTTTTATACTTAAGTATATATCCAAGACCTCTAATATTTGTAATAAAGTCTTCTTTTAATGCTTTCTTTAATCTATTCACTTCTGCTCTAATAGTAGCAGTATCAATATCATCATCTTGCCATACAAATTCTCTAAACATATCATAGTTTACAGGAGAATTCTTATACCTTGCAAGAAGTTGAATAATTTGAATTTGTCTTTTAGGCAGAGTTTGTGCATCGTTATTATACAAAAGAGTTAAAGTATTTGTGTTGAAACTATAAGAATCTGATAGTTTTTTATTTTGTTTTGGAACTATTTGTGACTGTGATATTTTATTTATTCGTAAAGTCAATTCTTTTAAATGAAAAGGTTTTTTTAAATAATCATAACAACCAAGTTCAAATGCCCTTGATATCTCTTCAATATCAATAAGGGCAGAAATAAAAATAGTTGGAATAATTATATTCTTTTCATGCAATGTTTCTAATACTTCAAAGCCATTAATATCAGGTACATTAATATCAAGTATTAATAGTTCAAAGTCTTCTTCTTCAATAATTCTAATACAGTTTGTTCCATCTCTTGTTGTTCTTACTGAATGATTTGTTGATTGTAGATATTGTGTAATTGCTCTATTTAACATTACATCATCTTCTAATAATAAGATTCTCAATTTGCCTCCATTTTAAATATGTAATTAAATGAAGTATAATATTCATTTGATTCAATTCTTATACCTATATTTTCTTCATCACAAATTCTTTTTACTAAACTAAGTCCTAATCCAAAGCCTTCTTTTGTTGATTCTTCTCTATAGTATTCTTTAAATACTTTCTCAGGATATTGAATATATTCAGAACAACTTGAAATTGTCAAAATATGATTGTTTCTCTCTTTTTTTAGGGTTAAATATATATTGGAATTTTCATTAGTGTATTTTATAGCATTTGTTAAATTGTTATCAATTATTCTTTGTAACTTAGTTTCATTAAAACTAAAAGTTAATGTTTTAAAGTTACTACTAAAGATTATATTTGAGCCATATTGTTGTGCTGTTAAACTAAAAAAGTCAATTCTTGAACGAATATAATCAACAAAATCAATATCTCTTTTTGGATAATTAACCTGATCTTTTTTTACTAAATAACTTAAGTCATCATAGATGTTAAAAATATTTTTTAATGCAACTTCTATAGTTGATAAATATTTGTTTTTACCATATTCCATTTCATAAAGTTCAATATTACTCATAATCACAGAAATAGGTGTATTTGTTTCATGAACTACATGTCGTAAAAATATTTTTTGAGATGTTAATAAAATTTGTGAATTTATCTTTTCAATTTCAAGATGCTTTGATTGTTCATTATAATCTATTGATGATTGTTCTATTAAATGTGTTAATATTTGCATTGTTTTAGTGTATTTACTTGAAATATTATTCGTATCTATTTGCTTTGATTTTTGCTTAATTACTTTTTTATTTTTTGCCTCACTAAGAGCTACTACTGTGAGACATTGATTATGCAATTCATTTTTGCTTTTGTGATGATAAAATTCTCCATATGAAAAGAATCCGGAAGTATTTGCAATATTTGAATAAGCTTTATTTTCAGTATTAATTAGATTACCCACATATCTTTTTCTTGCCATAGAAGAATAGATAAAAAAAGCTTCTACATCATTGTAATCTTTTTCAAAAGGAATTATTGGATGTTTTAAAATCATTTCAGAATTTCCAAATCCAAATTTAACTTTTTCACCTTCTTTTAAATTTCCTGTAAATTGAAAACTTCCATCTTTGAAATTTTTTACTGTAGATCTTGCAATATAAGTGTTATTTCTTTTTATTAATAATGGAAAGGCAATAATATCTTGTGGAAGGGAATGAAGTATCTCTTCTCCTAAATATTTTTTATAAAAATCAATTGTTTTTAGATTATTTATTTCATAAACTCTATTATTTATAACTTTAGTAACAGTGTGTTCAATACCAAGGGATGACCAATTAAATCTTGAATCATTTTGTACTGATAAAATATCAGAGTTTAAAGATATACCGACAGCAGCGTTAGAAAAAACTTTATTTCCATAAGAAACATAAGTATTTTCAAACTTAGCATTATCTCCTGCCATTGCTCCTGAGATTAATACATTTTTATCTACTGCATCAATACCATTTAAAAAGCTTTCACCATTAGTATTAATTGCATCTGTGAATAAAATTAAAAGTTTTGTATTGTCTGTAATTAAATCTGTAGCTAAATTAAAACCTCTTTTATAACTATCTTTTTCTATTGAAAAAGAAACTTTTATAGATGTTTGTTTAAAAATTGATATTGATATAATTATAAAGTTGCTAGTAACTTCACTTTCACAGATTTCTCCATCAGTAGTACTACCAATACAAATAGCTTTTGGTAATAGAATAAATAATAAATCTACAATCTCTTGTAATTTTGAGTTATCTTGTCCACAAAAAACTTGAATTAAAACATTCTCTTCATTTTTGAATAAATCAAAATTTATAATATTTTCAATAGGCTCATTTTTTATTTTGTAGTTGAATGTTTTCATGTGCGATTATATCATTTTCTTACATTTATAATTTTAAATCTATCACCCATACCTGTTGGTTCAAGTAATATTTTGACTTTTTGAGTTTGTCTTAGATATGTAGATTCATCTACATTAGCCTTTAAAATCTCAAGTAATTCAATAATCCCAAATTCTACTAAAGCTTTTAATTGGGTATTAAAAATAACATTATCAAGACTATTTTTTTTGAAACAATCACGTAAATGATTAAAATGAACATCATAAGTAATATCAGATTTTTTGTATAGTTCTTCTAAATCTAAGTTTTCTTCAAATATTGGATAAACGGCATGTTTTGCATAAATTCTTGCGGAAAAATCATTTCTAGGATATCTATCTCCATAATCAAAAGTTAAAAACTCAAAGCTAGTTATATTCTTACAAAGTGTATTTACAAACTCTTCATATGATAGGCCAACTTCACCTTTTGTAATCTGATACTTTTCACAATGCTTGATGATTTTATAATCTACACAATCTATAAACTTAATTTTATGATTTTCAACAAAAGCTTGTTGTAAAACATTTTTATCATTTGTATAAACTAGTTCACATGAAAAAGCATCAAATATTTCATTTGCCAAAACAAATGCATTTTCAAGTTTTACTTCTTCTACTTTATTATAATGGTTTAGTTTTATTAAATCACCAAAAGATTCTTTGATATATTCTTCTTGTTTCTTTCTAAGATTTGGAAATCTTTCAACTATTGTAAAGTTCAAAGTTTCTAAGAGTTCAGGTTTAAGTGTATATATAAATTGAATTACATCAGCTAATAAATATCCATGATGTGCACCAATTTCGAGTATTGTTGTGTCTTTTGGTAAAAAACCATCTTCAATAGTTTTTATTATTTTTTTTGCAATTGCTCCACCAAAAAATGATGAAGTTGAAACAGATGTGAAAAAATCACCATCTTTACCAATTTCTTTATAAGTAGCATAATAGCCATCGTTTCCATATAACCATTCATTAAAATATTCACTAAATTTTATCATTGGTAATTGTATCAAAATTTATTTGGTCTAGATATAAAGAAAGGGTGTAAATAAAAAGATTTCTCTTTTTATTTACAAGTATCAATTACTGATTGTTGATTTGGGTAAAGATATACTTCTACCCTTCTATTTAATCCCATATTCGAAGCAGAATCATTTGGAGCAATTGGCTTATCAAAAGAACATCCTTTTGAGAATATCTGATTTTTTACACCAGAAGAATAAATAATATTTCCAACATTAGAAGCTCTTTGTTCTGATAATGTTTTATTATAAGCATAAGAACCTCTATTATCTGTATGTCCAGTTACTTGAACTAAAGTATTTGGATATTTTTCTAATACAGTAGTTACTTTAGAAATCTTTGAACTTGCACTCATTGTAGGAGTTGCTGAGTTTGTTTCAAACATCATTGCATCTCTGAACATGATTTTTACATAGTTATCAGTATTTGATACGATTAAATCTTGACTTGGATCTAATGCGGCATTTGGGTTATTGTTAACATTAGTATTTAAACTATCTGCAACTTCTTTTGCTTGCTTATCTAAATTATAACCAATTGCACCACCAATTGCCGCACCAACAACTGCACCAACTACTTTATTTCTACTTTTACTTCCACCACCAACATTGTTTCCAAGTGCAATACCAGCTAATGCACCTAAAGTTGTACCAATAATTGCTTTTTGATTATCATCAAAAGTTTCATTTCCAGTTTTTGAAGCACATCCACTAACCATTGCTACAACTACAAGCGAAGATATCATTAATTTTAAATTTGTTTTCATTCTATGACCCTTAGTATTTTATTAAATTATTTTATCATATTATTGTGAAATAATTGTTATACAATATAGTAATTAATATGTAATAAACTTGTGTTATAATTATTATAGTTAAATTAAGGAATTATATATGAATAAAAGAACAAAGATATTAGCAACTTTAGGCCCAGCAAGTCACAGCACAGAGATAATTGAAGGTTTAATAAAAGCAGGTGCAAACATGTTTAGATTAAATTTTTCACATGGTAGTCATGAATATCACTTAGATACTTTAAATAATATTAGAGAAGCAATGAAAAACTTAAATACAACAGTTGGTGTATTACAAGATATTTCAGGACCAAAGGTACGAGTAGGAGATTTAAAAGAGCCTTTTGAACTCTTACGTGGAGATATAATTACTTTTCTAAAAGATGAAATAGTAGGATATAAAAAAGAAGATAAACATTATGTTGTATCTATTAATTATCCAGATATTTTAAATAAAGTAAAAATAGATGAATATATTTATCTTTATGATGGAACTATTAGAGCAAAAGTAATTCAAATTGATGGTGAAGTTCAAGCTAGAATTGAAAACCATGGAGTTCTAGGTTCAAGAAAAGGTGTTAATTTCCCTAATACTGTAATTGATATTAATGTAATTACAAAAAAAGATGAAATAGATATTGCTTGGGGAGTTGAAAATAATGTAGATTATTTTGCAATTTCATTTGTACAAAATGGAAGTGATATGCAAAGAGCAAGAAAACTTCTAAATGGTTATAAAGGTAAATTAATTGCAAAAATTGAGAAGTTTGATGCAGTTGAAAATATTGATGAAATTTTAGAAGCTAGTGATGGACTTATGGTAGCACGAGGGGATTTAGGAATAGAAGTACCTTATTTTGATGTTCCTACTATTCAAAAGAAACTTATCAAAAAAGCAAATGAAGCTTCAAAACCAGTAATAA